>OBEQ010567602.1_pt1 | contig 14378 bp, 10 predicted proteins | sample 1670901 | NCBI WGS metagenome assembly OBEQ01 (sample SAMEA104232315, study PRJEB22302) | groundwater metagenome | biome: forest; feature: aquifer; material: groundwater | place: USA | collected 2011-08-07 | depth 5.4 m
TGGCATTACCTAAGTTAATGGCAGGCACCGTGTAACTACCATAGAGGGCTGTATGTGCAGTACTAGGCACGGTACCCGTCATGGTTGGTTCTACCCGAAGCAGGGTAGTAGTGGTACCTGATGATATGGCAATACTCGGAGCAAGGTGGAGGGTGGCTGTTTGGGTGGTAGTAGCAATACCTACGTAACCCAACTGGTTCAAAGTTAAAAGTGAAGTACCAGTAGAAGAACTGATTTGGAATGGACTCGTCCCACTGCCTCCTTGGACATTAAAGGTATAACTCGATGAGGTAGCATTCACTCCAGCTACACTACCATTATCTAAGAGGATACCAGTGGTTACCGTGTTAGCTGCAGACCACCTGGTAACATAGCCATTGGTCCCCGTACCAAGTACTGCTGCAGCACTGGAGAAGTAGAGTCCTCCTGATCCATCAGTTAATAGGGCCTGGGCTGCACTACCTGTAACCTGAGGCAAGGTAAAAGTTAAGTTACTTCCTTGGGTAGAAGAAGACTGCAAGGTAGTAGTAAAGCCATTACTTGCGTTATGGAAGAGTAACGTACCAGCTGTGCTTGAGGCTACTCCCAGTCTGGCTGCTCCTGCCACATGGAGGAGGGAAGAAGGACCTGTTACACCAACGCCGAGGTTGCCCGAAGAATCAAGTGTCATTTTTGTAGAACCTGCAGCATTGGGGTCGCCGCCTGCAGCGCTACTGACTCTAAAAGATAGGTTACCAAGCACGCTAATACCAGAAGATATTTCCCAGTTCCGTGCGCTTGAGTTGCTAATGGTATCAAATACCTGCAGTGCATTAATCGTACTAAACGTGTTAGATGATCCTATGGATTTAATTCTACCGATTGCCTCGAGTATTTCTGTTGGCGTAGTAGTCCCAATGCCCACATTCCCAGTTTGCTTCACCGTCAAGAGTGCAGTGCCAGTTGACGAAGCTATGTTAAAGGGATCTGTTGCAGAAGCACCTTGGACATTAAAGGTATAGCTAGAGGAAGTAGCATTGATACCAGCTACAGTACCATTGTCTAGGAGGATACCGGTACTCAGGTTGTTTGCTCCGGTCCACCGTGACACATAGCCATTAGTGCCTGAGCCGGTTAATCCAGAGCCTGCAGCGGCAAAGGTAATCTGACCTGGGGTGGTGGTGGTAATCGTGATGTTTGATCCTGCCACTAAGGTAGTCGGCGCATACTTAGTGCCAGTAGAGTCTGCAGCCAGGAGTTGTCCTTGCACGGTTGGTGCGGTAGAGGTACCAGTACCACCGTTACTAACAGCAAGTACTCCACTCACATCACTGGAACCCAAAGCAATGACTCCGTTGAAGAGTGCGCCAGTAGCTGTAGAACGAACTGGTAATGCATTGGTCAGTGAAGCAATGGTAGTAGAACCATTACTGGCGACTTGGAAGTAAGAAGCATTTGAGGTAGAAGCCACCACAAAGATGGGCAGTGTCTGGGTGGAAGAAGAAGCTTGGACCACTAAGCTACCTTGCGGCGTGGTGGTATTAACTCCTAATGCTTGCGTGATATTGTTCCAGACAAAGTTGTTAGAGCCAGCAGTAGACGAAGCAGCCGTGGCAAAAACCACTTGGTTAGCAGCTAGTGAACCAGACAGCTTGTTGTTAAAGGTTAACCAGTCCGCTGATTGTAGTTGACCAGTGTTTACTGACGAGGCAAATGGCAGGTTAAGCGTAAGACTGTTGGTTGAAGTAGAAATGTTAAAGATGTTCCCGGCAGTACCAGTGGCAACAGAAGTAATTACACTACTTCCTAACGAGATAGTGGTAGAGGTACCAATCAGTACAGATTGACCACCGGATACAGACAGGTTGCTGCCAACAGTGAGGGAACCGAGTGTGGTGGTGCCAATGCCACCGTTAGTAACTGGAATCACTCCGGTAACGGCAATCGTCGAAGTACCACTGACTGCGATATTAGTTGAACCGGTTAAGAGCGTGGCAATGTCAGTGTAAGTTGGCACAGATCCAGAACCATTACTACGTAATACTTGGAAGCTGGTACCAGCAGCAGTCGACTGCAAACTAGAAGCACCCGCATAGAGCACTCCGTTGGTGGTGTAAGAAGTAGTACCCGTACCACCATTACCATACGCTAAGGTACCGGTAATATCACTCGAGCCAGAAGCTAAGTTAATGGCTCCGTTGAACAGGGCACCGGCAGCAGTAGAACGAACTGGTAAAGCAGAGGTTAAAGACGTAATGGTTGTTGATCCATTTCCTGCTACAGAAAAAAGTGTGGCATTGCTCGACGACGCAACTACCAAAGGATTAATTGTGCCGCTCGCAATACCTGTAACTGAAAGAGTTGCAATTGGAGTCGATGTGTTAATACCAATATTTCCGTTCGCAGTTACTCTCATCCGTTCAGTGTTACCTGCCGCAGTACCAGTTGGAGTGGTAGAAAAAAGAATATGAGCCCCATGCGCGCTGGTAGTTAATGCTTCGGCGGCTTTAAAACTAATCAGCCCGTCATCCCCATTACCATAACCACTTCCGTCAAAGCCAGCTGCAAGTAAGTACAACTCATCATCACCACTTTGCAAGGCGGTTGGGCTACTCGCAGTACCTCTGGCTGCTTTACCTTGTATAGCATTACGGGTAAACCCAGCGCCTCCATTCCGATAGGATTGCATGGTTAACACCGTAGCCCCAGTAGTATTAGTCAGATTTAACGGAGCAGTTGAAGTCCCATAGATATCCAGCAAGGCTGCAGGAGTAGTAGTACCAATACCAACGTTACCATTTGGCAGAATAGTAAATAAATTCGTGCCAGTAGAAGAGGCAACTACAAATGGTGTTGTGGTGCCAGAGCCTTGCACAAATAGTGTACTGCTACCGGTGGTTGTATTAATTCCAATTTTGCTTCCATCGTCAAATAACAGCGATGCCGTAAGTGTTGTAGCTGTACTCCATTTTGCTAAATAATTTAATGTACCGCTGCCACCGAGTGTTCCTCCACCAGAAGCAGTCCCCCACGTAGCCACACCGTTGGCATCAGATATTAAAGTTTTACCCACACCAGGGGAACCACCTAAAATTTGAATCTGCCCATTTAACACCAAAGTATATTCAGGAGTTGTAGTACCAATACCTACGTTACCACTTGGAGCAACTCTTAAAACAGAGCTACCGGTTGAAGAAGCAAAGTCTGCAATTGCATTTGCAGCAGAGCCAAGTACTGATAAGGTTGCTCCAGGACTAGATGTTCCCACTCCTAATAAATAATTAGCATCATCCCAGTACAGACGTCCATTGTTTTGAGCAAAACCTCCGCTTCCTTGAAACACAACGGAACCTGTGCCAAATCCTGGATTAATTTTTCCGCCATTCCCCACGGTTACAGTGCCATTTAAAATACTCGTTCCAGTTATTGTTAGTTTAGTACCAGTAAACTCTCCGCCATTAAATCTATCTGCAGTCACAGTTCCTGCAGAAAGATTTGTGGCTGCAAAATTTGTAGAACCATTGTAGTTTGTAACTGGGTTCTGCGCTACATATGAACCGGGGATATATATTGGTTGAAACCCAGTTCCTCCAGGGAAAGAAGTGCTTGGGGTACCAGAGTCGCCTTTCTCTCCTTTTGGGCCCTTTATCAAACCATTGCCAACTAAAATATTAAATTGCTCATCAATTAAACGTCTCACATACCAATCTTCAACACTTACAACTTGTTTGTTAGAAACTTGCTTATTTAAAATTTGGGTTGTAGCTTTTTGTTTTTTTGTTGAAACACCACTTACCATCCCAAAAGGGTCAGCATTAGGAATAAATCTAATACCATCCCTTGTAGGTTCCTCAGTAGGGTTACTTGGAATATTATTTACCGAAACCTGTACAAGGGAACTTTGTGACCAACGATCAAAGTTAGAAAACCAAGTACTTGCAAGTAGCAAAACAATTACTGCTAGCACACCTACCATGGCTAAGTGTGCAAAGGGGGGTTTAATTCCTACAAATGGGTTCTGCAAAAAATTCCGCAACCCATTTCGTTCATACGCACTTGGTTCATATTCAACAGGTGCTAAAACTTTATTTGCATCTGTAGCCAGAGTGCTTTTGTTATCTACAAAATTATCCGCAGAAGCTTGCCCATGTCTTAGCTGTGGTAGAAAGTTATTTTTAAGCTCTTTATGTTGCGTGAAAATTTTATTTTTTAGCTTGGCTAAATTTGTAGTTGCAATAAAATCATTTAAATCAGACTCTGTAACAATCCAGTTTCGTCCAACCCTGGTTCCATTAAGTTTTTTTGTACGACAAAGATATCCAAGATAATCATGGTGATAACCAGAGATTTTTGAGGCTTCTGGAAGCGATAAAAATTTACTTGTATTTTTTGCTAAATCTTCTGACACAAAATCAAGTTTAGCTTTTTCTTATGAGGACTTTTTTGTATCTCGTTTAAACGATATCGTGTATTTTTACACCTATATTTATTATAAATTATTAGTATAAAAATAGCTCATTCTTTCTTAAGAAAATATAATATAAATTCTGTTAAAAAATATGAAGGAGTAGATATCATTAAAACCTAAAATTTTTGTTGTGAAATAGCTGTGCAACAATAAATCTTTAAAGTTCCATATAAAATTTCTTAGCTTCCTTTCAAAATATACAAAAGCATAGTTAAAATTTTTATACTATAATTTTAAATTAAAACAAAATATTTTTTTACTTTAAATCTATGCCTGAAGATGTGTTTTAAATGTTAAAATTAATAAATTATTAGGTTTCATGAGCTCAATAAATTTTAAATTTCATTCTATGATTCTTCTTTGTTGCATGGTTTATGAATACCTTATCTTTAAGCCAATATTTTAAATTGGCTTAAATTTTCTAGCCCAGCTTAAGTTTAATTTCTAATGCAGGAATTTTTATCTTTAAGTTGAAGCTACTTTGACTTTCATTTTATCCACAAGAGATCATGCCATTTTTGGCCTTTTGGAAGGCAGAAGGTTTAGGATATAATGTATCCATGAAAACACAACCGCGTATTGTTTCTGGTATTAGAGCAAGTGGAAAACTACATATTGGAAATTACTTAGGTGCGCTTAAGCAATTTATTGATATTCAAAACAGTACCTCCTATGAATGCTTTTTTTTCATTGCAGACCTCCACGCTCTTACTACACCTTTTGATCCCAAAACTTTGGCAAGAGAAACTTTGGATGTAGTTGCCGAATATCTAGCCTGTGGCCTAGATCCAAAACTATCAACTATTTTTTTACAAAGCACTATATTAGAACATACAGAACTTGCCTGGATATTTAACTGCATCACTCCTTTAGGAGAGCTGGAACGTATGACTCAGTTCAAAGATAAATCTAAACAACATGGAGAAAATATTAATGCAGGACTTCTCACCTATCCTGTGCTTATGGCTGCTGACATTCTTTTGTATAAACCTGCTGCAGTCCCCGTAGGCGAAGATCAAATACAACACTTAGAACTTGCGCGGACAATTGCACGCAAGTTTAATGCTAAGTTTGGAAAAGTATTTCCTGAACCAAAATCTTTTGTACGAACACCAATACGTATTAAAAGTTTACAAAATCCAGAAAAGAAAATGAGCAAGACATCAGACTCCCCTCTTTTTATCGCAGACACAAAAACGGAAATAGATAATAAAATAAAAAAAGCTGTTACTGCTTCAACTGGAAACAGAACAGCACCAGGTGTAGAAAATTTACTCTTTCTTTTAGGCCACTTTGCTTCAAAGGATACTTTGAACTATTTTCTTGATCAGCAGTCAAACGGTACACTCAAGTTTAGTGAGTTAAAGCACGAACTCAGTAACGCTATAAACTCTTTTTTCTCTCCGGTGAGAGAAAAGAAAAAAGAAATTTTAGCAGACAAAAACTTTATTGCACAAACTCTTGCCGAAGGTGCAGAGCGTGCGCGCAGTGTGGCTCGAAGCACACTAAAACAAGTAAAACAAAAAATCGGACTCGTATGAGTCCAATTTTTTTATCTGCTATTGAGTGTACGATACTATAGCTGTTTCAAGTTGCTTAGCCAGTGAGTCTATATTTGCTTTTATCACCTCCAGGCCTTGACCTTCAATAGGAGCATAACACTGTACATAGTACTTAACTACTGGTTCCGTACCAGAAGGACGAACAGTAATTCGTGTCTTATTATCTGAACTACAAATAAAAGTAATTTGATCACCAGTTTTTCCTGGGACGTAATTATCTGGACTACGAAGTGCAGGATCTAACCGATCAATAGTATCAAAAACTTTAAGGCCTCCGAGCAATGTAGGGGGCTTCAAGCGCAAGTGCTTCATGATTGCCGTAGTCCGCTCCTTACCAGATTTACCTTTGACTTCAAGAGTATGCAGGGAATTCTTATAATACCCGTAATGGTTATATAAACCATCTAAGTACCCACCTAAGGTTTTACCTTGATCTTTTAAGAACGATGTAAGTTCGGCAAGTAGGAGCGATGCAATCGCTGCGTCCTTGTCGCGCACAAAACTGCCAGCCAAGTACCCCAGGCTTTGTTCAGCAGCAAAAATAAAATCATTTTTATCTTCAAGCTTTTCAATAATTTCAGCTATATATTTGAATCCTACTAACAAGTCATCTTTTACTTCCATATTAAAAGACTTTGCAATATCAGAAATCAGAGTCGTGGTCACATAGGTTTTAATAACCAAACCGCGAGGTGGCAAGGTTCTTTTTATTTGCCGCTGGGACAAAATAAAATGAGTAAGCAATGCGCCAACTTCATCCCCATTAAACAGTTTAAAAGTCGTTTCACCAGACTGTTTTGCCGCTAGCCCTATTCGATCTGCATCAGGATCTGCAACCAAGGCTATATCGGCATGGTTTTTTTCTGCAAGTTTTACCGCCAACTGCATCACTTCAGGAAATTCAGGATTTATAAGGTCACCAATTGCTGTAGGAAACTGCTCATCCGGATCTGCTTGTTCTGGAACTACAGTCACACCAAAACCCGACTGACGCAAGGCGGGTAACACGTTCGTACTGCCTGAACCATGCATGGGGCTAAACACAATATTGGCTGAGCGACTTGATATAAGCGAGAGTTCTGTTACTTTTGCAAAATAAGCAGCATCCACTTCTGGGCCCACCATTCGTACAAGGCCAGATTGCTTTGCTTCAATTAAAGGTATTTTTTTTATTTCAGTGACAGAACTAACGAGCTCCATAAACTTAGTATCATAGGGTGGTACTACTTGGCCCCCGTCCGACCAATAAAATTTAAAACCATTATCTGTCCTGGGATTATGAGACGCGGTAATCATTACTCCTGCAGTAACGCCTAAATGGCGCACTGCAAAAGACACTTCTGGTGTAGCACAGAGGTGCGCAAACAAATATGCAGGAATATTATTGGCAGCAAATATCTCGGCACACAGTTCGGCAAAATCTTTTGCAAACTTTCGCGCGTCATATCCAATAACTACGCCATTTTGTGCGTAGACCTTACCAAAATCCCAAATAAATTTAGACAAACCCTGAGCCGCTTCTCCAATTGTGCGAATATTAATAGTATTAGGGCCAACACCAATAGGACCCCTAATACCACCAGTGCCAACAGTTAAACGCGTATAAAAGGCATTATCAAGTTCTTGCCACTGGCCAGTTTCTATTAACTTAATAATACCTGGAACAAATGTTTCAAACTCGGTTTCGGTAAGCCAATGCTTTAGGGCTTCTCCGGCTTCCAAAGACAGCTCTCTATTTTGTACTGCAGTAGTAACCTGGTTTAAAAATATGTGCGTATCCATACCTTTTATTTAGTGTTCTTTTATTCTAGCAACAAGTGTAGTCTAGTATAAGCCGGCTTATAGTCCAAGCCAAAAAAAATAGCTAACTATCAAACTCAAGTTTTTTAAAAAGTACGTATTACTTAAGTTACCTATGATTATTATATATTGTATTTACTTTATAGACGAAGATACAATAAAAGCGCCTAGCCAACATACGGCTAGGCGCTAAATGTATGCAGTTAGGCGACAACTGGTTCCAGAACTTCCATCAATACTGATTCTTCTTTCATAGCAAGTAAGTCAAAGATATCACACGCAAATCGCACATGCTGCTCAAGAGGAGGTAGAGAAGTATCAAAAAATCCTAATTCAATACTTCTTCCCCATCGCAACACCCGAAAAGAAACTTCGGTGAATGTTCTCAAGCGGTTCTCAAATATAACCCTGAGATCGAGCAAGTTAGTATGCTCACTCACTACTACTTTTTTCATGTGGGCAACCAAACGATAGGCAAGGTTCCCGTAACGTTTTTTGAATTTACGCATAGTCAGCGGCGTGGTGCTCAAAGTTCCATAATCAATGTGGGGTTGTGGCATTAGAAATCCTCCTGCTGGTCTGTGGATATACCTACCGAATAAGTGGCAACTTTGATACTATATGATCTGAATTTTTTTTCGTCAATATGTATTCCAAGTTTCTAGACAAAGTATAGATATACCAATACAATATAGTGCAAGTATTTATATTCATGTATGTCTTTTAAAATAGGAATTGTCGGATTACCCAATGTAGGAAAATCAACACTTTTTAACGCCATCACAAATGCTCAAGTAGAAGCTGCTAATTATCCTTTTGCTACTATTGATCCAAATGTTGGCGTGGTTCCAGTACCAGACGAGCGCCTGGCTAAACTTGCAGAACTTGAATCAAGTGAAAAAATTGTTCCTACTACTATAGAATTTGTAGATATTGCTGGCCTTGTTAAAGGCGCCCATGCAGGCGAAGGTTTGGGAAACCAATTTCTTTCTCACATTCGCGAAGTAGATGCCATTCTAGAAGTGGTCAGGACTTTTGATAATAAAGATATTATTCATGTAAATGGTTCTGTTGATCCTAACCGTGATATGGAAACCGTTGCTATTGAGTTACAGTTAGCAGATCTGCAAACTGTAGATAAACGCTTAGATGCCGTTAGCCGCCAAGCTAAATCTGGTGACCGAGAATCTATAGTCAAAAAAGGATTACTCGAAAAATATAAAACAGCCTTGGAAGCAGGTACTAATGCATCAGTCGTAGTACCTACAGAAGAAGAAAAACAAGCCAGCAAAGAACTGCAACTACTTACCACCAAACCATTTCTGTATGTAGCTAACGCTACTTATAATATAAGCACCCAAGCCTACGACACTGTATCAAGCATCCCAAATGCTTTACTCATAGATGCAAAACTAGAATCTGAACTCGCACAGCTGGAAGGCAAAGAAAAACAAGAATACTTAACAGAGTTAGGCTTATCTGAAAATGGATTAGATAAAATTATTAAGCAAGCATATATCACGCTTGGCCTTATTACATTTATTACGGCAGGGCCCAAAGAAAGTAAAGCCTGGACTTGCAAGATGGGCACTAAAGCCCCACAGGCTGCAGGTGTGATTCATACAGATTTTGAAAAAGGCTTTATCCGTGCAGAAGTGATTCAGTGGCAAAAACTACTAGAAGCCGGTGGTTACCCCGGGGCCCGTGATAAGGGATGGCTCCACATAGAAGGGAAAGAATATATAGTACAAGACGGTGATGTAGTACACTTTAGGTTCGCTAATTAACTGCTAAATAAAAAAGGCGAGATTTGGTCTCGCCTTTTGGTATTACCTGTTGTTCACCACTGATGCATGCGTCCCTACCCGGGCCGCAGAGTCTTTAAGGCTTGGGTCAAGCCTGACTGCGGTACTCATCCATCTTGCCCCTTGTTCTCGTTGCCGAAGCATCATACATACCCACGCCATAGCCATGGCTACTTCAGCATCCTTGGGATCTAGGTCAAAAGCTCTGCGATATGCGCTCAATGCGTTTTGCAGATCTTGTAACTCTGTATAGCATCCAGCAAGGATAATTAAATTGCTCTTGTCCGGATGTATAGCAATACTTTTTAGAAATGCGTCTCTGGCACCTTCAAATTTTTGAAGGTGAAAATAAACAGCTCCCAGTTCTCCCCACATTTCTGCATTACTTGCATACTGAGGAAGTGCGAGCAGCCGAACTAAAACATTGGCAGTATCTTCGTACGATGTTTCAGGTTGTGTCTCATTTTGTTGCATATATCCTCCTGGTTAAAATAGTAACAAGGCTAAAATAGCCTATAATACAAAACGTTTATACTGTCAACAGCTCCTATTCACCTTTAATTATAGACAAAACCAAGATAACGTGTTAGGATTTTGTTACTTTAAAAATTAGTATTCATATTCGTCCCCTCTCATAGGGATGATTTAAGGAAAGGACCTTAAATGCCAAAGTATGAACTTATGTACATACTCGCTTCGTCTATAAGCGACGATCAAGTGCCAGAGGTTACCAAACAAATTCTAACTTTTGTAGAAGACTTTGGGGGCACCAACATAACTGAGCAGCAGCTTGGAAAAAAGAAACTAGCCTACCCTATTAAAAAAACTCGTAATGGAAATTACGTAGTGGTAAATTTTGATATGGAAGGTAAAAAAGTAAACGAATTTGATGCAAAAATTCGCACACAAGAAAACACGATTATTCGCTACATTTTAGTAAATCTAGAAGAGCACTTTGCTCGGCTTGAAAAAGATACAGTAGCCCAGTCAAAGCTTATACGAACACCGCAGGCATCCGAAGAAACCACTCCAGTTGAGGTGCCTGAAACAACAGTAGAAAGAGAAGTACCAAAAAGTACTGTTTCAGACGAAGTAATTGATGAAAAAATTGAAGCAGCCCTTAACGAAGAAATTAAGTAAATTAAAAGTGAACGAGTCTAAGCTCGACGGGAAAACTTCATTTCTAACTTTTCAATTTAAACTTTTAACTTTTCGCATATGGACCTAAATAAAGTAATGATCATTGGGCGCTTAACCCGTGATCCAGAACTACGCACCACCCCCAACGGTGCATCAGTATGCCAGTTAGGGTTGGCAACTAACTTTGTGTATACAAGCCAGCAAACTAACCAAAAAGTTGAACAAGTAGAATTCCACAATGTAGTTATGTGGAGAAAACTGGCTGAGATAGCAAGCCAATATTTAAAAAAAGGGCAAAGAGTCTATATCGAAGGGCGTCTCCAAACTCGCAGTTGGGACGATGCTACAAGCGGCAAAAAAATGTACAAAACAGAAATTGTCGCGGATAACATGATTATGCTCGACGGCCGCATGGGCAGTGGACCCACAGGAAACGATGCTTCTGCACCAAGAAACATGGAAACAAACAGCTCCCCCACGAACAACTTCACTCCTAACCTAGGAGAAGAGCTGCCAACTATTCAACAAGGCGAAGATCTCTCAGTCGAAGATATCCCGTTTTAAATGAAAAATGAAAAAAAAGTTAAAAATTATAATGCAAAATTTAAAATTTTTAACTTTTCACTTTTAAATTTTAACTTTCCATCATGAAGCCAAACAATAACAATACTCCTCTAGTAAAAAAAGTGTGCTACTTTTGTTCAAACAAAATTAGTACTGTAGATTACAAAGACACACAAACGCTTCGGCGTTTTATGTCTCCCCATGCCAAAATTCTTTCTCACAACCGCACTGGTACCTGTCCTAAGCATCAACGCATGGTGACTTTGGCGCTTAAGCGTGCTCGTCACATGGCATTACTGCCTTTTGTAGCCGCTTAAGTACTCAATTAAAAATTAAAACATAAAATTTAAAAGTGATTAACTGCCTTCGGCAAGCTCTTGAATGGGTTGAATTCATTTCAACCCTGCTCAAGTCAGAAACCTACATTTTAACTTTTCACTTTTACCTTTTAACTTTTCATCATGGATATTTCCGATATCAAGCTTGGCACAATTCTTTTATATAACAACGAGCCATTCCAGGTTATTTGGTCTAACCGCATGCGCACGGCGCAGCGCAAGCCCGTTATGCAAACTAAATTGCGTAATGTAATTACGGGCAAGCAAATAGAATATTCCTTTAAGTTTGGTGAAAAAGTAACAGAAGCAGATGTGTCTCGGGAACGTGCTAACTTTCTTTATGCGGACACAGAAGGTACGCACTTCATGAACAACGAAACTTTCGAGACAGTGGATTTCCCTAAAGAAATTACCCAAGAACAGGAAGCATTTTTAAAAGAAGGGACTGAAGTGCAAATCTTGCGATTCAACAATAGACCTGTTTCTATAGAATTACCAATTAAGGTAGAACTCAAAGTCACTGAGTCTCCCCCAGGCATCACAGGCAACTCTGGTGGCTCTGTTACCAAACCAATTACACTTGAAACCGGCCTAGTAGTCCAAGCACCTATGTTTATAAAAGAAGGCGAGCACGTACGAGTAGACACCCGCACCGGCGAATACGTCGAACGCGTCGCGCAGTAAAAGTTAAAAAATAAAACTCCCTGGTAGGGAGTTTTATTTTTTAATAACGCAGTCAACTGTTAAGACACTATTTGGATCTTTAAATTTGACTTCAGTGGGATCAACCACAAGATCTTCTACATTATTTTCTTTGAACGGCAAACCGCTATCTGGAACCTCAAGCACGACTATACCTTCTTTGACCACATATGCAAATTGCCAATTTCTACCTGTTCTAAAATCATTAATTTGGTAGTAAGGCAAGTGTTGGGTAGTTGTTAGCTTAATTGGACAAATACTATCTACTTCTAGTTGGTTTACGCCCAATATAACTTGCCATTTATTATTCTCTTTGTTATAAAAAAGCCTTTCTTCAAATGCACCGTTATTCAAAATACCTTGAAAAGCTGTATGTTTGTAAAAATATAAACTAAAGCGATGAGCAACATCTCCCCTCCGACTCTCTTCAACAAATTTTCCGTCTTGGTAGATCGCAAAACTAGCGTTAGGTTCGTATGGCACCACGACTCCAAACTGATCATTGGTGTACGTTCCTGTTTCTGTATGCTTCACTTCTAAGGTTTTTACTATATCCGTCATCTCAGCTAAAGCAGCAGTAAGTTCTGCACTACCCTTTTGCGGTAATCGGTTTAAATCTTTTGCATTATACGCCATAGTCACTACTAACCCTGGCGCCTCATCGTCTTTATAGTAATTAAAGTAACCACCTTTGGATGTAGTTAGGTAAGAAAAATACCAAACCGTACCGCTCTTGGGCACATTACAATTATATACAGCATCTGTAGTGCTTACATATAAATCTATCCTTTGATAACTTTCAAATGCGTTGTACTTTTCTTGTTTGCCGCACTCTGGACCAGGGTATGATTTTATGACAGCATCCGCACTTGGTGCGCCCATAGCAATTTCGCTAAACCTGCCACCAGTGACCCCACTTGCTTGGCTAGCCTGCGTATTAATATAGAGAATGTAGTTGCCTTTAGTAATATTAACTGCTCCAGAGTTTTTGTTTGATTGCGTTGCAGTCCAACCTTCCGGAATACTAAGCTTCATATACTCATTTTCATACACCTTTGTTTGAGTAAGCAGCATTGCTCCAGAATGTGGAGCGGTTAGCTGAGACTTTTTCTGCTGCAATACATACACACATACAGCCAACAAGATAATTACTATTCCTAAAATAATATAAATTAGTTTAGACTTCATAGATCTATTCACTTAATTGCTTGCATTATAACAAAAAACACTCGCTTCAAGTGAAGGAGTGTTTTTAGATTTAGTTATCTATATATTCGCGAGTCGTTAAGCTGGAGCAAAGGTTGCGGACTGGCTTGCAGAGTTGCAGTATCGTATGTATTGGCTGGCACAATGTATTCTGGTTTACCACCATTATTGGTAAAGATATCCATAGTAGCGATTGGGATCAAACCAGTTTCGTGTACATAATAAATAGTTTGCCCAATATTTACCCACGCACCCCAAGGATGCTGCTGGTTAGCCGTTGTAATAATGTAACCGTTTTGTAGTGGATAGCTTGAGGTATCACCCAGGATTACATTCTTGAGTTGATAACCCAAACCCGTAAACGCTGCAAAGGTTGCAAATGGTTTTTTGTAGTGACCAACAATTAAGGAAATTTCGCCGCCATCATTTACCAAACTGCCAGATGGAAAAGTAGTTTTAAACGGCTGAAGAGTAGTTGGTGATTGCACAATGGGTTGAGTCATATCTGGTAATCCAACAATTGGCCCAGGCAACTGAGGCAATCCAGACGGAGGAGTTGATGTCGGAGTTGGGGTGGGTGTGGGGGTTGGTCCGCCAGCTGGCGGAGGTGTTGGAGTAGGGGTTGGGCTGGTACTAGGTAAAGGTTGTATGACTACTGGATTACTTAGGACTGCAACATTACTTCGAGGCAAAATTGCATAGCGGGGATCTAATTGCATGCTAGTGCTTGGCGCAATATTGTTAGCAAGCCAGCTTTGTGTTTGCGCGCCACCAGGAATACCAGTAATAAAGCTGCTAGCACCATAGGCGTAAA
>OBEQ012246926.1_pt1 | contig 14378 bp, 18 predicted proteins | sample 1670901 | NCBI WGS metagenome assembly OBEQ01 (sample SAMEA104232315, study PRJEB22302) | groundwater metagenome | biome: forest; feature: aquifer; material: groundwater | place: USA | collected 2011-08-07 | depth 5.4 m
AGAGGAATTAGTTACATTAACATATCCAAATTTCTCATAATTCCTTCCTCCATCACTATCGGTACAAGTAGTCCCATTAACAATCTCCTTCTTACAATCTCTTGAACATCCGTCTCCATTAACTAAATTGCCATCGTCGCACTGTTCTCCTATTGCAGCCTCAACAATTCCATTACCGCAAACATTAACAGGTTTAATCGGATTACATTTTCCATCTTGACATCCATTCTGACAAGTAATTGGTCTGACAGCTGGTTGATTATTCAAATCACAAATATACTCTCCTAAACTCATAGTTGAAATACAATAATCGCTATATTGGTATCTTCCAGTAGAATTCGTTCCATTGACAACTCCCTTAATATCCTCTCTTATACCTCCGTCACTATCTGAACAAGTTGTCTTTGTAACAATTGGTAAAGGAGCTTTTCCTTTATTAAACAAATAATCAGCTAAATACTTAGCATCAGATAAATCAACCAATTTATCCCCATTCACATCAGCAGGCTCGTAATAAGCTTGTCCATTACAAAACAATCCAGCAGTACTATATAAGTCAGTAATTTTCTTAACATCAGAAATATCCAGCACACAATCGTTATTAGCATCTCCGCGCATATTCAAGTTAGGACAATCTTTGCAAACTCCAGGTCCTAATTGAGGTTCATCGCCCCAAAAATGCCACCAAGTATGATGAGCACTAACTAACGAAAAAGACATAACTAGAAACATAATAGACATTATAGTCGTAAAAACAATTTTATGATTTCTATCAACCTTCACCATCTTTTATAACCTATAATTTATCTAGGAACAAATGCTATTTAAATTTATCTAGGAACAAATCCCAAAATCAATATTATGATCTCTATAAATTATTCATACACCTCAATAATTTTTGCATTCACTTTATGATGCTTAACTAACTCGAGAACATCTTCCCTGTACTCAATAGGAACAATAATACTGCTTTTTCCCAGTCTTCTACCACCAAATTTTTCCAAAAATCCTTTATATTTTTTATTCCTAATTTTAAAGCCATATAATTTATTTAGAAATGCCCCTCGATTTTTCCCAATCTTATCCCAAAAAATAACGGCGTACTTCCTTTCCCCTTTACCTGCAAAAAAATAACGCCCGTATAAAATAATTCCAGTACTTTCTATGCTTTTTTTTAAATCCTTCCATTCATTTAATTCCCCCACAATCAAATGAATCTTATTGTTTATACCATTAACCTTAAATGTTAAAGCCTCTCTACTTTTATAATATTCATCCAGAATATTATTAACTTTCTTCTCAAATATAGTACTTTTCCTTTTTACTTCAATAAAAATATCAACATCACTTTCTCTATTTGCATCTCCCCTTGCAACACTCCCAAATAAAATAATTTTGTCAATATTAAAATTTCCTTTCAAATTATTCAATAAATATGAAACAAAATAACTAGCATATGCTCTAAGCATCTTCAACTTCCTTCTTTAATTTAAAAAATAAATCAATACAGTGTCTCAATTCTTTTTCACCTATCTCCTTCCCATAAACCATTTTATTTCTATCACTCTCAATTTTGTAAGCAATATTTAATATATTATCAAGAACAAAAAGTTCTTCAATCGGACACGTTATTTGAGTAGAAATATGTTTCTTTGCATTTTCTTTCTTTTTCTTTAACCAGCGATGATCAATCTTCCCGCCAGGCTTAAATACATTCAATCTTCTCAAATAAAATTCAACAAGATATATAGTGCCTAAAGAAACACAAAAACCTATTCTTTTTTGATGCGATGCTATTCCTTTTACATCTTTCAGGGCTGAATTTATCTCATCCAAAACCTCGTCTATATCTTTATTTTCTTCTTCAATCATCTTAAAATCTCTAAAAGATTAAGACATTTGACTTTATAAATTTTTCTTTTAATTAAGACATTTATCTTAACAAGATTAAGACATTTGACTCAAAAAATAAAGTCAAAAAGCTTTCTTGTACAATTCATTAACTTTCTTCCAATTAACTATATTCCAAAATGCTTCAATATATTCTGCTCTTCTATTCTGATATTTCAAATAATATGCATGTTCCCAAACATCCAGACCAAGCAAAGGCACTTTTCCCTCCAATAAAGGAGAATCCTGATTCGAAGTGCTATAAACATCTAATTTTCCCTTATCAAGAACAAGCCATGCCCAACCACTTCCAAATCTTCCAAGAGCAGCTTCAGAAAACTTTTTCTTAAATTCATCAAAACTTGCAAATTCTTTCTGAATTGCCTTTGCAATCTCTCCTTCAAATTTAACATCTTTTTTTAGCAATTCCCAAAATAAACTGTGATTAATATGCCCTCCCCCATGATTTCTTACAGGGATGTGAATATCGGCTGGAAGAGCGTTAATATCTCTCAATAAATCCTCAACTTTTTTTTTCTGCAATTCAGGATGCTTTTCCAAAACGCCATTTAACTTATCAATATATGCCTGATGATGCTTTGTATAATGTATTTCCATTGTTTTAACGTCTATAAATGGCTCTAAAGCGTCGTACCCATACCCTAATTTAGGTAATTCGTGTTTCATATTTATTTAAAGATAAAGAAGATTATAAATGTTTCTTGTATGTAAAATATCATAATAATAATTAAAAAGATAAAAAACCAAAAGAAATTATGAAAAGAATAGATATATACTCGAGAGAATATACTTATCAAATACGCCATCATGAATCTGATGGTAAAGAATCAGTAAGCGCACTTCCAAACAAAAAAGACAATATAATAAATATCCTTACTATAGAAGCAATATCTATTAATAAGTACGATTATTTATGGAGTAATAAAAAAGCCATATCTAAAATAAAAATAAGTGAATTTCGTTGGATTGAAATTGATAAAAAAAGTTATGAGAAAAGAAAAGAACCACTAAAATATTCTATAGAGATTACAATTAGCACAATGCCTTATAATGAGGAGCCTCCAACAGATTTAACAAAACTCTTAAATGAAAATGGATTTAGCATAAAAAATAAAAGTTTAAAATAATTTTAAATGTTACTTAGTTCAGCATCAATAACTTGCTTGAAAACATCAAAAGGTTGTGCTCCATTGATAAACTTTCCATTAATAAAAAATGCAGGTGTTCCGCTAACTCCTAATTTCTCTCCATAGGCTTCTTCATCTTGTATTGCTTTTGCATATTTGCCTTTATCTAAACAATCATCGAACTTAGATCCAACAACGCCTAAACTTCTAGCCCATTTCTTTTCATTCTCCACACTCAAATCCTGCTGATTTTCAAATAATTTATCGTGCATCTTAAAGTATCCCTCATCTCCCTTCTGTTCTCTCACACATCTTGCAGCCTCGGCAGCTTTCTGAGCTTCAGGATGAATGCTAATCAAAGGAAAATCCTTATACACCAGCTTTACTTTCCCTGTTTTAATATACTGCTCTTCAATCGAAGATAACGTCTGGCTATAGAATTTCCCACAAAAAGGACATTGATAATCAGAAAATTCTATTATAACAACTGGAGCGTTTGCATCTCCCTTAACCGGAGAGTCACCTACTTCAACATCAACTTGTTTACTATCTGAAGCATTACTAGGAGAAAGACTAGTATCTAAAGGAATAATATCTGAAAATAAATACTTTCCATCTAAGCTTACATAAACCGGAACACTCTGTCCTTGATAATCTAAAGTAATCTTATATATTTGTCCTTGCTGCTCAACAGAACTGACCTTAAAATCAGCATTGCTTTTACTTTGACTCTTAATAAATAAAACTAAATTATCTGCCGCCTCTTTCTCACTCACAACAGTTTTACTCCCTCCTCCTAATCCTAAAATAGCAATTAAAATTATTACAACTACCCCCAAAACAAAACTAGATATCATCCAAGGATTTCCTCTAGCTCTATTCAAATAATTATTAGAATTAACATTAGGGTTTATTCCAGAACTTGGAGAATTAGTTTTCATACTTGTGTTATTATTTGCGCTTTTAACATCAGAAACACTCTTTACTTCCGCTTTATTCTTCGGCATATAAAATCAAAACAAATTCCCTATAAAAACCTTTCCTCACTTGAGAACATCAAAATAAACTTTATATAAAGCGATGCAGATTATAAATAAAAGATGCTTACGCTTAATCAAATCATAAAACTATACGAAGAAGGTATAGAAATAAAATTTAGCAAAGACAGAAAAGAAAAATACCTAAAGGGATATTATGAATTCCCAGAAATAACAATTTATAATAACAATATGGAATCAAGAGAAGATATGTACATAACAATTCTTCATGAACTAATACATGCAAGAAATCAGCAAAAAAATAAGGATAAAGGAGCCATAAACAGAGAAAAACAAGTTGAAAAAGAAGCCCTAAAAACATACTCTAAAAAGCCATATCTAATAGAATTTATAAGAAATATCTACAATCTGCCTATAAAACAACAGCCTTAATGTCAAGAACCCTCGGAATAAATTCCGGGGCGTGTTCGGGTTCTTGAGCACACAAGATTTGCGTTTGCTTTCTCACGAGTTAAAACAGGGAGTTTACGCAAACAGCAAATCTTGATGTATTCATAACAAAGTATATAAAAATGATAATATAAAAATATATAGAAAAGATGGCTTACGACATAATATTAGGCAGAGATTCAGCAGACAAGGAAAAATTCGGCAATAAAGGTCTGATTTACATAGGTAAAAGCTACGTCAAAATGGGCAACTATACATCTTTATCAAATAAAATTTATATGGACATTGCTCGTTCTCATGTAGTTTTAGTTGCAGGCAAACGTGGTTCTGGAAAATCTTATTCTTTAGGAGTCATAGCAGAAGAATTAGCAAATCTCCCTTCAGAAACTTCTCAAAACATCGCATCTTTAATATTTGATACAATGGGAATATTCTGGACAATGAAATACAAAAATGAAAAAGAGAAATCTCTTTTAGAAGAATGGCAGCTAGAAACAAAAAGTCTCCCTATAAAAGTATTCGTTCCATTTGGAAAAATCGAGCAATATAAAGAAAAAGAGATTCCCATAGACAAAACATTTGCAATAAAAATATCTGAATTAGAAGCAGAAGACTGGGTAACTTTATTTAACTTGCCTCTAACCTCTCTCCCAGCAGTTCTAATTCAAAGAATAATTACTGATTTAAAAGATAAGCTAATAGATTTTACATTAGAAGACATAGACATGATAATAGAAAACGATAGAAAAGCATCACAAGAAACAAAACAAATAGTTTCTTCTTTATTTTACGCAGCAGACACCTGGGGAATATTCTCAAAAACAAAAGAAGGTACAGAAATTTCTGACTTAATAACGCCAGGCACAACAACAATCCTCGACACTTCAATTTACAGTTCAATAGGAGCGTACAATATTAGAGCTCTTGTAATTTCATTAATCTGTAGAAAATTATTCAAAACTCGTATAGATGCAAGAAAAAAAGAAGAGCTTGCAGCTATACAACACGGCCAAGATTACTTATCTTACGGAGCAGAAAGAGAAAATCCATTAGTTTGGATTTTTATAGACGAGGCGCATGAATTCCTTCCAAGAGATTCAACAACACCTGCTACCGATGCATTAAAACAACTTTTGCGTGAAGGGCGTCAACCAGGAATTTCTTTAGTGCTAGCAACACAACAACCAGGACAAATCCATAAAGACGTAATGACACAATCAGATATAGTAATCTCCCATAGAGTAACATCAAAACCAGATGTAGAAGCCTTAAACGATATAATGCAAACTTATCTCTTAGAAAATATCAAGCAGCAAATGGATAATCTGCCCTCGTTAAAGGGCTCAGCGATTATTTTAGATGACAATTCAGAAAGATTATACCCAATGCGCATTCGTCCTAGATTTACTTGGCATGGTGGAGAAGCCCCATTAGCAATAAAGGCTGAAATAAAACTATAAGAAACCTTAAATAGCGTCTAAAATACCCTTTCTTATGTTTGATCCAACTTATGAACAATTAAAAGAAAAAGGTTTTGAACCAGCGCGGTTATCAAAAAATAGCGAATCATTTCCAGAATATATGAAACTTTACAAACAAGAAATACTAATTCTAGCCGAACATATAGGTAAAGGAGAATACTCTATTCACAGGCTAAATAATAGATATGGTCGACATTATTCTCCAAATGAAATAAGTTCTCTAGAGAGATTTGAAAATATTGACACATTAGACAGTCTAATAGAATTTCTAATAAATGACGAAGAATCCTGCGAATTAAGTCCACCTTATTAATTCAAAACCATAATATCCACTCTATACCTATACTTATGAGTTCCTATCTCGCCTGCTTTCTTAATTTCTAAAATTTTAACTTTCTTCCCTGCATTTTTCGCCTCGTCCATTATCAATTCCCTTAGTCTCTCTTTTTCCTCCTCTTCATAAAATCCATAATAATGAATAATTCCACCTTTCTTAACTCTAGGAAAACTGACATCTAAAAAACTATCCTTTAAATTAGGTCTCGGCATAACAATTCTATCAAATTTTTCTTTAATTGATTTTAATTTTCGTCTTACATCGCCACTTACAATTTCAACTCTATCAGAAACTTTATTCAACCTAACATTCATCTCCCCATATTTACAGCACTCTCTCCCTAATTCTACTGAAACAATTTTAGAAGCCTTGCTTAATTTAGCAATAACAACAGCATAAGGCGCTACTCCACCAAATAAAACTAAAACATTCTCCCCTTTTCTAACAAATGAAGCGATCTCCTTTCTCTCGCTTGCAAGTCTCGGTGAAAAATAGCAACTATCTACATTAAATCTAAAAGCACAGCCATTTTCTTTATACAAAACTTCTTTATTTCTCTCTCCAGCCAAATACTTCGTCTTTTGCGTCCTCAACCTTCCACTAAACTTCCGACTCTTCTCCAAAACAGTTCTGACATTTTGATGCTCTTTCAAGAAATTCAAAGCAAATTTCTTTTTCTCACTAGCTTTAGTCTTCCTATCAAATTTAACAATAACTATATTTCCTACTACATCATAGCCGGCCATATACAACAAAACAAAACAAACTTTAAAACCCTTTGCAAGAAAAGATTTAAATAGGCATTATCTTTTAAAAGATAATGAAAATAATAAACCAAATAACTTCAAAAATAATACAGGAAGCCAAAGAAGGCGATACTATTCGTAATATTGCAAGAAATACAGGATTCGCTTACTCTGCAGTATATAATTGGATAAACAAATTAGCGAATATGGGTGTTTTTAGATTAGAAAAAAAAGGAAATAAAACAATAGTAAAAATAAATTCAAATGAAATTTATGCTTCTTTTCAAAAATTAATAGAAAAAACTCAAGAACAAGAAAAAGATTATTTATTCTGGGATTTAATAAAAAAAACAAAATTAAAAATAAGATTAGGTAAAGAAACTTCATGCGTGATTTATATCCAAGGCAGCTATATAACTGGGGATTTTTATAATAAAATCTACTATATAGATATATTAAAAAAGGATTATCCTAAATTATGCAGGATTTTAGAAAGATATAATATAAACTTTTCTATAGAAAAATCCATAAGTAAGTCAGAAAGGCCTTTTATAATCATAAATATAAAAACTAAAGCAAATAAAATTTATAATTTTAAAAACTTACCTTTAACTCCATTAAAAGAAGTAGTAAAATGGTGTAAAAAATTAAAATTAGAGCCCATATTAGAGCAATTAAATATCTTATATAAAATTCCTATAAAACAAAAATATTCGGAGATTTATACAAATGTCTAATCCAAGAGAAACGATTTTATTAAGAGAAAATGAAATTCTTAGATTATTAAATAAGGTAAAGGAGTTGAAAATACTTTATATTGTAGTTGGCGGATATGCTGTAGCCACTATAATGAAAAGATTTTCTGTAGATTTAGATCTTGTAATGAGAGAAGAAGACAAAAACATTGTTGAAGAAATGTTGAAAAAAGAAGGATATGCAATTGCGTATTCAAAGGAAATATCAACAACATATGGAGAAAACTTTATACGTTATGAGAAAAAAATAGACAATCTTCCAATAAGTGTAGATCTCATGATTAATGGATTGGTTTCTAGAACTACTGGTGCATCATGGAGTTTTTCTTTTATAAAAGAAAAATCAGAAATAAGAAATCTAGACTCAATATCTCTACCTGTACCAATAAAAGAATTATTAATAGCTATGAAGATACATAGCGGCAGAATATCAGATGTGAAAGATATAGTTGCATTATCTGAGAAAATAAACGAAAATTTAATCCTTGAATATTCTATAAGAGGAAAAATAGAAGAAGTAAAAAAGATAACGAAAAAGTCATTAAGCTATTTAAAAAGCAAAAACTTTAAAGATAGTTTTCAAGGAGTTTTCACGATAAACGCGTATAAAAAAGAGTTATTGGAAAATGCAGAAAAAATCTTTCAAGCGATTATAAATTATAAAAAACAAACTTCAAAAACATTTATATAACTTATAATCCTATAAAAAATGTAAAATAGAGGATAAAATGAAAATCATAGGATACATCATCGCAGTCATCGGAGTAATAATTTTGACAGCATCTACAATTCCACAAGTAAAAGATTTTCTATTAAAGTCTCTCAATCTTCCAGCACAACAAGTCAGCGATAATTTCCTTATGATTGCAGGTATTATAATTGCAATAATAGGAATCTTTATTGTAACAAAATTATCTAAAAAAGGCAAAAAAAGTATGAAAGCAGGGCAAGAAGTTCCAATTTATCATGGTAATCAAATTGTAGGTTATAGAAGACATTAAAAATCTAATTCCCTTCGCTCATTCCCTCAATATCTTCCCTTGCTTGTTCTTCTGCATCTTCTTCTATACTCTTAACCTTTCCACTTTTACTAATCATACCCTCTTTAAACGCTCTGTTCCCTCTTTCCTGCTCCTTGACCTTTTCTTTGCTGATCTTAACATCCTTAACAAGTTCTAATTTACTAAATTGCCTTCTTAGCATTCCCGCATATATAAAGAAAAAGACTATAATAACAAATACAAGAGCAATCAAAATGAGTTGAAATGCCCAATGCCCTGTTTTTGAAATAAAACTAATCACAAACAAAGATATAAACCTAGGAATCCTTATAGTAGATATAACTAGAAAAAACAGTAAAAATATTCCCCATCTAGCTAATTTGCTTAATTTATCTGATCTCATATAAGCATAAAATATAGCCAATCCGCTGAAAGCAATATTCAAAAATAGAACCCAAAGTAAAAAAGTAAGAAAAAAATGCCACGAAAGGATAAATTTAAGCCCTAAAACAAGCTCAAAAAATGGGCTTAAAGAACTTCCTGTTTCCTCGACCTTTACTAAAACTGCCCCTAAAGAAGTGTTATTTAACAATTTGCCCCAGCTCTCATTTAAAAAAGCCAATCTGGCATTTTCATCGCTTATAATCTCCTTATATTTTTCAACATCCCCAACCTGCCCCTTTATACTCTCAACAGACTCCTGAGCAGCAGCAAAACCGATGAATAACAAAACAAATACAAAAGCAATCAAACTCTTACCTAATAACATAAAATTACATGGGCAGAAAAACTTTTAAAGCTATCCTATTTATAATGGAAATATATATTAACCTAATAGTAGTAACAAATAGAAAGGTTTAAATACTTAAAATACATAAAAAAATTAAGGAAAAAGCCAAAATGGACGACATACTAAAAATCAGAGAAGAGCATAAAAAAGAAGAAAAAGCTAGAAGGGAAACTAGAAAAGCCACAGTCAAAAAAATGGCTGGCTATCTAAGCACTTCTACTAAAAAAGCTTCTAAATTAATAGGAATTAAAGGTGCAATCGGAGGTTTAGCAGGTCTAGCAGTTGCAGGTCCAATCGGAGGACTAGTAGGAATAGTCGCGGGAAAGAATGCTGTAACAATAGGTAAAAAAGGATACAAACTAGCATCGGATATATACGATTTTAATGAAAGAGCAAAGAAATACGAAGAAATTAACCCAGATGCAAAATATACCGCTCAAATTAGAGAACAAGAAGATCAACTTGAAGAAGTAGAAATAGAAGCTGAAGCTATGCCTATAGCTTTAGAACCGAACAAATTCAAAAGATACCTAACTTATGCACAAGATGGCTTTGAAGGTGTTGGAGAAGGTCTATCGCATCTATGCTACAAAACTAAAGACCGTCTAAATAAACTAGAAAACATATATGAAAACGCAAGAGAATACTCTAAACTAGAAAATGAAGCAAAAGAGCTATCTACAAAAACAAGCTCTAAAATATCTCCAAAAGAACTCTATGCATTTAAAAAAGAACAAAAAGGAAAGGAAAGGAAAACAGAGAGCTATAAAGCACTTACAAAAAAGATACTTCTTGCAATTGTCCAAATGAAAGAATATGAAGATAAAAGAACTGAAGAAAACATTAATACATACAACAGCTTAATAAAACAGCATCGTGATACTGCCCTAGAACTAGGCATTACAGATCCAAGGCAATATTTCAAATTAATTCGATATAGACCTGTAAACAGCTAAGAAAGAGAATATGTGCCAACAGAACAACCAAAAAGACCTGGACTTTGGCTTCCTGGAGATCCATTATCTTAAGCTTAAGATTCTTCCTCAACTTCACTAGATACTTTAGCACTAGCCCCTACCCTAGAAGCATTATCCAATTTCTTTCTATATTTTACATCCGTTCTGGCTTTCCACAAATACTCCAAAATGCCAGGCAAAAATCCTATTTCTCCAGCCAAAATAAAAGACCTATAAAAAACCCCATCAAAAACCAAATCAAAAGTAATAGCATGAACAAATCTATTCAAAAGAGGAATCTGCATTATCAGCCAATATCCAATAGCTATCAAAAATACCTTCCATAATTTGCCTCCAATAAAATTCAACCATCTATCCCCCATATCTCTAAAAGGATTCGGCTCAGTATATTTCTTCATTCCCAATCTAGCTGTCTGCATTTTGTTTATCCAACTAGCCACAAAATTAACACAAAATATAATTAATCCAGCAAAAAGCCCAATAACTAAATAAATAAGACTCCCCCATTCAAATCCACCGGCCCCTATAATCTTCTTCCCCCCCTTACCAATATCTCCTCCTCCAAAAAAGAACCCACTAGGATCATCCCAAACACCCTTGCCAAAATTAACAACCTCATCCCATTTATCATTAATGAAATTACCTGTCTTCTCCCAAAACCCAACATCTGCTCCAAAAGAGCCTCCTTGTGAATACACAAAAGGCACTAACAAAAATAAAACAAAAATTCCTAAAAAGAAAATTTTTTTCTTCATTATCCTAACCAGAAGTCATAGCCTCAACAGCCTTCTTCTCAAATTTAATTCTTTGAATCGCAGCATAATATCTCTTCCTTATCCTATATCTTGTATATTCCTCAATTATAGTCGGCAATAATCCAATATAAAATGCAATAATCAAAGACCTCAAGAACGCATTCCAAACACTAGTTAAAAAGTCACTGCCCCTAAGCCACAATAATACTTCAAATGTAATCACCTTAATAAAACTATTAACAATAGGAATCTGCATTAAAACAGCATAAGCCACTGCAATAGGAATTATCTTCCAAATATTACTACCAATAAATTCCAGCCAACCAGCCTTTACTTTAGCCAAAGCAGGAGACTTTTTAATTCTAAAAGTTACTATTAAATACATTATCCAAAGCCACAAGCCGGTCATAGCTCCAACCAATAGATCGCTAACAAAGCCGTAAATATTTTCATTAGCCCCTAAAATATCCTTGAAAAATCCTTTTGTCTTGTCAAAAAAACTTCCACTCTCATCTTTGCATAAAAATATATTCTGCTTCAACCACAATTTAGGTTTATACCAAAAGATTTGTGTAAAAGCATTAGTACCACTAGGATTTCCCTCCCAAGTTGCATTAGCAACCTTCAAATCTTCAATTGTTATAGTACATCCTGCCTGATTATAAAAATAAGAATAAACAAAAAATATTCCAATTAATATTCCAATAATCAATAAAATTGTCTTAGCCTTAACCATCTTCTACCTCTTTTTCATACACTCCATTTTAATAACTTCAATATTTAATCATTTATATTATTATCCTTTCAATGATATCTTCATTGCTTCAATGGCAGCAATCTCTTCCATCTTTTTCTTATATGCCTTTGTTCTTTTTCGATACTCAAAAAAGTTTTGCATAAAATATGGCACAAAACTAATCAAAGCTCCAAGAACAAAAGATTGTATCAAAGGCCCCCATATAGTAGAATCCTTCAAAGCAAATAAAAATTCTAAAGTTATTATCTGCATAACTCTTCCAGAAATAGGCATCATAAACAATACTAAATATCCTGCATAAACCAAAAAGAAAACCCACCAATAATTAAAAAATACGCTTTTATATAATTGCCATAATCTTGCAAAAAAACCAAGCTCCGGATAAATATCTTTGTCTGTTTCATAAAGAGAAACTCTTTTTCCATTAAGAGTCTTCCACACAGAAATAGGGCTAAATAAAATAACCCAAAATAAAACAGCAAAGAAGAAAAGAGCCCTGCCCCAGGTAAGTTCAACACTCAAAGCACTCCACAAAGGCTTACTAATAAAATTCTCACTAAACTGATTTAACACACCATAATAATAACTTCCTCTTAATTTAATAAATCCCCACAGCCCTTTATCCTCAAGGTAAAATTTCTTATCCTCTGCATTAATCAAACCCTTACTGACTGCAATATCAAGCAATTTCCCTAGATCATCCTTTGCAATATCACCATCAAGAACAGCCTTTTCAATGGCGAATTTTTTCTCTGCATTACTTAAACTTTGGTTATTAAAAACCTCTTCTAAACTCTGCCCTTGATATTTCCAAACATCCTTATTCTGTTGCGCACTTATAAAACTAATAAAAAATATAAAAACTAAAACAAATAATAAAATAAGATAAAACTTATAATCAAAAAGCCCTTTTCGTTTACCGCATCCTTTAAGGTGCGGTTTGTTCGAGGGCTTTTGGATGCTCAAGATGCTAATTCCACACTCAAGTTTGGAGTTTTCACAATGCATCTTGACATCACCAATCTTTTTCATATGAATAACAGTCTAAAAACCTTTAAAATCCTATCGATCACAAAACCCTTCTGGCGTAGTTTTGTGAGAACCTAGAGAAACCTACATTTCTCACGAGCGTTAATTATTATCCTCTAAACTTCCAGCTAATTGCTTCTCTCTTGTCTTTGCTTTCTTTGTAATATCTCCTGATTTCTTGGCCTTTGCTTCTCTAACATCTGCAATAAGATAATCAACAAACCATTGATTATTCAAAACCAAAGTGAAGAATATTATTATTGATGCAACAAATTCAATAAGCAATATTATAGTACTATCGCCAAATTGCCCACTCTGTGCGCCACTGCCTCCCAAAAAAGTAAAGATTTTTGCAATCCAATCAAATCCAGTGCCATTAGTTTTTGCTATCAACCAAGCTCCTCCAGCGCTAATAAATAAATATACGCTATAAAAAGCCCAAAGAATTCTTTGCATCACAATTCCCACAGAACTAACCTTTACAGCAACAGCAAAAGTAATAAATCCCAAAACAATAATAGGAATTACTAATGAAAGCGCTATTCCCGCAGCAGTATATGATCGAACAATAGAGACTAATTCATTAGGATCAATCAAAATAGTAGCTAGAATACTAAAGATAACAGTCAATATCATTCTAGTGGCCGCATTTTGAGGAAAACCAGCATAAGTAAATGCAGAATAAACAAGCATTATTATCATAACTAAAAATAAATATTTAATGAGCACAACACTAACTCCCTGCCCCTTTTCATATGCCTGAATCCAGTTCGCTAAATTTCCACTGGCATCTAAAGAAAATAATTGACTTAAACTTCCAGTATCTGTAAAACTCGAAGCAGTACCTATATTTTTAACTGTCTTTCCAGCAAGATCGCCCTCAAAGATAATATCTCCTTTATCAACAGGGTCAAAGAATTTATCTCCGTTAGGACCTGTTCTTGCAACATATTTTGCCCCATTAACATCGATAACATCCCCATCCTTATAACTCTGCGCACTCGCCACTCCAGCAACTATCAAAACAATTAAACCAATCAAGAATAAACTCAACAATGCTCCTCTTTTAATCATGCCAATTCTACACAAAACTTCTTTTTAAACTTTACTCAAATCGATACTGTCAACTTAATATGAGATAGGCTTAAATAGAGTGTTTTCCTCCTGATTTTCAGGAGGTGAAAACATATGAAATGCCCTAAATGTAAATCCAAAGAGGTCGTTAAAAGAGGTAAAAATCATAACAAATCTGGAATAAAACAAA
>OBEQ012332270.1_pt1 | contig 14376 bp, 8 predicted proteins | sample 1670901 | NCBI WGS metagenome assembly OBEQ01 (sample SAMEA104232315, study PRJEB22302) | groundwater metagenome | biome: forest; feature: aquifer; material: groundwater | place: USA | collected 2011-08-07 | depth 5.4 m
CGCATGACTTGCTACACCTGCCACACCTCCTGGACGCCGAATTGCTTCGGCTGCCATCTGCCCATGACCGCGAACCGGCGCATGCCCATGCTGCACAACGAAGGACTACTGACGCGCAATTGGACCAGTTACAACTTCCAGGTGCTTCGCGACGACGCCTACATGCTGGCCATCGATGGCAGCGTCACCGGCCACCGCGTCGCCCCGGCCCGCTCCTCCTGCGCCATCCTGGTCAGCTCGCAGAACCAGAACCGTGACTGGCTCTATTACACTCAGCAGACCGTTTCCTCCGAAGGCTTCAGCGGGCAGGCCTTCAGCACGTTTGTTCCCCACACCGTACGTGCGAAGGAAACGAAAAACTGCAAGGATTGCCACGTCTCGCAGGCCGGGGATAACAACGCCTGGATGGCCCAGGTGCTGCTGTTGGGCACGAATTTCCTGAATTTCATGCCCAACTACACCTACGTCGCGGTCGGCAAGAAGGGCTTCGAGGCGGTGGTGACCGCCGAGCACGACGACCCGGAAGCCATTATCGGCAGCGATCTCGAGCGCATCGCCTATCCGGACAACTATCGCAAACACGAGCAACACGACCGCGAGCTCCGCGAAGGGCATCACCATCCCGGCGGAACCGTTCTGGACGTTCAGGTGCGCGGGGAGTACCTCTACGCGGCAATGGGCGAGGGCGGGCTCCGCGTCTACGATATAGCCAACGTGGATAACAAGAACTTCTCGGAGCGCATGGTCACGGCGCCAGTCTCGCCCTTGGGGCAGCGCTTCTACTTGAAGACAAAGTATGCCGCTGCCGTGGCCACGCCCACCACGCTGGCGGTGGACCCTCTCCGCACGCATCGGCCGGAGAACGAGGAGCAGCCGATCCATCTGCTTTATGGATTCCTCTATGTGGCGGACAAGGAGGAAGGCCTGGTCGTAGTCGGTGATCCAAACCTGAAAGGGAAAAGCCCGGGCGTGGTTACGCTGCTTGACGGGGATCCGCGAAACAACTTCCTGAAGCGCGCAGTGACGTTCAATCCCGGCGGAGTCTTAAAGGGCGCCCGCCGGATCGCCATTGTGGGCACCTACGCCTATATCCTTTGTGATCGCGGCCTTGTCGTTGTGGACCTCAGCAATCCTCTCCAGCCGCGCGTCACAACCGAGATCGGCGCGCCGGATTTGGTGGATGCGCGCGGGCTGTCTGTCCAGTTCCGCTATGCTTTTGTGGTAGACCGCGAAGGCCTGAAGGTATTCGACGTGACTCTCCTCGACCAGCCGCGGCGCGTGCCTGGGGCGCTCGTGCCGCTCGCTGACGCCGCCAACGTCTACGTGGCGCGCACGTACGCCTACGTCTCCGACGGAAAGCAGGGTCTCGTGATCGTGAATGTCGAGCAGCCCGAGCATCCCCGCTTCGACCAGGTGTTTACAGCAGGCGGGCACATCAACGATACCCGCGACGTCAAAATTGGCATGACTGCCTCCAGTCTGTTCGCTTACGTGGCCGACGGCCAGAACGGCCTCCGCGTAGTGCAACTCTTTTCCCCGCAAGACAATCCCGCCTTTTCGGGCTTCAGTCCCCGGCCTACTCCGAAACTCATTGCCACCTTCCACACCAAGGGGCCTGCGCTCGCGGTTTCCAAGGGAATTGACCGCGATCGAGCGGTAGATGAAAGCGGCAACCAGGTGGCGGTATTCGGTCGCCGGGGAGCGCGCCCGTTCAATCTGGCCGAAATGCAGCGGCTCTACCTGCGCGACGGCAAACTATTCACAGTCGCGGAGGAGCCTCCGGGGCCGCCGCGCGAGCCGGTGAAGGCGGAATCCTGGCTCGACCGCCTGTTCGCGATTCTGAAATGAGACTCGCTTGAATGTGCCCGCCCCGCGCGCCTGCCGTTTTCACTCGATCAAAGTATGGCTGTGAACTCCCTACTGTGAAGCGGCGGTTTTTTCGCGAGTTGGCCCGGCCGGCATGCTAGATTTCCGCAGCAGTTCAGGGATCGTGAACTTGCCCCGCACTTCTTTTCGTTTGCTCCAGTCGTGGTAGCTGTGACATTCGAAACAGCGGGCCTCGGCCCCTTCCGAGCCGGAATGGTGGCATTGCCGACATGTCTCGATCCCCGGAACGAGCACGTCGGAAGTTTCCTGGCTGGTGAGCGCGCCAGCGTGGCAGCTCGTGCAGTCCAGCATCCGATGCGCCTCATGATCGAAGACGGCGTGGGGTAGCCAGCGTACGGTGATCGCGGATTTCGCCACCGTGGGCAGCGCCCCGGCTGAAGAGAAGAAGAGCGTGTGGCACTCCTTGCAGGTCTTGCGCCACAGAAGGTCCTCCGCCTCGGCCGCCCTCTCGGCCACCCACTCCGGACGCGTCAAGACCCTTGGTGCGCGCGGAAGTGGCTTTTGCGAGAGCCGCCGCACGGGCGGGCTTGCGCTCAGCAACTCGGCGGGATGGAGTGCGATGTATTCTTCGAACTTCTTAACCACGAAATCGTGCACAACCTCCGGCGTGTCGTGAGGCGCCTGTATCGTAAACCGCGCGTCGAACGACAGCGGATGGCATACGGCGCAAGCCTGGGCATATTGCGGCGGAGCCAAGTAGGCGCGGGTCTGTTCTGTCGCGAGCGGCTCCTGCGGACGGTGCGCCGCCACGGTTCGGAATTCGGGCGTTCCATACCGCCAAGGCGCGCGGACCGCCGGCGGGCGGTGGCAATCCGCGCAGGCCAGTTGCACTGGATACCCTTCGGGCCCGCGGAGGTCTGCTTTGAGGTGGACGGCGTGGTTGAGCTTGATCTTCCCGGGATCCTTGTACCCCGGTCGCAGCGGGGCGAACTGCGGGTGACGCGTGTTGAATCCTTCGATATCCCTTGCGAATTTCGGCGGACCGTTCGTGGCCCTGAGGTCGGCATGACATTGCGTGCAATTCGAGTCGCGGGTTTGCGCCAACTTCACGCGCGCCTGATGTTCCGTATGACAATCGGCGCAGCGGGGCGTGTAGACTTGATTCGCGTGATGAATGGGGCCGTCATGGCAGGCGAGGCAAGCCTGGTCGTCGGCCCGGCGGCGAAAGGTTCCGACCCGCAAGACGTGACACGCGTCGCACTTGAAGCCAAACACCGCGTGCGCCGGAGACATCGAGCCGTTGCTGTAGATCTGCTGTTTCCTGGCCGCGCCCGCCCAGGCGAGCCAGAGCAGGGCGGCAACCGGCACGCCCAGGGAGAGAATGAGGCGCCAGCGCCGCCAGGGGTGCAGCCGCTCGAAGTATTGCAGATTGATTCGCTTGGCAAGCTTCTTCGCTGTACGCAGGCGGCGCAGCATCGGTCATCTCCTCGGTCAGTAGCGCAGGGCCATGACGATGTGCACCGCTGAAAGCACCAACAAAGCATAGGACAGAGGAATATGCACCAGCAGCCAGCCGTGCAGCCAGTGGTGGAGACGAACCTGATGCCTCAACTGACGTTCCTCTTCGCAGATGTTTTCCAGATCCTCGAGCGTTTCTGCCAGAGAGGGAGGCAAGAGAACGCGGAGTTGCCGGAAAGTTCCTTCGGCCTGAGCGGCATCGCCCAGAGGGTGGTTCCGCTGACCGGGGTCCAGCAGAAAAGGACGTAGCTGGCGCAGGTAAAAATCGCGCAGCGGGGCCGCGCCTTCCACAGCAACTTCGGCCACCGTCGCGGTCGCAGCGGCCGTGCCCGGGTTGCCCGTCTGTTTGGCGGATTCGATGCCGACTGTTCCGCATGCCGCTGCCACGAGTTGATTCGCTTCGTCGCGAAGCTGCGCCTGCACGTGTCCGATCTCTTCGAAGATGGTTTCCATCGGCACGCGGTCGGTCATCACGCGGGGCATGTAGTGCTGCAGGATTGCCCCGAGCACGCCGCTAGCCACGACGAGGATGAAGAGCACCATGAGGACGCTCGTCAGCGCGCCGCCGAATCGAAACCCCGCGTGGAAAAAGATCAGAGGGAAACTCAGCAGCCCCAGCCATAAGTGGCCCCGCATCCAACCCTGCGCGCGGCCGATACGCCAGACGGGCACCTTCTTGCGCGCGCCGAGCAGCCCCGCGAACAGCATGAGCGCCGAACCGATGATCCCGTAAGTGAGTCCGCCCGCGCTGCCACCCCGAGGCCCTTGTGACGAGCGGGAGGCGTAGGGGATGTACACAGCCGCGGCGACACCGAAGGCCACCAGCGTGACGATCAGCCATTTCCGATGCGTGTGGTCAATTCGCATGGCGGTTCGCTAGCGCGGGGGAGCCTGGCGCGCGGTTTGTCCGAGAAGTCCGGCGAAGAACTCGCGCGGATCCACGCGGTGGGCCGCATCATGCGGGCAGGCATAGACGCAACTCGGCTCCTCGTGCTCCGTGCACAAATCGCAGGAGGTGGCCTTCTGCTTCATCGCCGCTTTTTTCCGCCCGGGCCGCTCCAAGTCCTCCACCGCTACGCTGAACGGATGCATGTTGATGTTTCCGTACGGGCAGTTTTGGGCGCAGAGCCCGCAACCGATGCACCAATCCTCGATGATGACTTCCAGCGAGTTGCGCCGGCGGATAGATCCCACCGGGCAGCCGATCATGCAAAGTGGATCGCGGCATTGCCGGCAAGAAGTGGCCACCAGGTACTTGTCAAAGCGCAGGCCTTCACGGATCAGACGCGTGACCCCATCGTGAGCGTCCGCGCAGGCGCGTACGCACGCGTCGCAGCGCGTGCAGTTCTCCAGGTCCAGCACGAGAAGGCTCTGCGCCTCCATCAGACCCTGGGCCAGAAAATCCTCAAGGGGGACGCTGCGCACCGTAGCCAGCCGCTGGCTGTTCTCCTGCTGCCTCTGGCTAGCCGCCGCTTCCAGGCTGCGTCGTACTTCAGGGAACTCCTCGACCATGAGGCGGAAGTCTTCGGCGCTGATCCGCACAACCTCGACATGGTCCAGCGCCGTGCACGTGGCCGTGCGTACGCCGCCGCCCAGAAGGCCGATCTCGCCAAAGTAGCCGCCGCGCCCCAAGTACGCCAACACCAACTCGCCCCCGGCATAGGCTTCGGAGACTTTCACGAAGCCCAGCCGGACCAGATAAAAACTGTCGGCCGTCTCACCTTGGCGGCAGATGACCTGCCCGGGGGAATAGCGAATCAATTCGACCTTGTCCCGCAAGTGGTTGATGAAATCCCCGGAAAGCCGGCTGAGTACGGGGACGCTTCGCAGGTGGCTGTCCAGAGCGCGGCTGCGGTAGGTCTGCTCGATCTGCGCCCGGAAGGTTTTATTCCGTTGCAAGATGTCCAGGACGTTGCGCAACATCTCCAGCGCAGTGCAATCCGTGGTCGCGCGCACGGTGGCCGAACGCGGGTAGAAGCTCATGCACGTCATCTCGCCGAACAAGTCGCCTCGGCCCAATTCGGCCACGGGGCTTTCATAGCGCACGTCAACAGGGGCATCAATGGGGATCCATCGCCGCTCGAGCTCCTCCTCACGGCGGTCCTCGGTGCGCCCTGCCAGGCGGCTCTTCAGTTTGCTCAGCAAGCCCCGCGCTCCCCCCTCGGTCTTCACGTGACCCATGCGGGTCGTGATGGAGACCTGCGCCTTCCCCTCGAGGATGTAGAAGGCGGTGGAGCCGTATTCGCCCTCCTGGCAGATCACCTCGCCTTGCTTGAAGTGCCGCTTCACCACCGCACCCCGGTTCAGCCCCAGAAAAGTTCCCGAGACGCCCTTGAAGACGGGAAGTTGCAGCAACTCTTCCGACGACGCGGGCTCGCCCCGGCCAAGCTCGGTACCGACCATGGCTCTATTCGTAAGTGCCCCGGTTGGGCAAGAGACCATGCACTCGCCGCACGACACGCAGGAGGAGTTCCCCATGGGCAGGTTGTGGTCGAATGCGATTCCAGCGAAGTAACCTTTGCCCATCCGGCTGAGCACATTGTTGTGGCGGATTTCATTGCAACCCCGGATGCAGCGGTCACAGAGGATGCAGGCATCGTGGTCCACGGCGATGGCCAGCGAAGTGTTGTCTTGACCCCGGCTGGTGGAGCGGCGGGCGAAGCGCGGCTGCGTGACGCCCTCCGCCTTGGCAATCGCTTCCAGTTCGCAGTCGCCCGAATGCTGTTGGCGCGCGCACGGGCTGGGGTGGTCCGCCATCAGCAGCTCGAGCAGAACGCGACGCGCCCCACGCACTTTCTCGGCACTCGTCGAAACCACCATGCCCGGCTCGGCCTGGCGCACGCAGGAGGCGCTGAAGACGCGCGCGCCCACGTCCACCACGCATACACGGCACACGCCCACTGGGGTTTCATTCTGCTGATGGCAGAGCGTGGGGATGTAGACGCCGTTCATCCGGGCGGCATCGAAGACAGTCGTGCCTGCCGGCACCGAAACGCTCTTACCGTCAATGGTGAGTTGAACCTGGCTGTCCGGGCTCATGACCTTGTTCCTGCTGCCATGGGGCAAACGCCGGCGGGACACTGCCGCCGGAGAATATGGGCCTCCACCTCGTCGCGGAAGTGAGTCATCACGGAAGCAATCGGAGCCGGGACCACCTGCCCTAAGCCGCAGATGGATGTTAAGCGCATGGCCTCGGACAGCTCGTCAATCAAGCGCAGGTCTGCCGACGAGCCGCGGCCCTGGGTCCAGCCCGTAAGGATATCCACCATTTTCTGCGAGCCCATCCGGCACGGCACACACTTGCCGCAGGATTCGTTGCGGAAAAAAATAGTCGAGTTAAGAGCCATATCGAGCATGCATGTGCTTTCGTCGCACACTACCAAGGCTCCGGAACCCAACATGGAGCCCACCGCCGCAAGCGACTTGAAATCCAGTTGGACATCGGCCATGGAGGCGGGAAGGTATCCGGAAGAGGGCCCGGAAGGCGCAAAACCCTTGAGCTTCTTGCCATCGCGCACACCGCCGGCGTGCCGGAAAATCAGCTCCGAAACCGGTGTGCCCATGGGGACTTCAAATACACCTGGGTTGCAAACCTGCCCGCTCACGCCGACAAACTTCAGCCCGGCATTCCCCGCGCGCCCCTGGGCCTTATACCACTCCACGCCCTTGGCCAGAATCAACGGCACGTTGGAAAAAGTTTCCACGTTGTTGATCACCGTCGGCTGATTCCACAGGCCATTTGTCCCGGGGAAGGGCGGCTTGTTGCGTGGTTCCGCCCGCTTGCCCTCGATGGCTTCCAGCAAGGCGCTTTCTTCTCCGCAGATGTACCCTCCGGGGCTCGTGAAGATCTCCAGCTCGAATTCGCGGTCGGAGCCCAGGACGCGGGGACCGAGGAGTCCCATTTGCTTGCAGCGCTGGAGCTCATCTTCCAGAGCGCTCTTGGGGATCTCGTATTCGTGGCGGATATACAGAATGCCCTTTCGAGCCCCCACCACCAGTCCGGCGATGATCATCCCCTCGATAACCAGATGAGGGATGTTCTCCATGATGTAGCGATCCTTGAACGTGCCGGGCTCGCTTTCATCGGCGTTGCACACCACGTACTTTTCCCGGCCGGGGGCGTCGCGGACGATTTCCCACTTGACTCCAGTGGGAAAGCCGGCGCCGCCCAGACCGCGCAGCCCGCTCGCTTTGAGCGTTGTGGGCACACTGTTCCAGTCGCGGGTTTCCACCAGCCGCCGCAGGGCGCCATAGCGCGCGTCAACCGGGTAAGGATCAGAGTTGAGCGTGCGTCCATTGCGTTCCGCATGCGCATGGGGAAGTCGCTTCCCGGCCAGCGCGTCATCCACCAGCGCTTCGGCATCCGTGGCCGTGACGTGGGTATAGATCTGGTCGTTCAGGGACACCGCCGGCCCGCGGTCACACTGCCCCAGGCAGGAAACGTCGCGGATCAAGACCTCTTTCTCCCGGCGGCCTTCGAATCGCGCGGCCAGAGCTCCGCGCAGAGCGCCGGCGCCGTTTAGATGGCACGACATATCGGCGCACACGCAGACTTTAACCTTGACCGGAGGGCTGAGAAAGAAGTGCGGATAAAAACTGGCCACAGCGTGGAGCTGATTCAGCGGAATGCTTGCATTTTTGGCCAACGACTCCAGCGCGTCGGCCGGGAGGTAACCATACTGCCGCTGAATGCTCTTGAGCTCTTCGTAGATCAAGACGGCTACTCCCGGGGCACTGCGGCGGCGGGATCCCCGATGAGGAAGAGAAAAGTTCTGCCATCTCTCTTCAACGTGTGGTCAAACTGTTCCCCGCCGGGGTTGCAGGCCGTGCGCGTCAGTGCAGCAGGCTATGGACGGCGCAATATAGCAAAGTCCCCCCACACTGTCCAGCCGAACTGGCCCAAGCCGGCCTGCCTCCCGCAAGACGTAACCATATTGACTGCTCGGGGTTAAGCGGTGTAAGCTGCGTAACCTTTGCTGACTGTCCAGGGCAAGGATTAGGTCAAATGGCAAGCCCTTCGAAGGGCGTTCAGGTGGGTCGACGCTGAAGGTGGTCCCGTGCGTCTTGGCGTACTCGTAGCGGTCATCGGAGTCGTCTTTGTCGGCAGTGGGCTCCTCCAGGGAGACATGCCACAGCTTGCTGCCGCCCAAGCCCAGACTTCGTCCGGGGAGCCTGGCCGATTTACGGGACCCGGCTCGTGCAGCTCCTCCAGTTGCCACGGCAGTGTGCGCCCGCGGACGGAAACCCGCATCTTGCAGAATGAATACAGCATTTGGGTTGTGAAGGATAAGCACTCTCGGGCCTTTGCGGTATTGTCGAATCCCGTCGGCGTGCGCATGACCCGCATCCTCGGCCTGGCTCGGGCTGAAACCGAACCCAAATGTCTGGCCTGCCACGCCCTGAACGCTGCTGGCGATGAGCGCGGCCGGACGTTTGACCTCAGCGACGGTGTCAGTTGCGAAAGTTGTCACGGGCCGGCTGCCGCGTGGCTGGGCCCGCACACGACAAGAAACTGGACTCATAAGCAGTCGGTGCAAAAGGGCATGTACGACACGCGGGACCTTGTGAAGCGGGCCGAAAAATGCCTCTCGTGCCACCTGGGAAATCAAGAAAAGTTTGTGGACCACGAGATGCTCGCCGCAGGCCACCCCGACCTGTTTTTCGAACTCGATTCTTTTTCCGCGGTGATGCCCCGCCACTGGAAAGAGCCCACGGAGGAGGGATCTTCCGCTCTGGCGGCCCTTCCTGCAGCGGAGACCGCGGCCACCGGACAAATCGTCATCGGCAGCACCGGCCAGCAAATCAACGTGCAGGTGGAGGGGAACGGCCGACTGGCCTACACGGCGTCGCATCTCCGCAATCCCGAACGATTGGTGCTGGATTTTGCCGGCGTGCGTCTGGCACGGACACAGAATGCGATTCGAAGCGATGTGAAGCCCGTCAGCAGGATCCGCCTGGGCCAATTCAAGCCGGATGTGGCCCGGGTGGTGATCGAACTCGAGCGGGAAGTGCCCTATAGCGTGAAGGCGGAAGGCAGGGCGGTCAGCGTAGAGTTTGGCGGCGCGGTGGCGGTGGCTGCGACACCTCCGGCGGCGGCCAGCCTGGTGGCTTCCAAGACATTCGTCGGGCAGGAGATGGAGGCGGACACGCCGCACCCAAGGGATGCGTGGTGGGGTGTGCGGGAATGGGGGTCCGGACAGGCCGTCCAGCTCCGCGACGCCTTGAGACGTCTTTCTGGACGCGCGCGCGGCAAGGTCTGGCCGGAATACACCGAACTTCAGTGCGAGGCTTGCCATCACAGTTTGCCCAAGCCCGAACAGAGTTGGCGGCAGGAGCGAGGTTACCCGAAACGCCGTCCTGGCGACGCGCCCTGGAACGCGTCCCGGTATGTCGTCTTCCGCCACCTGATACGCCAGGTTGATCCCGAGGCTGACAAGCAATTGGAAGCTCAGCTCACGCGGCTCGCCGAGCTGATGGGCCGGCTCAACCCTGACCGCGAAGCCGTCGCGTCCGCAGCCACCGCCTCTGCTGAGCTCGCGGACCGGCTCGCGCGCCGCATGGCTTCTCTGCCCTACGACCAGGCCCTGACCATGCGGCTGCTTCGAGCCATTAGCGGCGATGCCGATCAGATCTCCGCCCAAGGCGAACGCGCGGCGGAGCAAGCCGTGATGGCGCTCGAATCGCTTTTCCTAGCCTACAACCGCAATGCCAAATTGGGGAACTATGCGGAAATTCGCGCCGCCATTGATGCTCTCTTCCAGCAGCTCCAGAACATTTCAGACTACAATGCACCCCTGTTCGCGCGTCAGATGCTCCGCGTGGAAAGCTTGCTCCGCTGAGCATCCCTGGGCCGCGAAGATGGTTTAACCTGGGGACACGGCAAACAGATGTGCCCGGTATCCCTCTAATCTGATGTACAGCCCGCCCCGGCTGAGCTCGTCGCCGCGGCGCACGTATGTTTCGTCGTTAAGCTGGTCGAAGAAGTTATAGCGGCTCGCGGCGGAAATTTCGTTGCGGAAGTGCAGTCGCCCTTGGGCCGCCGCCCCAGCCAGGTTAACCACCACTAGTTTCCACGTCTGTTCGGAACGCCACTGGTACACAATCAGGTTTTCAAAACTGGAATCTCCCGCGGTTTTTACCTCGAGCAACTCCCATTGTCCGCGGTGAAAGACCTCCTCTTCGCTCATGCGGAGGATCTTCTCGTAGAAAGCTCGAACGGCTGGATCGAGCGGTTCCTCGGCTGCCGCACAGAGAGGCATGGGCAACCGGATCTTTCTGCCTTCGAGCTGTCCGTGGTGAAAAAGGCGCATCCCCGGCAGCGTCGCCACCAGGGTTCCCAAGGCCTGCGTGCGCTCCGTTCTGAAGACGGCTGCGCTGCGCGGTTCGTCATGGTTCTCCAGGAAGCGCACAAGCTTGCTCTGGTAATCCAGTTTCGCGGTCAGGTGGAGATAGACCTCTCGCGATGGGGCGCTCCGCAAGCGATCATATAAACGCTTGTCATAGGCAAACTGGAACCCAAGCTGTTGAACCCGCCATTCCAGATCCCAGTAGACCTCGGCGATCCAGATGAAGTCGGGCAGTGCGCCGGTCGCTTCTGACCAGAATTCCTCTTCGGGTCTTTCTCGGCCGGCGGTGAACCGTCCCCACGTCCCGGCAAATATGTCATTCAGCAGCAACATGGCCATGTCACAACGCACTCCGTCGCAATGCTCGGCAATCTTCCGCAGCTCCCCAATGACTGCTCTGCGGGTCGCCGGGTTGAAGTAGTTGAGCTGGGCCACATCCTCCCAAGGTGAATAATTGGGATCCCTGCCGCGAGCGATGAGGATCGGGCCGCCCACGCTGTCTTCCGCCAAGTAAAAGGCGGAGGGGTTTTGCCGGAAATCGGCCTCCGTCCCCAGAATGTAATATTCCGGATGGTCCCTGGTCCAAGGGTGGTCCAGCCCGGTGTGGTTGGGCACAAAATCCAGAATCAATCCCATTCCCCGTTCGCGAAGCTTCTGCCGCACCCGATCGAGTTGGTCCCAAGTGCCGATGCGCGCATCGGGACGGTATTCCCCGATCGAATAGGGAGATCCCACGATCTGCTTTAACTGCCATCCCGGGAGAGCCTTGTCGTACTCCGCAAAGTTGGCAGGATTTGTCCGAAAAATGCGCCGCCCAACGGCGCTGCGCTGCCAGATGCCCATCAGCCAAATAAAATCGAAACCCAGTGTCTGCAAGTGATCCCACTCGCTGTCGGGCACATCGCCCAGACACACGGGCCGGCGATACTGGCTCGAGAGCTGCTCCAGCCAGGCCCACGTATTGATCTCATACAGATGAGGGTGTGGGCGGTAAGCAAGCGCGGAGAGCTGTTTGGCTGCTTGTTGCATCGAGGTCCGGCGAAGGCTAGACCCGGCCACGCTGCCTTGTCAATTGCTGACGCAGCAAGCTCAGGTTCGCTGCGCTCACTGCGAGGAGGCGCGATGAGTTTCAGGATCGCCCGGCCAGTTCGTCCAAAAGCTTGCAGGTTTCTGCGGACTGCTCATGTCTCCCGCAAGGAAAGCCCTCTCGGGAAGTGGGAGGGGCGTGAGGTCAGGCCCCTACCGCCCTATTCACGGCTGGATTCCGACCGCTGGCAAAACTCTCGTACAGAGTTACGTCCTCTGCACTGCCGATGATCAAGGGCACGCGCTGGTGGATGGATTCCGGTTGTATTTCGAGGATTCCCTGTGTCCCGTCGCTGGCGTGCCCGCCGGCCTCCCTCACCAGGTAGGCCAAAGGGCCGCACTCGTACACGAGGCGCAACTTTCCGTCCTTGTGACCTCTGTCGGGTGGATAGAAGTAGAGTCCGCCTTCCAGCAGACAGCGATGCACATCGGCCACCAGGGCGCCGCTATAGCGCAAAGAGTAGGGTCTGCGCGTGGCTGCATCCGGCGTGATCAGATAGTTGACAAACGCGTGTACATTCCGAGGCCATTCGCCCAGGTGTCCGAGGTTGGCGCTGAAGCTGTTCCCCCGCACGGGGCAGCGGATGTTCTCATGGGAAAGCAGGAACTCGCCCAGGTCGTGGTCCAGAGTGAAACCGTTGGTGCCGCGGCCGGCGCTATAGACCAGCACGGTGCTGGTGCTGTAGAGGATGTAGCACGCCGCGACCATTTCGGCGCCCTTGCGCAGCACCTCCCCGATCGTGGCGCGAGTGCCGGCGGAGTCCCGCCGATAAATGCCGAAAATAGTGCCCAGGGCGCCATTGATGTCGGTATTCGATGAGCCGTCCAGTGGATCGGTACAGAGAATATACCGGGCGTCGTCGCCGCAGGAGACGTGCTTCACCTCCTCGAGTTCTTCGGAGACAATGGCGGCCACCAGACCGGTTTCACCGAACGCCTCGATAACCGTCTCGTTGGCGAACACGTCGAGCTTTTTCTGCGCATCGCCCGTGGGATTGCGGTCGCCGACAAGCCCGAGCTGGCCCACCAATGCCGCCCGGCGCATCTCGCGGGCCAGGATTTTCGCCACGAACCCTGTCTGCGCCAAAAGCGTGGAAAGTTCGCCGCGCATTTCAGGATTCTGCGCTTGCTGCTGGAGAATATGCCGGCTCAGGGTCAATCCTTTCATGCTTGGCCAGCCTTCCTTACCTCAACTCGGGACCTCAGAATGGCGCCGCGCGCCGCGCCGCGAAGCGCCGTCTTGTCGTTGAGGATTACACGCACTGGAATCGCCTCCAACAGAGGCCGCAAGCGAGCCTTGCCCACAAATGCCTCGCGGAAGGCCGCGCCCTTCAGCTTCTCGATGATCCGCGGCGCGATCCCTCCGCCCAGGTAGACGCCGCCTGTGGCCATGAGTTTGAGCGCGAGGTTCCCCGCTTCTGACCCGAGGAGGATGACAAAGAGCTCCAACGCCGCTACGCACAGCTCACTCCGCCCGGCCAGCGCCGTCCGGGATACTACAGCCGGAGGCTCGCCCTGACGCAGCTCGTCGGCGAGCCAGGCCGGCTCAGGGTAGCGCCCCGTGTCGCGCAGCCACTTATAGATGTTGAAGAGGCCCGGCCCGGATAGAACGCGTTCCCAGCTCACGTGGTTGAATTGCGCGCGCAAGTAGCGCAAAAGGTCGTCCTGAAGCTCATCATTGGGCGCGAAGCTCGAGTGGCCTCCCTCGGTTGCAAACGGCTGGTACTGGCTGCCGTCCCAATACATCCCGGCCTCGCCCAGGCCCGTTCCCGCGGAGATGACGGCCGCGTTGCCTTGGGCATGGCGGCTTCCGTCCTGGAGCACGGCGAAATCGTTTGTTCCGAGTGTCGCAATCCCATAGGCATTCGCCTCGAGATCGTTGAGCAGGGTGACGTGTTTCACGCCGAGCTGCCCGGCCAGTTCTCGCCCATCCACCACCCAGGGAAGGTTCGTCGCCTGGCAGCGCCCCTCCCGGATGGGTCCCGCGATACCAAAGCCGGCCGATGTGACGGGGAGCTTCTGCGCCTTCACAAATTCGGCAACGATCTCGCCAAGGCTGGCGTGCTTTCGGCTCGGGTAGGTCGCCTCGGCCGCGGACGCTAACCGCTCCTCCTCGGTATTGAAGAAGGCCAGCCGAGTGTTCGTTCCGCCGATGTCGCCGGCCAGGATCATTCCTCCGGCCTCCGCCACTCGCGACCGTCGCGCCCAATCAGTACGTGCGCCTCCTGCGGACCCCATGTTCCGGACACATAGTTGGGGAAGTTGCGCGGGGGCAGGGCCTTCCAGACGTCGAGGACGGGCTGCACAACCCCCCAGCTTGCCTCGACCATATCCGCGCGCTGGAAAAGCGTGGCATCGCCGATCATGCATTCATACAGCAAGCGTTCATATCCCGTGCTTGGCTTGGACCCAAAATAATCCGCGTAATGGAAATCCATGTTCACGGAGCCGAGCTTCACAATCGGCCCCGGCACCTTGGCCCCGAATTGCAGCGAGATGCCCTCCTTGGGCTGGATGTAAACCCCCAACGGGTTGGGGGCCAGCCGTTCGACCGCGGTCTTCCGGAAGAGCATGAAGGGGACGCGCTTGAAATGGATGA
>OBEQ010635409.1_pt1 | contig 14374 bp, 11 predicted proteins | sample 1670901 | NCBI WGS metagenome assembly OBEQ01 (sample SAMEA104232315, study PRJEB22302) | groundwater metagenome | biome: forest; feature: aquifer; material: groundwater | place: USA | collected 2011-08-07 | depth 5.4 m
AATATTCCATACTTGCTTTCTTCATCTGAAAGTTTTACTTGAATAAGTATTCCCTGTATTTTTCCAACGTTTCCGGCAAACTTGTTAATCAAGCCGGCCAGTTCCAGCGAATCCACGGAGTGGATGAGGTCGAACAACTCGACCGCAGCCTTCGCCTTGTTCTTCTGTAGGTGACCGATAAGATGCCAACTGACACGGTATCCGAGCGGCGCCTCCCCGATATCCCGCGCGAGCAGTCCGCGTTTTGCAATAAACTCCTGCACCCTGTTCTCGCCGAAATCTCTCATGCCCGCCTCAATCGCTTCTTTCACTACAGAAGCTGGAACGTTCTTGCTCACCGCAATCAGCTTGACCTCTCCCGGTCCCCTTCCCGCTCTCATCGCGGCATGCGCGATCCTCTTGTATATATTCTTTATGTTTTCCGACAGTCTGCTTTCCATGTTTTTTTTTGGAAATATATAGTAGTATCTCCCTTGTGAAAATTCAATAAATATCCCGCCAGGGCGTGATTAATCACGCCCCTACAATATTTATTACAAAACTCACCTGGCAGCCCATGAGATAAACCATCCCCCGAAGGCTATCAGAAAAAAACCGCACACATAAAGCATAAACCTGTATCCCCTGTCCCCGATTATCCTCCTGCCCCTCGATACCGCAAGCGCCAACAGGCTGTACCAGGCAAGGTCAGCAGCGATATGACCGGCAAAAAAGGCAGCAACTCCCGCGAAGCCGTACTTCAACGAGCTGACAAGATAACCAAGGCCTGCGGTCGCCCACCAGATCAGCCAATAAGGATTTGAGAGACTTCCCACAATGCCTGATATGACCGGATGAAGGCCCCTTTCATTCCTTCCGCTCGTCATAACCAACCTCGCCCCGGCTGCATCTTTTATCATCATCGCGCCCATGACAAGAAGGATAGCGCCCCCTGTCACGGCGATCGCAATTTTGGCTCCCTCTCCTGCGAGAAACGGGGTGACGCCCATCACAAGAAGTAAAACAAGGACCAGCTCCAGAATGCCGTGACCGAGAATGATCAGCGGACCCGCGATAAATCCCCTCTTGACCGATTCGCCTACGGTTATCGTAAAAAGAGGTCCCGGCACAAGTGCACCCGATAACGCAACGATAAAAGAAGATAGTACGATAAGCGCCACGTTCATATGCCCACTGCCTCTTTATATTCCATCCAGAGTTCTTCCTTGGGGACCCCGATATCGATGAAGTCCCAGGGAAGCATCTCTTCCCGGTCTCTTTGTCTGAAAATATAGAAATCCCTGTCGATGCCTGCCGCTCCGTTCCTCACATAAAGTTCATTTCCTGATGCGATCTGCCCGGCAGTCTGCGATACCCGCCTGTCACCCAGTGAGAAGACACCCTGCATGTATGCGTATTTCGGTACGTCGTGAAAAACCTTTACGCCCCTTACCATTGTAAGCCCCTTTTTCAGGTGCTTCAGCCTCTCCTTCACTACCTTCAGAGGCGCCATCGGATGCCACTGAAACGGCGTAAAGGGCTTCGGCACAAAAGTGCTGACGCTGAGCGTAATATAGCCCCTCGCAGTATTCTCGCGTATCTTCTTAACGAGGGTGATTATACCTTCGATATCGGCCATGGTCTCTGTCGGCAGACCTACCATAAAATAGAGTCTCAGGGTCTCTATGCCGTCACCCAGGATGATCTTCGCCGTCTCTAATATGTCTTCATCCCTGATCTTTTTATTGACGACGTCCCTGAGTCGCTGGGTACCTGCCTCGGGCGCTATCGAAACACTCTTATGTCCTTTCATCAACCCCACGATCCTGCCGCTCCTCGGGCTCGCCCTGAGAGATGTGATCGAAAAATCCACTCCCTCGATCTGTAGTATCTCCTCGGCATGCGGATAATCGGAGAGTGATGGACCTATGAGACCGATCTTAGACGTCATTGCGGATGCGTCTTCGATTTCCTTTCTGAGTACTTCGATATCTTTCCTCCTTGCGGGTTTGTATATCCGGCCGGCAACACAGAACCTGCATGACCAGACACAGCCGCGCATCGCCTCAATCAGAAACATGTCGGAGAACTCGGCCTCCGGCGTCGTGATGACCGGCTTCAACGGCGATTTAGAGATATCGAGGATCGTCCTTTTCCTGATGACGGCCGGGGCGTCATGAGTACTTCTTCTCGCCAGTATCCGGCCATCCGCGGCATATTCTACCTTGTAATAGCCCGGCACATAAATGCCTTCGACCCCAGCGGCCTTTTCATATAGATCGTCCTTTGATGAAGAGTTCCTGAAGACAGAGAGAAATTCCGGGAGCATCTCTTCTGCCTCTCCGATAAAACAGATATCGAAGAAGTCCGCAAGCGGCTCCGGATTATAAAAGGCGCAGACCCCGCCCATCACAACGACCGGGTGTCCCGCACTCCTTTCGTCGGCCCTCGGCGGGATATTGGCCATTGTCAATATTCTCACTATATTCGGATAATCATTTTCGAAAGAGACTGAAAAGGCCACGATATCGAACCTCGACAATTGCCTCTTCGATTCAAGCGTAAAGATCTCCGCCCCTGTTCTCAGGTGTTCCTCAATCTCCTCCGGTCCCGGTAGAAAGGCCCTTTCGCATACCACGTCATTCATGGCGTTCAACAGTCCGTATATGCCCTGAAAGCCCAGGTTCGACATACCCACCGGATAGGTATTAGGATACACAAGAGCGATATTGATCTTGCCTCCGGGGTCCTTGAAAACAGTCCCCTTCTCTTTCGAAAGGAGATATTCGGCTCGCTCTAGTAATTTCTTATTCATAGGGAAATAAACGCTCCCTACTATTATACTTTTTTATTTCCCGCGGTGACAGTCTCGTATAAGACTTCAGCAATACAGAGCAAGGAAGGGCATGTCCTTTCATTTGTTCTGCCGGCATGTTAAAATTTCGCATGAAAATCGTTGCTCAGAACCGCAAGGCATTCCATGACTATTCGATAGAGGAAACAATAGAGGCGGGCATTGTCCTGACCGGGACCGAGGTAAAGTCTTTAAGGGAAGGCAAGGCAAATCTGAAGGACAGCTACGTCTTAATAAAGGATGAGGAAGTCCTGCTTCTCAATTGCCATATCAGCCCTTACACCCACGGAAACATCATGAACCACGACCCTGTGCGCACACGAAAACTCCTGCTCCACAAAAAGGAGATCGCACGGATCCAGGCCAAGGCGCTGCAAAAGGGATATTCCCTCATACCGCTCAAGATCTACTTTAAGGAATCCCGGGCCAAAGTAGAGATAGGCCTCGCCAGGGGGAAGAAGATGTACGAGAAGAGGGACACGATCAAAAAGAGAGAGGCAGACAGGGAGATAGAGCGGGCAATGAAGACCCGCTGAATGTGTTATAATATGTTGTAGACCTCGGGGGCGATTGGGCTCGACGGGGGTTATGAGGCTCACGTGGCGTGTCGTGGCTCCATCACCACGTAAAAAGGTGGAAAAAAACACAAACGCCAACAACGAACTGGCACTCGCAGCTTAATTAAGTTGCGCGCTTATCCGGGAGCGCCTGCGTACCGGAGACAGCGTCAATCAGCAGGCTGGCTTCAGGGTTTTTCTCCTGCCCCTGAGGTGAGATTAAGGGAGATGGGGTATCGGGCAGCCTGACTGCCGGCGTCCCGATACCTGACGACGAAAAGACAGCCTACACACGTAGAAGCTTGAGAGTAGTGCCTTCGGACCCGGGTTCGATTCCCGGCGCCTCCACCATTTAAGCCTTTGGCAACGAAGGCTGTGTGGATTCTAAAAATTTCGGTGTGATGTCGATGGTGAAATTCGAGGGGATCCTCGATCTTGCAAATCAGGAATACCCGATACTCGCGGGCAAGATATTACCGACACTCGAGTTGACAGGGAACTGAACTACCCCTCTTCTGACCCTAACCCCCCGGCAGCCCCTGGAGGCGACCGCTACGGCAATGGCGAGGATTATGACTATGAGGAGTATACTTTTTATGCTTAGCCTCGGGGATTTCATGAATAATGATTATACCCGAAGATAAGTTACCTATTCCGGCGCCCTTACGACTACGTAGTTTCGCTCCAGTTTAATTCGAACACGATCTCCCACGAGTCTTCACCCAAGCGCTTCGTGCTCACCTCTTTCATCGACAGGTCCCTGCCTCCGGACATTTCAACAGCCTTTTTCGAGTAGCCCAGGCACGCCGGGGGAAGCCAGTCGAGGAAGATTTCAGGCAACACAAATTTAAGCATGGCATGGCCCTTCTCGGCCAACGGGACCTCAACGGTGCCCGTATTAAAAAAATTTGCCCATAACTTGGGATAATTTTTTATAACAAACGAAGGGTTTGCGAACCTGAAAAATATCTTATAAATTTTATTTAAACTCTGATCGGCAATATATTCATATATCCGTGCCACTTGATCACGCTTTGCGGAGCCCAACTCTTTCGTCATGGCATTCATCATCTCCTTAAACGCAGCAAACGGATAACTATTGCTTACCAATATGCCGCTTGCCCACACCTCCTGAGAATCCTTCGGCAAGGCCTTGATTACCTCATCCCATTTCTCCGTCCCATATTCGGACACCATAAATCGTTTTGAATAAAGGAAATTCACCCCTTTTGCCAGTACATCTCCCATTTCGACCTCCTTAGTGCAAAAAAAATTGAAACACGCGGGGGAAGATTTTTCCTTGAACCTTCACTAAGTCTCCCCATGTTGTTAACGGATATCCGTTTCCCTCGTATGGCTCCAGTATATCCCCAAATCCGGAAAAGGTCTAGAACCTATCTCAAAAATCGGTAATTTGCGAAAGAGCCGTCACCCCCGCGAAGGCGGGGGTCCACTTGAAGGCGCGAAAAACCTGGATTCCCGCCTGCGCGGGAATGACGAAAAGAGGCATGATTGGTAAATGACGAGATTTTAAGATAGGTTCTAACCTTTTTTCCGATAAGAACGTCCGCAAAACCCCGTCCGATACATAATTCGAAGCCGCCCGTTGATCATTGCGGAAAAAGATGTTACTCTTTTTTATACTGGATCTTTTCATGTTGATCACCTTTTTACCCAGATGCCGTAGAGACGGGGATATCACTCTCAGGCCGCTTAGGATATCGGATGGACCATCTCTTTCCAGGATCCTGGAGCAGGAAGATATACTGAGATCGGGCAGCCGCAGGAGGCTACGCAGGACTCATTGGATATTCATTTACTTCTGGCTTCGAAGAACGTTCTTTGCCGCCTATTGCATTGAACATCGGGCAGAGACGATAGGATTTGTCGGGCTTCATAATTTAGTGCCTGGTGAGTCTGCGGAGATTTCTCTCGTCCTATTCGATCCCGCCGGTAGACGGAGAGGGTATGGTACCCGCGCGTTTAAGCTCTTGTGCGGAAACTCATTCACGATCTCATTCGCAGATACGCTCATCGCAAGAGTCAGAAATGATAATGGGCCGGCGCGCTCCTTCTGGACAAGTCTTGAATTTGTGACTGTTCGAGACTACGGAGATACTATAGTGATGGAGCTTAGGAGAGGCAAATAACGCCCCCAGGCTCCGTCTCCCCCCCTCTTAAGATAAGAGGGGGTTAAGGGGAGTTATGATCTCCGAGGAGGGACACAGAGGGTGGATTGCCGGTTGCATATCCTACACCGCTTGTTTTACGCTTTATACGTCATGGAAACGAATGCCCATACTGTCCTCCCCGGCGAATTCCGCATCGAAAACGAAAATGCGGGTAAAAGGATCGACATACTGTCGTCTGAATTGTCGGGGTTGTCACGTTCCCAGATACACAATCTTATAGAGAAAGGTCTCCTCACCGTCAATACGCAAAGAACAAAGCCGAATTACAAGGCTAAGCCGGGTGATAGGATCTTACTTCACCTTTTCGTTGAGGAGCAGAAACTCATAAAAGAGGACTTACCCGTCGCAATCTTTTTTAAGGACGATTTTCTCATAGTTGTCGATAAGCCCGCAGGTTTGGTCGTCTATCCCGCAGCCGGCCACTCCACCGGTACCATCATGAATGCTATCGCATATCACAGCCCTAAGCTTGCATCTATCGGCGCACCGCTGAGACCCGGTGTTGTTCACCGCCTCGACAAGGACACCTCCGGAGTTATGGTCGTTGCGCTCGACGACGGCGCTTACTACGGACTTGTCGAACAGTTCAGGGAGCGGACGATCGACAGGAGATACAAGGCCCTTGTTTATGGAAACCTGCGGGAAGATCGCGGACAAATCTCCCTCCGGATAGGAAGATCGGAGTCCGACAGGAAGAAGATGTCGACGCGGGTAAAAAGAGGCAAGGAAGCGGTCACCGCCTGGAATGTGGTCGAGCGGTTCGGTATTGCCACTCTGATCGAGGCAAAATTGGGGACCGGCAGGACGCACCAGATAAGGGTGCATTTCGCATCCATTGGACATCCGGTCCTCGGAGATCTGACCTATGGCAAAAAAACCCAGGTTGAGGCAGGCAGGAAGAAGATAGTTTTCCCCCGGCAGATGCTTCACGCAGAATTACTCGGGTTCACTCATCCGGTGAACGGTCGATGCATGAAGTTCAGAAGCGACCTGCCGGAAGATATGCGCCAAATAATCGAAGCGCTGAGAGAATTGAAGCCTTCTCAGGCCGGCTAGTTTACCTGCAGCGGAGACTCTCTTCGATTTTCAGAGAACCCGAAAAAAATTATCGTGTCTGATTATGTCCTCGATCCTGTCAACATCTGATAATGTCCTTACGGTCGAATAGCTCAGTCTCAGCCTTTCAATTATACGGACGGTTTCGTCAAAGACCTTCCCTGTCGACCATGAGATACCCTGAAAAATTTCCGGATATTCGGCCTTCATCCCGATAAGATAGTATCCTCCGTCCTCTGCAGGCCCTATCACCACATCGGCATTCTCCAACTTAAGAAAAGCGTCGCTAATAATAGTTCTGTTTAGGTCCGGGATGTCCACGCCGGTAATGACCGCTTTTGACGCTCCCCGATCAAACAGGTCTTGTAACGCATTTCTCATAATTTCCCCGATGTCTCTTCCCCTTTGAGGAAGCAATCCCTCGCCGGGTATCCAGGATTCAAAACGGCCCTCGTCTCCTGGAGGCGAATAAAAAATCATCCTCCCGAAACACGCATCTCTATCCGGAGAAGTATCCCGGAAGACGCGCTCTGCAATGATTTTGTAAACCCTTGCCGCGCCCTCTCCGCCAATGTGCCGTGCAAGGCGCGTCTTTACCTTTCCAGCTTCGGGATACTTGGCTAGAAGTCCGAAGAGATTCTTCATCACCGGTAGTAGAGCCTCGCCAGTGTATGCGGGTCTATCCCCATTTTGTACATGAGCGTCATCATCTGGTTCGAAACGGACGCCCGTATCCAGCCCTTCCTCACCCATCTGCGGTCGTGGGTAACTGCACACTTCTTCAGGAGTGCCAGCCTCCCCTCCTTTTTCAGCCCGCCGATTATCTCCACATCTTCCATAAGCGGTATGTCCCGATACCCCCCGATCCTATCGAAGATGCCCCTGCGGACAAATATACCCTGGTCACCGTAAGGGAGACTGAAGAGGGTGCACCTGAGTTTCACCCACGACTCAATAAGCCTGTATCGCATGGCAGGGTTGTCGATCTTAAAAGCAAATGCGCCGCCGACAATTGATTCATCGGCCAGCGCAAAAAGCAGCTCTCGTGACCACCCTCTATCCAGTTTTGTATCCGCGTGAAGGAACAGTAGGACTTCTCCGTTTGCGGCCTCACCGCCCTTGTTCATTTGAGAGCCCCTGCCCTTTCGCGTCTCGATCAAAATCGCATCATTGTATTCTCTTACGATTTGGACGGTCGCGTCCGAACTCCCCCCGTCGCAGACGATTATCTCAAGATCTCCATCTTCGGCCTCGACGCATTCGATGCACTCCCGAATATTCTCGGCCTCGTTAAGAGTCGGGATAATAACCGATATCATCTGGCGGGCCGTCCAAGCGGCATTAAAAGCAAATGATTGATACGAAGCGCTTTAGGATCGCGATATGCACCGAGACCGATCACAATCTTCTCCTGGTCGACTTCTTTAAGAAGTGTGCCGAATATTCTGTCCCAAAGCGAAAAGATAGTCCCGTAATTCGTATTTCGCTCCCTGATAACGACTGAATGATGGATGCGGTGCATCGACGGGGGGACAAAGAAAAACCAGAAGATACGCTCAAACCCTGCCGGTACCTTCACACTGCTGTGTTGAAATTGGGCCGCAAAGACCAGGAGGCACTCGAAGACGATGACCCCGATGATTTCCGCACCAAGGAAGTAGACGAGCGCAATTTTGACCGCGGATGACATAATGATCTCACCCGTATGAAAACGAGACGCGGTAGATACATCCATATTGAGATCGCTATGGTGGACCTGGTGAAAGCGCCACAACAAGGGCATCTCATGGTTAAGCAGGGGCCAGATATAAAGGACAAAATCCATAACTACTACCGTAACAAGCAGCCTGCCCCAATAGGGGATGGCGAGCATGTTCAGTAACCCGAAACGTGTCTCGTTTACATAGAAAAAGACCTTCATCGTCGAAGCCCTGAAAAGTAGAGTCACGATGGCGCCGTTCAATAACGCAATCGCCAGATTGATGGCGACACGCCCCAATTTTGAGACCGTATTAGGTCGATACGGAATCAGGAATTCGAGTGATAAAAATAATACGAAACCTCCCCAAAAAACCGCTGCCCTGACAAGGAGTTCATTCCCCGGCACTGCCTTCAAGGCCCCGTCGCGTGCTTCATTTTTCTCAGAGGGCCCTCCATGCGCGGCCATCCCTCGCCATAAGCGCATCCGCCTCAGCCGGACCCGATGCGCCCGCCGCATAATTCGGGAACTTCATAACATCCGCACTGGAGTCCAGCCATTGGAGAAGAGGCGAAAGTAATTCCCATGCCTGTTCCACGCCGTCCTCCCTCACAAAGAGCATCTGATCGCCCTCCATACAGTCGAGCAATATCCTCTCATAATCGCTCAAAGAAAATATCTTGCGGTAGACAAAGTCCATAGTCGACGTGCTGAGACAGACTCTCGTGCCCTGCGTTTTGGTCTGAAAAATGAGATTGATACCTTCGTCAGGCTGGACCCTGAGCACAATCGTATTGGGCTCTATTCTTTCTTCAAGCGTCCTTTCGAACATAAGATGCGGCACTGACTTGAACTGCACCGATATCTCAGCCTTTCTCTTCGAAAGTCTCTTCCCGGAACGGAGATAGAAGGGCACGCCGTTCCACCTCCAGTTGTCGATATGGACCTTGAGCGCGGCATAGGTGGATGTGACGGAATTCGCCGGTATCCCCGACTCACCTCTGTACCCGACGACTTTTTTCCCCTCTATCTCACCCTCCCCGTATTGGCCGACCGCCAGAAAATCTTCCACCCCTTTCAGAGGGAAAGGTCTGATAGAGCTGAACACCTTCATCCTTTCGTCCCTCACACGCTCGGCCTCGAAGGCTGCCGGAGGTTCCATCGCTGTCAGGGCCAGGAGCTGAAACAGATGGTTCTGGAACATGTCCCTTATCACTCCCGCCCTGTCGTAGTAACCCGCCCTGTGTTCCACTCCAAGCGTCTCGGCAACGGTTATTTGTATGTGGTCTATGTACCTCCTGTCCCATAGGGGCTCGAAAACCGCGTTCGCGAACCTGAACATAAGGATATTCTGCACGGTCTCTTTTGCAAGGTAGTGGTCCATCCGGTAAACCTGCTTTTCCGAGAAGAAACTTCTCAAAACCGTATTCAGTCTTCTCGCAGAAGGGAGATCATGACCGAACGGCTTTTCAACAATTATTCGCGTATGTCCCCCTTCGTCGATGGAAAGTCCGGCTTCTCCAAGGTTGACTATCACAGGCTCGTATGCTTCGGGGGGGATAGCAAGATAGAAGATGCGGTTGCCTAAAGTCTCACATTCTTTCTCGATTTTTGCGATCGACTCCTTCATTGCCCTGTACGTATCGACCCGATCGTATTCCATTCTCACAAAATACAGCTTCCCTTCAAATGCGTCCCAGACACCGGCGTCGAAATCCTCAGGAGATGCCTCCCGCACCGCATCCCGCATCATAGCACGGAAGGTCGAGTGGTCCAGCTCAGTCCTCGCAGCACCCAATATAAAAAACCTTTTGGGAAGCAACTCGTCTTTGCTGAGACGGTAAAGAGAAGGGATGATCTTCCTTTTCGAAAGGTCTCCTGACGCGCCGAAAAGAATAAGACCGAATGGATCCGGAAGATGCAATTTGCAATCGTCTGCGATTTTTATGTGGTCGGGATCCATATGGCAATTGTATCAGAATTCAAAGATATCTTGAAGCTTCTCGGTTAAATATTGAGAACGCGCCGTATGGGAATTTATTTAGGCGGCTTCAATTTCTCGTATTGCCCCCCGATTGTTTATTCAGCCCATTCCGGCCACCCTCTCATCGAGGCACATTTCAACCCGTAGAGTCCTTTTCTCTTTCGGTTACTGTATCGACAGAGCGCCGCCGCCCGACAGCACCAAGCGGCCGCCGCTTATCGTAAGCCCTTTAATTCCCGAAATGCCTGTGGCCGCCGCATAGTTACAGTCATAGCCCGGTGCCAGGGTTATCGAGACCGGCCTGTTGAATGTAAGGGTTTCATTGAAGGCCCTGGCCTGTAAGTCGATCACTGCACCGTCTGAAGCCTTAAGATATACGTTTTGTATCGAAGCGTCTCCTGTTGCCGTATTCACGTTCCATATATAGGGATAGGGATTAAACGCGGCCGTCGCCTGCACGTTGGAATTCATTGTCAGTTTACAGAAAGTGGATTGACCTGCACACGCCCCGCCCCAGCCGGTAAAGTATGAGCATTGTCCTTCCGGGTACAAGGTCGTTTCCTGTCCCGCGTTCAAAGCGGCCGTGCAATTCGCTGTGCAAGTCTTGCCTGGCCAGATCGTCACCGAGCCGTTGCCTGTTCCGGCAAAATTGAGCGTGACGGAATAGGTCAGGCCGTCCTGGGTGACGGTAAACACCTGCCTCGCCACGGTAATTGTACCGATGCGCTGTGAGCCTGTGGGATTGGCTGCCGCAGCAATGTACAGCGTGCCGCCGCCCTTGCCGCCTGTGGTCACTGGCAGCGTAATCCAGGCGTCGTTGCTGACCGCTTTCCATGTGCAGCTGCCGGAACTTGCGGTAACTCCGAGGCTAAAGTATATTCCTGCCGCAGGCGTCGGAAGCGACTGCTGAGTGAGGGTATACGTGCAATTGCCGTCAACTACAACGGTTATGATTGCGGTATTGTTCGCCTTGTTTAGCTCCGCAACTGCGTTGCTTTCATTTGCGGTGATAAAAACAGTGTAATAAGACTGAGGATTAGACGATATGTCCATCTGGATATTCACATCTACGGATTCACCGATGGCCAGCGCCGGAAGATTCTGGGTAGAGATTAGCGCACCGCCTGCCGTGTCTTGCCTGAAAGTAACGTTCGTCGCGCCCGAAGGAGCGTTGCCCTTATTGATGACGCGGGCGGTGATGGATATCAAAGTGCTCGTAATCATCTGGGAGCTTGTGGTCTGAACTGCAAGGTCCGGGCTCAGGATGTCGCAATAGACGGTGTTGTTTGTCCTGTTTGCAATATCAAAAGTTGCAGAAGGGTCGATGACCGCGTATATCCTGATAGGCAACGTTGTCTGCGGAACTGTCCAGTCAAAAGCGACATCTACAGTATCTCCGGGGTTAAAGGCCTGAGAGATGACGGTCTGACCCAAAAGGGCGCCGCCCGCCGCTGGGTCTCCGTTATAGAATGCAACCGGGATATTTGTCGCGGCTTTGTCGCCGACATTGAGGGCAGTCACGGTAAAGGTCACCTTCTGCCCCGGCTGGGGGATTTGCGGATTCGGCGCAAGGCTCCCGGCCTTTAGCGCAAGGTCTGCGCCCATGGAGTAAAGCAGCATATAAAGATCGCTCAGTCCCGGATCAGGACCGATGATGTTTCTGTTATACACCGCCATAAGCGTGTCTGCGCTTGTGAAGGCAGTTGTAATTCCCCGCTCGGTCTCGGCATCGGCTGTCAGTTGACGCGGCTTGCTCCAGGTCTTCGTTGCCGGGTCATAGAACAAGCCAAATATGTCGGAAGAGGTTTGTGCCGCAGGCTGCTGCCATATAAGTGAAATTCTGCCGCTTGTGGAACGGGCGAGGCTGAAGGCCGCCAGGTTGCTCGAATATTCGTCGGTGTAAATTACTGTCTGAGTCGCTATGTTCGACAATGGTGCGCTCACCAACTGTCCGCCCCTCAGCCAAATGACTATGGCATTGCCGTTTTCGTCCTTGGTTATATGCGGGCTGTCGTCGGCCACGGAGTCGTTCGTGAGGCGCGTCAGCGCTCCCGGCATACCGCCTGTTATCGTTACTCGATAAAGCTCATGATCCGTGACTGTAGTCAGGTCTCCGTCAGTGTCAAGGGATAGGATCACCTGGGCCGTCGTCCCATCATAAGCGAGGTCATAACTGAGAACAGGCATCGCTATCTGGGCAATCTTTACCGGCACACCCCAGGCTGTGCCATTGTAAAAAGACGCATAAATGATATTCGGCGCAGAAGCGCTGCCCAACAGATTATTGGCGGCATTGGCTATCCATGTGACAACCGCGTTGTTTGCCGATGGGCCTGCTACCTTCGGGCTTCGGTCAAGATAGGTGTTATTGGTCAGCCGCGTGATGCCTGTCCATTGGCCCGTTGCAGGATTATACCTGGCCGCCGATATCTCAAGGCTCTTTACCATGTCGTCAAAAAGCGCACTGTCGGGTTGGACAATCTTTTCGTCTTCCCATGCAGCAATGGCATATCCATCGGCAAAGGTCACGATCTGCGGGTGGAAGTCCGCTGTGCCGTCATCACTAATCGGTTGAGGGCTGCTCCATGATGAGCCGTTCCAGAAGGAACTCACAGCCATGGTGCGGTTGATCGACGTGCGGCTTGACTTGTCCGCTACCCACGAAAGCCCTGTTGAACCGTTTGAAGACAGATGAGGCTCAGCATAGGGAAAGACCGAAGACTGTATGACTCCGGAGGACGTAACTATGTTGGGCGCTTTCGACGAAGGCGTTTGAAGGGACAGTCTCGGTTTATTGAGGAACTTGCCGGAGGTCGGGCTTAGGAGATAATCGCGCGAGACAAGCTTGGGTTTGATTGCCAAAGTCGGGCCGGATGGGGGCGTTAACCCAAGCGGCGTGATGTATGCCGCTTTTGGATTCTGTAAAGCCCAAGTCCAGCGAAGGGCCTCGTTTTCCCACTTCCAGAGAATAGCGTAAATGGAGACGCCGCCGTTCAGGAATATATCGAACTTGTTCAGATGAGGTATCTGCGGATACTGAAGGCCGACAGACGCCCCGCCGCCTAACCAGCCTTCAACTGCAAGAAGACTGTCCGCACCGATGCCGAGAGAGCCTCTAACGTAGGGCTCAATTTCTGTATTGAGGGAATAGTCAAGCGGCGAAATATTATGCACGCTCCCGGTGGCGTCAGCGCTCAGCTTAAACGAAGCTTTTGCATACATCGGCACAGGCACAGGTCCGGCCATGAGAACAAAAGGCCAGCTCTTGGATATGTCGCAGCTCCCGGAAAACCCGGCATTGCCGCCCCAGTCATAATAGCAGCCGGGATATCTGTATTGGCCTGTAATGTCGACTTTGGCGTTCAGCGCACAGTCAAATCCAGCGATCTTTGCTTCAAGCAATGACTTGTTGTCCCATTGGAGACTAATATCAACCTTCCCGTCGCTTTCAATCTTGGCATCAAGCGATGGGACCATTCTCAAGTTAAAGCCCTTCTGTCCAAAAAGCGGAATATCCTTCGGGATCACACCGTCTGCAATAGCCTCGTCAATTAATTTGAAATCAAAGCCCGCCGTATTATGATAGAAAAACCCATCCCCCACATCAACGGATTTCAGTGGTGTAATTATCGGCGTGATCGGCGACATAACGGTAAAGTCCGCCTGCTTGGGTGCGGACTGGTTGCTATCTGAGCTTATCGCGACGACCGACAATGTTGTGCACGGGGCAAATTCCAGAGCCGTGTTGAAAGAATAGGAGGCGGAGTCGGTGTTTGTGGCCACATCATAAGTCCCCTTTGAGGTTGTAAACCGCACCTTCTGAGGAGGATGGCCGCCCCAGTCGATGTTTGCCGTAAAGGTTACGTTGAAGTCCGTACCGGAGAGGAAGTATAAAAAGCCGTTGTACTTGGATGTAATGCTGTTTACTTTAATGCTCGATGTCTGGCCTGACGGTACAAGATACATATTTTGAATAACGGAGGTCGCCGGGGGGATTGAGACCGGTCTGTGGTAAGTGATATAGCCGGTCTTGCTCAAAACAATAGTATAGTC
>OBEQ012313624.1_pt1 | contig 14373 bp, 15 predicted proteins | sample 1670901 | NCBI WGS metagenome assembly OBEQ01 (sample SAMEA104232315, study PRJEB22302) | groundwater metagenome | biome: forest; feature: aquifer; material: groundwater | place: USA | collected 2011-08-07 | depth 5.4 m
AAAGGCCTCGGGCCGCTCGTCGAAGGCCTGGCGCTCGCCAGGGACGGGGAAAGCCGTCTCGTCGTCGTGGGCAAAGGGGATAGGACTCCCTACCGGAGGCTGGCGGGCCGCCTTGGCGTAGCGGACCAGGTCGTGTGGCTCGCACCGCGCCCGGACGTGGAGCGGTTGTACGCGGCGGCGGACGCCGTGGCGCTCCCGGCGCTCTACGAGCCGTTCGGCAACGTCCACCTGGAGGCGCTGGCCTCGGGGTTGCCGGTCCTGGCTTCGTCCCGGGCCGGAGGGGCAGAGGTCGTGAGCCACGGGAAGAACGGCTGGATCCTCGACGACCCCGAGAACGCGCGGGAAATCCGGGAGGGCCTCGAAGGACTCCGCCAGGCGGGCGACCGCTGGCGCGACCCCGCCCGAGCCGCGGCGCTGCCATTCACCTACGAAGGCCAGGTGCGGTCGCTCCTCGGGGTTTTCCGGTCGCTTCGCCCGCGCTGAAACGGGATTTCTCATTGAAAATTCAGGCCGTTCGGATTACACTGCCCCACGATGCCAGGCGAGCCGGCCGTCTTCATCGACCGTGACGGGACCCTGAGCGAGGAGATCGGCTACGTCAATCATCCCCGGCGTCTGCGCCTCCTCCCCCGGAGCGCCGAGGCCATCCGCCGCCTCAACCGGTCGGGGCTCAAAGCCGTGATGGTGACGAACCAGAGCGGGGTCGCCCGGGGCTACTTCAGCGAGGAGGTCCTCCACGCCGTGAACGAGGCGCTCGTGAGCCAGCTCAAGACGGAGGGCGCCTACTTGGACGGCCTCTACGTCTGCGTCCATCACCCGACCGAGGGTGAGCCTCCGTACCGCGCTTCCTGCGACTGCCGGAAGCCCGAGCCGGGCCTCCTCCGGCGCGCCGCCGGGGACCTCGGGCTCGACCTCTCCCGCTCGTGGGTCGTGGGCGATAAGATCTCGGACGTGCTGACCGGCCGGCGCGTCGGGGCCGGCGCGATCCTGGTGCTCACGGGCTACGGGCTCGGCGAGTGGGAATATCGGCGGTCGCGCTGGCCGACCCAGCCGGATCACGTGGCCGGCGACCTCCTGGACGCCGTGGAGTGGATCCTGGCCCGGAGGGAGCGGTGATGTTTCCGGCGCAGCGCCTGCGGGCTTTCGTGGATCGGTTCGGCGGGAAAATGGTCCTGGTCGTCGGCGACCTGATCGCCGACGAGTACATCTACGGGAAGCCCTCGCGCATCTCCCGTGAGGCGCCGGTCCTCATCCTCCGCTTTTCCTCCCGCGAGGTCAGGCTCGGCGGCGCCGCCAATGCGTCCCACAACGTCCACGCCCTCGGGGCGCGCGTGCTGCCGGTGGGCGTCGTCGGCTGGGACCCGGTCGGCGAGGAGGTGCTCGCTCTCTGCCGATCCCTGGGGATTCCCACCGACGGCATCGTCAGGACCGGCGAGCGCCCCACGCCGGTGAAGACTCGGATCATGGCGGGCGGGTACCGTTCGACCCGCCAGCAGGTCGTGCGGGTGGATCGCGAGCCGGCACCGACCCTCGACCCCGCGACGGAGGCGGCGCTGATCGAGCGGGTCGCCGCCCTGGGGCCGTCGGCGGACGCGATCCTCCTCTCCGACTACGGCTACGGCCTCCTGACCCCGGCGCTCGTCGAGCAGGTCATGGACGTCTCGCGCAGGAGCGGAGGGCTCGTGACGGCCGACAGCCGCTACGATCTGCTTCGCTTCCGCGGGGTCACGGCGGCGACGCCCAACGAGCCCGAGGTCGAGGAACTGGTGGGCGGCCCGCTGGACGACGAGCCCGCGCTCGAGAAGGCCGGCCGCCAGCTCGTGGAGCGCCTGGATTGCCGCTACCTGCTCGTGACGCGGGGGAGCCGGGGGATGGCCGTGTTCGAGCGGGAGGGGCCGGCCACCTTTCTGCCGATTTACGGGAGCGACGAGATCGCCGACGTCACCGGAGCCGGGGACACCGTGATCAGCACCTTCACGCTCGCCCTGGCAGCCGGCACGCCTCCCGTCGAGGCGGCGTGGCTCGCGAACGTGGCGGGCGGCCTCGTGGTCATGAAGCGGGGAACCGCCCCGATCGTCCGCGCCGAGCTCCTCCAGGCCCTCGCGAGCGATGGCACGCCGCGTGAGTCTTGAGGACGCGGCCCTGATCGCGGGGAAGCTCAGCCGAGAGGGAAAACGTCTCGTCCTCGCCAACGGCTGCTTCGATCTTCTCCACGTCGGGCACGTCCGTTACCTCGAGGGGGCGCGCCGCCTCGGGGACGCCCTTCTGGTCGCGGTGAATTCCGATGCCTCGGTCAGGCGGCTCAAGGGGCCCGGCCGGCCCATCATGCCGGAGGGCGAGCGGGCCGAGATCCTGGGGGCGCTCTCGTGCGTGGACTACGTGCTGATCTTCGCCGACGACACGGCGGACACCCTCGTCGCCCGCCTCCGCCCTGCGGTGCACGCCAAGGGCACCGACTACACGGAGGAGAGCGTGCCGGAGCGTGAGTCGGTCCTGGCCCACGGCGGCCGCGTCGCCATCGCCGGCGATCCGAAGAGCCACTCCACCCGAGATGTGATCCAGACCATCGTCCGGGCGTTCGGCAAGCAGGGATGAAGATCGCCATCGTCAAACTCTCCTCGCTGGGCGATGTCCTGCACGCGCTGCCGGTCGCCCACGCCCTCCGTCGCCACTTCCCCCAGGCGCACCTCACCTGGATCGTCGAGGCCCGGGAGTCCGCCGTCCTGAACGGTCACCCGGCGCTCGACGCCGTGGAACCGGGGGACACCCGCCTCTGGCGGCGGCTCGTCTGGCGCCCGGCCGGGGTGCCTGAGGTCGCGCGGAAGCTCGGGCGGCTGACCGAGCGCATCCGCCGCGCCCGCTTCGACGTCGCCATTGACCTTCAGGGGCTCATGAAGAGCGGCCTCCTTACGGCGTTCACCGGAGCGCCCGTTCGCATCGGCTTCGCCCTCCGTTACTGCTGGGAGCCACTCAACGTGCTCTTCACGAACCGCCGTGTGGCGCCGCCGCCGGCCGCGGTGCACGTCGTGGACCAATGCCTGTCGCTCCTAGAGCCGCTCGGGGTGAAGCCCGCCGCGCCCGTCTGGGAACTGCCCTCGAATCCGGAGGCCGAGAGGCGGATCGACGAGTTCCTCGCGGAGCAGGGCGTCAAGCCGCACGACCGCCTGGTCACGCTCAATCCGGGGGCCGGGCATCCGGAAAAGCGGTGGCCGCTCGCGCGCTTTGGACGGCTGGCCGAGCGCCTGGCCGTCGAGGCCGGGGCGCGGGTGCTGCTCGTGTGGGGCCCTGACGAGGAGACGATGGCCCGGGGCATCGCCGCCGGGATGACCTCCCGGCCGCTCCTGGCGCCGGCGACGACGATTCCCGAGTTGTCCGCCCTCCTGCGCCGTGCATCCCTCATGGTGGCCGGGGACACAGGGCCGCTGCACCTGGCGGCGGCGCTCGGCGTCCCATGCGTCGGCCTCTACGGGCCGACCCGCGCCCTCCGCAACGGCCCGTACGGCGCCCGGTGCCGCGGCCTTCAGAGCCCGAACGGGACGCTCGCGGCGATCACCCCGGACGAGGTGTTCGGGACCGCGCTGGAGCTCCTCGAATGACTCGGCTCTCCGTGGCGGTCATCACCTGGAACGAGGAGGAGCGGCTCCGCGCCTGCCTGGAGAGCGTGGCCTGGGCGGACGAGATCGTCCTCGTGGACGCCGAGTCCACCGACAAAACGGTGCAGGTGGCGCGCGACTTCACCGATCGCATCTGGGTCCGGCCGTGGCCGGGCTTCGCGGGGCAGAAGAACTTCGCGCTGGAGCAGGCCGCCGGCGACTGGGTGCTCTCGCTGGACGCCGATGAGCAGGTCCCGGCGGAGCTCCGGCGGGAAATCGAAGCCGTGCTCGCGCGGGGCGGCCCGGCCGACGGCTATCAGATCGCCCGGAAGAATTTCTTCTGGGGCGCCTGGGTCCGTCACGGCCGGCTCTACCCCGACTACCAGCGTCGCCTCTTCCGGCGTGGCCGGGGGCGGTTCGTGGAACGGGCGGTCCACGAGTCCGTCGAGATCCGGGGGTCGGTGGGCCGGCTCGAGTCCCCGCTCCTCCACCATTCGTACCGGAGCCTGGAGGAGTTCCTCCAGCGGTCGAACCGCTACTCGATGCTGGCCGCCCAGGAGTGGCTCCAGAGCGGGCGCACCGTCCGCGCGACGGACCTGGCCCTGCGCCCGATGGGGCGCTTTCTCTCGATGTACCTCCTCCACCTGGGCTTTCTCGACGGCTGGCGGGGGTTTCTCCTGGCCGCGCTCTACGCGCACTACGTCTTCCTCAGGACGGCCAAGGCCTGGGAGTCGCGCCGCCATGCGTGAGCGGGTCCTCTCGGGGATGCGCCCCACGGGCAAGCTGCACCTGGGCAATTACCTGGGTGCCTTGGACAACTGGGTCGGGCTCCAGGCGGATTACGACTGCTTCTACTTCATCGCCAACTGGCACGCGCTCACGAGCGACCTTTCCCACGCGGCGGAGATCCCGGACAACACGGTCGAGATGCTGGCGGACTGGCTCGGCGCCGGCCTCAATCCCGAGCGCTCGACCCTCTTCGTGCAGTCGCTGGTGCCCGAGCACGCCGAGCTCCACCTCCTGTTCTCCATGATCGTCCCCGTGTCCTGGCTTGAGCGTGTGCCGACCTACAAGGAGATGATCGAGCAGCTCGGGCTCGAGTCGCCCTCCTACGGGCTCCTGGGCTACCCGCTCCTCCAGGCGGCGGACATTCTCATGTACAAGCCGCGGTACGTCCCGGTGGGGGTGGACCAGCTCCCGCACATCGAGCTGACCCGGGAGGTCGCCCGCCGGTTCAACCACGCCTTCGCGCCCATCTTTCCCGAGCCCGACGCCAAGCTCACCCTGATCCCGAAGGTCCCCGGGACCGACGGGAGAAAAATGTCCAAGAGCTACGGCAACGCCATCTACCTCTCGGACCCGCCGGAGGTGCTCACCCCCAAGATCAAGACGATGATAACCGACCCCGCCCGGAAGCGGCGGAGCGACCCCGGCAACCCGGCGGTCTGCCCGGTCTTCGACCTCCACAAGATCTTCACTCCGGAGGGGCCGCGCGAGGCGTGCGCGGCCGGGTGCCGCAGCGCGGGGATCGGCTGTCTCGACTGCAAGGGCGTGCTCCTCGAGCACCTCCTCCCCCGGCTCGGGGCGATCAGGGAGCGACGGCAGAAGTTCATCGAAAAACCAAAGGAAATCGTTGAGATCCTGACCGAAGGCTCAAAGAAAGCTCGAAGCGTCGCCCGGGCCACGATGGAAGAGGTCCGCCGGGCGGTGGGGATGGATCTATGAGCCTGACCGGAGAGTCGCCCCTGACCGTGAGGGTCGAGACGTTCGAGGGCCCTCTGGATCTGCTCCTCCACCTCTGCCGGACCAACGAGATGGACTTGAGCCAGCTGCCGATCCGGACGATCACCGACCAGTATCTGACCCACCTCGAGTCCATCCAGTTTCGGGATCTCGAGACGGCGGGCGCCTTCATGGTGCTCGCGGCCACCCTCATCTATCTCAAGTCCAAGCTCCTCCTGCCCCCGGACGAGAGCCAGGACGAAGCCCTGGACGAGGAGGGCCTGCTGCTCCGCGAGGAGCTTGAGGTGCGCCTCAGGGAGTATGCGCGGGTCAAGGCCCTCGGCCTCTGGCTCGCCGATCGCGAGGCCGAGCAGACGCTCCTCTTCGGCCGCGCGTGGAGCGAGCTGCCGTCGCCCGACGAGATCCCCCTCGAAGACCTGAGTGTCCATCTTTTGGACCGGGCGTACCGGCGCGTGCTCGATGAGGCCAGCCGCCAGGTGGCGCGGGAGGTGGAGCCGAACCCGCTCTCCGTGCTGGAGCGCATGGGAGAGATGCTCTCTCTCCTCCGCCACACCTGGTCGCTCCTCTTCTCGTCCCTGGTCGGCAGCGCGCGCGCGCGCTCGGAGCTGGTCGTCACGCTTCTGGCGCTGCTCGAGCTCGTCCGGCTCGGGCAGGTCCGGGCCCGGCAGGGCGAGCTGTTCGGCGAGATCGTGATCGAGCGGAGCAATGCGGAGGTGACCAATGCCCCAACCCATTGACGTCGTCGAGGCCCTCCTGTTCGCGTCGGACACGCCGGTCGAGGTCGAGCGGATCCAGGAAGTGCTGGACCTCGGGAGCCCGGCTGAGGCGCGCGCGCTCGCCCTCGAGCTCCGAACCCGCTACGAGGTCGAGGATCGGGGCCTCCAGATCGTCGAGGTGGGCGGCGGCTTCAGGATGGTCACGCGGCCGGAGGTCGCGCCCTGGCTCGTCCGCCTGGCCAAGAGCCGGACGCGGAGCCGGCTCTCGCGCTCCGCGCTGGAAACGCTCGCGATCATCGGCTATCGCCAGCCCGTCTCGCGCCCGGAGATCGACATGATCCGCGGGGTGAATTCCGAGGCGGTGCTGGAAGGGCTCATGGACCGCCGCCTGATCCGGATCGCGGGAAGGAAGGACGCCCCGGGGCGTCCGTTCCTCTACGAGACGACGCGCGAGTTCCTGGTGGCCTTCGGCCTCCGCGAACTTTCCGAGTTGCCCCACGTGGAGGGGGACCTCCCGTCGCCGCCGGCGCCGTCCGCCGGGGAGTCGGGACAAGCGCTCACCGTCGGTGGACAAACGCCTCAGCAAGATCCTGGCCGAAGCGGGGCTGGCGTCGCGCCGGGGCAGTGAGCGGCTGATCGCCGACGGGCGCGTGACCGTCGACGGCCGGACGGTCACGACGCAGGGGAGCACGGCGGATCCGGCGCGCGACCGGATCCTCGTGGACGGGCGCCCCATCCCCGCCGTCGAGCCCAAGCGCTACTTCCTCCTGAACAAGCCGCGCGGCTTCCTCACCAGCCGGAGCGATCCGCGGGGCCGGCCGGTCGTGCTCGATCTGGTGAAGCACGAGCGGGCCCGGCTCTTTCCCGTCGGCCGGCTCGACTTTGACGCCGAGGGGCTCCTGCTCCTGACCAACGACGGCGACCTGGCCCAGCGCCTGCTCCATCCGCGCTTCGGGATTCGGCGGGTGTACGAGGTGGAGGTCGAGGGGCGGGTGGGCGCGGCGGAGCTCCCGCGCTGGCGGCGGGGCGCGACGCTGTCCGACGGCCCCGCAAAGCCGTGCCTGGTGGAGCTCCTGCGTCGCGCGCCGGAGACGACCTGGCTCAGGCTCGCCTTTACCGAGGGGCGCTACCGGGAGGTCAAGCGCTTCTGCCAGGCGCTCGGCCATCGCGTGGTCCGGTTGCGCCGCGTCGCCTTCGGCCCCCTCCGGCTCGGAGCTCTCCCGCCCGGCGTCGCCCGCCCGCTGACAGCGGCCGAGCTGGCGCGCCTCGGCGCCGTCTGACGGTGCTTGCGCCCCTGGGGGCGATCGACTATACTGATGCGGATTCGCGGAAAGTCAGTTGGTGCGGGAGCCCCTATGGACCTGGACGAATGGCGTTCCAGGATCAATGAGCTCGACGAACAGATCCTCAAACTCCTCAACAAGCGCGCAGAGGTCGCCCTCCGCATCGGGGAGCTCAAGCGGCGGCAGGAGCTCCCGTACTTTGTTCCCGAGCGCGAAAGCGAGATCATCCGGCATCTCCTCGCCCTGAACCCGGGGCCCTTCCCGGCGGAGGGGGTCAAGGCCGTCTGGCGCGAGATTCTCTCCGCCTCCCTGGCGCTCGAGCACCCGCTTCCCATCGCCTACCTGGGCCCGCAGGCCACCTTCACCCACCAGGCCGCCGTCCTGCGCTTCGGCTCCTCCTCGACCCTCGTCCCCGTGCGGAGCATTCCGGAGGTTTTCGACGAGGTCGAGCACGGGCGGGCGGAGTTCGGGGTGGTGCCGGTGGAGAACTCGACGGAGGGGTCCGTCAACGTCACGCTCGACCGCCTCCTCGACTCGGACCTCTCGATCACGGGGGAGCTGCTCCTGGAAGTGACCCACCATCTCCTCGGCCGGGCTCCCGAGCTGTCGGCGATCCGGACAGTCTGCTCGCACCCCCAGGCACTGGCCCAGTGCCGCCAGTGGCTCGGGACGCACCTGCCTGATGCGAAGCTCGAGGAGGTGTCGTCCACGGTGGCGGCCGCCGAGCGCGCCGCCGGTGATCCCACGGTGGCGGCCGTGGCGAGCGAGCTGGCCGGCCGACTCTACGGGCTTTCCGTGCTCCGGAGCCGCATCGAGGACAACCCCGCCAACTCCACCCGGTTCCTCGTGGTGGGCTGGCGGGGCATGCCCCCGACCGGGAAGGACAAGACCTCGCTCCTCTCTTCGCTGACGCACGAGGTGGGAGCGCTTTCGGCGTTCCTCGAGCCGTTCGCCCGCCACGGGCTGAATCTGACCAAAATCGAGTCGCGGCCGACGAAGCGGCGTCCCTGGGAGTACGTCTTCTTCGTGGACTTCGAGGGGCACGTGGACGCTCCGCCGGTGCAGACGGCCCTCGCCGAGATCCGGCAGCGCTGCCTGTTCCTGAAGCTTCTCGGCTCGTACCCGAGCGCGTAAGGAGCCACTGTATGCAAACGCCCTGGGAATCCTTGGCCAACGAGCACATCCTCGGCATCGCTCCGTACGAGCCGGGCAAGCCCATCGCGGAGCTGGAGCGAGAGCTCGGGATCCACGACGCGATCAAGCTCGCGTCCAACGAAAACCCCGTGTGCCCTTCGGACCGGGTGCAGAAGGCGATCCAGGCCGCGCTGCCCGGTCTGAACCGCTATCCGGAGGGGAGCGGATTCTACCTGCGCGGGGCGCTGGCCCGGCGCCACGGCGTGGCGCCCGACCAGATCATCCTCGGCAACGGTTCCAACGAGCTGATCGAGCTGATCGTCCGGGCCTTCCTGCGCCCGGGCGAGGAGGCGGTGATCCCGCACCCCTCGTTCGTCGTCTACCCGATGATCGTCCAGGCGGCCGGGGGGATCCGAGTGGTGGTGACGCTCAAGGACTACCGTCTCGATCTGGAGGCCGTGGCGCGGGCGATCACGCCGCTGACGAAGCTGGTCTTCCTCGCGAACCCCAACAACCCCACCGCGACCATCGTGACGGCCGCCGAGGTCGAGCAGTTCATCACTCGGATCCCGAACACCGTGATCGTGGTCTTCGACGAGGCCTACATCGAGTTCGCGCTCGGACCGGATTTCCCCGACTCGCTGGCCTACGTGCGGCAGGGGCGCAAGGTCTTCGTCCTGCGGACGTTCTCCAAGGCCTCCAGCCTCGCCGGCCTGCGGGTGGGGTACGGGATCGCGGCGGACGACGCCGTGGCGCTCCTGCACCGGATCCGCCAGCCGTTCAACGTGAACGCGCTCGCCCAGGTCGCCGCGCTCGCCGCGCTGGAGGACGAGTCCCACGTCCTCGAGTGCGTCCGGATGAACGAGGCGGGCCGCCACTTCCTCTACGACGAATTCACGGCGCTCGGGCTCAAGTACGTCCCGTCCCGCGCCAACTTCATCCTCGTGGACGTCGGGCGCAGTGCCCATGACATCTACCAGCGGCTCCTGCACGAGGGCGTGATCGTGCGGCCGATGACCAGCTTCGGGATGGAGACCGCGCTCCGGATCACCGTGGGCACCCCCGAGGAGAACCGCCGGCTCATCAAGGCCCTCAGGAAATGCCTGGAGGAGGCTCGGAGCGCGTGATTCGCCGGCTGGCGGTGGTGGGGCTCGGGCTCCTCGGAGGCTCGATCGCCAAGGCGTCGCGGCAGCGGGGCCTCGCGCGGGAGGTGGTGGCCGTCGGCCGCCGACAGGAGTCGCTGGCCGCGGCGCTGTCCGACGGGGTCGTGGAGCGCGCGACCACCGACCTGGCCGCGGGGGTGGCGGGCGCCGACTTCGTGGTCCTGGCGACGCCGGTGGCCACGATCGAGGTGCTGGTGCCGAAGGTCTGGGAGGCCGCCACCGACGGGGCGATCATCACCGATGTGGGAAGCACGAAAGGCCCGATCGTCAGGGCCGCGGAGCGGCTCGCGGCCGGGCGGCCCCTGGCCTTCGTGGGCAGCCACCCCATGGCCGGCTCCGAGGTTGCGGGGTATCGAGCGGCCCGGGCGGATCTCTTCGAGGGGGCCCTCGTCATCGTGACGCCGACGGACGCGACCGACCGTCTCGGGCTCAAGCGCGTGTCCGAGTTCTGGGAGGCGCTGGGCGCCCGCGTCAGCCAGATGGACCCGGAGGAGCACGACCGCGCCGTGGCGGCGGTGAGCCACCTGCCTCACCTGGTGGCGTACGCGCTGGTGGAGGCGGTGGCGCGGATGGATCCGTCATCGTTCGGCGTCGCGGCGCGCGGCTTCAAGGACACCACGCGGATCGCCACCTCCGACGCCCGCCTGTGGCGCGAGATCTTCCTGACGAACCGCGCCGCCCTCGGCGAGGCCCTGGCGGCCTTCAAGGCCTCGCTGGCCGAGCTGGAGCGGCTCGTGAGCGAGGGCGACGCCGTGGCGCTCGAAGAGACGCTCGACCGCATCCGGACGATGCGGAGGCGCCTCGAATGAGGGTGGTGGTTCGCCCGCCCAGAGCGCTTCGCGGGATCGTCGAGGTGCCCGGGGACAAGTCCGTCTCGCACCGCGCGGCCATCCTGGGCGCCCTGGCCACGGGTCCGACGGAGATCTCGGGCTTCCTCGAGGCGGAAGACTGCCTGGGCACGCTCCGCGCCCTCGTGGCGCTCGGCGTGGAAGTGACGCGGAAGGGCCCCGGCCAGTACCGGGTCGGCGGGGCGGGACTCCTTGGGCTCCAGGAGCCCGACAACGTCCTCGACTGCGGCAACTCGGGGACCACGGCGCGGCTGCTCCTGGGGGTCCTGGCGGGCCAGCCGTTCTGGAGCGTGCTGACGGGGGACGATTCGCTCCGGCGCCGTCCGATGGGGCGGGTCACGGAGCCCCTGGGCCAGATGGGGGCCACGGTCGTCGGCCGAAGCGGTGGAAGCCGCCTCCCCCTGGCGATTCGCGGGGCGCGGCCGCTCGGGGGGATTCGCTACCGCTCCCCGGTGTCGTCGGCGCAGGTGAAGTCGGCGCTCCTCCTGGCCGGGCTCTACGCCGATGGCCCGGTGTGCGTGGAGGAGCCGGCCCGATCGCGGGACCACACCGAGCGCATGCTCGCGGGCTTCGGCGCTCGGGTCGCCGTGGACGCGCGGGGCGTGACGGTGACGCCGGGCGGGGAGCTCCGCGGCCGCCCGCTCCACGTCCCCGGCGACTTGTCGTCGGCCGCGTTCTTCCTCGTGGCCGGTGCCGCCGTGCCGGGGAGCGAGGTGACGATCCCGGGGGTCGGCGTCAACCCGACGCGCACAGGGCTCCTGGATGTGCTTAGGGAGATGGGCGCGGACGTCCGGCTGGCCGCGCGGGCCGACGCCGGTGAGCCGACCGCGACCCTCACCACGCGCACGAGCGCCCTCAGGGGAACCCGCGTCGGCGGGTCCGTGATTGTCCGGCTCATCGACGAGCTGCCGGTGCTGGCGGTGGCCGCGGCGTGCGCCGCCGGGCCGACCGAGGTCGGCGACGCGGCGGAGCTTCGGGTCAAGGAGTCGGACCGCCTTCACGCGATCATCAGCGAGCTCGGGAAGCTCGGGGTGCGGGCGGAGGAGCGGGCGGATGGGTTCCGGATCGAGGGCGGGACTCCCCTCAGGGGGGCGGTGGTTCAGAGCTGGGGCGACCACCGCATGGCGATGGCGCTGATCGTGGCCGGGCTCGTGGCCGAGGGGCAGACGGTGGTGGAGGACACGGCGTGCGTTGCCACGTCCTATCCCGAGTTCCTCGCGACGCTCAACAGGCTGGCCTCGGAGCCGTGCGCCGTCGTGGAGTCTTGAGCAGCCGTCGGCCTCCCGTGATCACGATTGACGGTCCGGCCGGGGCGGGGAAGAGCACGGTGGCAAGCGAGATGGCGCGGCGCCTCCGCTACCGGCTGATCGATACAGGCGCGCTCTACCGCGGGATCGCCTGGCGCGTGCGCCGGGCCGGCGTGGTTCCGGAGGACGCGCCCGCGCTCGGACGGCTCCTGGAGGAGACGACGGTGGAGCTGAAGGACGGGGCGGTGCTGGTGGACGGGCGGGACGTGACCGGCGAGATCCGGACCCCCGAGATCGGGGAGTTCACCTCGCGGCTCTCGACGCTGGCCTCCGTGAGGGACAAGGTCATGCCGATCCAGCGCCGGCTCGCCGCCGCGGGGGGCGCGGTGCTGGAGGGGCGCGACACCGGCAGCGTCGTCTGCCCCGACGCGGAGGTGAAGTTCTACCTGGACGCCGCGCCGGAGGTCCGGGCCCTGCGCCGTCTGAGGGAGCTCCAGGGGCGGGGCATCGCGGCCGACCCGCAGGCGGTCCGGTCGGAGATCCTCCGGCGCGACCGGCAGGACATGGAGCGGGCGCTGGCGCCCCTCGTGGTCCCGGAAAGGGCCACCGTGATCGACTCGACGGAGAAATCGGTGGAGGAAGTGGTTGGGCTCATGCTGAACGTGGTGGAGCGGTACGGATGCTGTACGCCCTCCTGAGGTGGCTGGCGGCGGTGGCGGCCCGGCTCCTGTTCCGGCTGGAGGTGCGGGGGGCCCGGCACGTCCCCGCCGTCGGGCCCGCGATGATCGTGGCGAATCACTCGAGCGCGCTCGACCCGCCCGTCGTCAGCGCGGCGAGTCTGCGGCCGCTTCACTTCATGGCCAAGGCCGAGCTGTTCAGAATCCCGCTCTTCGGGCGACTGATCTACGCCGTCAACGCTCGACCGGTCCGGCGAGAGGGTGGGGACGCGCGCGCGCTCCGGGAGGCGCTCAGGATCCTGGAAAGCGGCCACGCCCTCCTGGTGTTTCCGGAGGGGACGCGCGGCCCCGAGGGCGTGCTCAGGGACGGCAGGGCCGGCGCCGGGATGCTCGCGCTCCTGAGCGGCGCCCTCGTGGTCCCGGCCTACATCGAGGGCACAGGGCAGGCGCTCCCGCGCGGGCGGCTTTTGCCAAGACCCGGGAAGGTGCGGGTGACCTTCGGGGCGCCGCTCTTCTTCAAGAAGGCCGACGACGGGCCGCGGAAGGAGCGCTACCTGGAGGTGAGCGGCGAGATGATGGCGGCCATCGCCCGGTTGAAGGCGGCGGTCAGCGAAGCGGATCGGACGGGGGCGGCGACCGCCCTCGGAGGGCTTCACCATATGCGAAATACGTCAGAGAGATAAAGGGGGACGCGTTCGAATGGAAAAGGACGAGCGGAAGGGTGGCCCCGCGGAGGTGCCGGGGCGAAAGGAGGCGATAGCCGCCGAGGGCGAGGAGCGCATGGAGGACTGGTTCAGCCAGGAGCTCGCGGACTTCGAGGAAGGCGAGGTCGTCCGCGGGCGGATTGTCCAGGTGCGCGGGGGCGAGGTGCTCGTGGACGTGGGGTACAAGAGCGAGGGCACGATCGCCCTCGAGGAGTTCGTCCGCGCGGGCGCCGTTCCCAACGTCGGCGACGAGATCGAGGTGTACCTGGAGGCGAAGGAGGACGACGAGGGCGTGATCGTCCTCTCCAAGGAGCGGGCGGACAAGATCAAGGTGTGGGACATCGTCTCCCGCGCCTACGAGAAGGGGGTGGGGGTGGAGGGGAAGGTGGTCGAGGTGGTCAAGGGCGGGCTCGCCGTGGACGTCGGCGTCCGGGCGTTCCTGCCGGGCTCGCAGGTGGATCTCCGGCCCGTCAAGAATCTGGCGTCGCTGGTCGGGCAGATGATCCGGGCGAAGGTCATCAAGCTGAACCGCCGCCGCGGCAACGTGGTCCTGTCGCGTCGGGCCCTCCTGGAGGAGGAGCGGGAGGACCGCAAGCGGCACACGCTCTCCGTCCTGCACGAAGGGATGGTGCTCACCGGGGCGATCAAGAACATCACGGACTACGGGGCGTTCGTGGATCTCGGCGGCATCGACGGGCTCCTCCACGTGACCGACATGTCCTGGGGGCGCATCGGCCATCCGTCGGAGATCTTCCAGGTGGGCGATCAGGTCGAGGTGGTCGTCCTGCACTTCGACAAGGAGACCGGCCGCGTCTCGCTCGGGTACAAGCAGAAGAGCTCGGACCCCTGGGAGAGCGTCGAGACCCGGTACCCCGTTGGCTCGAAGGTGACCGGCCGCGTGGTGAGCCTCACCAACTACGGCGCCTTCGTGGAGCTGGAGGCCGGCATCGAGGGGCTGGTGCACGTGTCCGAGATGAGCTGGACCCGGCGCGTCCGGCACCCGTCCAAGCTGGTGAACGTCGGCGATCAGGTCGAGGTGATGGTGCTCGACGTCAACCGGGCGACCAAGCGGATCTCGCTCGGGATGAAGCAGGTCGAGCCCGATCCCTGGGGCACCATCGAGGAACGCTATACCGCCGGCATGCGCGTCCAGGGGAAGGTGCGGAATCTCACCGACTTCGGCGCCTTCGTGGAGCTGGAGCCGGGGGTGGACGGGCTGCTCCACATCTCGGACATGTCGTGGACCCGCAACATCGGCCATCCTT
>OBEQ012464301.1_pt1 | contig 14371 bp, 14 predicted proteins | sample 1670901 | NCBI WGS metagenome assembly OBEQ01 (sample SAMEA104232315, study PRJEB22302) | groundwater metagenome | biome: forest; feature: aquifer; material: groundwater | place: USA | collected 2011-08-07 | depth 5.4 m
TTCCTTTGTCATCAAAACCCAGGACTCGTACCTGATTTGAATCAAGAGAGAGATGCAAAGTATTCAAAGGACACAATTCTTATTGCTTAATCAGGTGTACCAGCTCACGGGCAATTCTCGGCCGCCGCCGAGAATTAGGAATCTCTCGCAATTATAAAAGGCTCTGAGAGCGGCGGCAATCGCTAAAAATCCCACCATCCAATTTCAGCGTGGTAAATTACTGGACGCCTTCCGGTTTACAGATTGGCCGTTTTCTTTTACGCCGCATGGCTGGCTATTTTTTCCTGTTCGATGAACAAATCATAAGCGGTTTGCAAATTCATCCAGAACTCGGGGCTCGTTTCCAGCTCCTGGGAAAGAAGAATCGCGGTGTGAGGTGTCATGTCGCGCTTTCCCTTGATCAAGGTATTGATTCGCTGAACTGAAACCTTGATTCGGAACGCAAGCTCGAGCTGCGTGAGTTTCATCGGTTTCAAGAATTCTTCAAGAAGCACTTCTCCGGGATGCGAGGGCGTGCGGTGTTTCGGGAGCATTCTCTCGTCTCCTTTCCATATTTTCTCTCTCATATCTCAATGGTAATCATCTATTTCTACTTCATAAGCGTTGCCGTCTTTAAAAACAAAAATGATTCTATACTGATCGTTAATTCTAATACTGCGCTTACCCCTCTCTTTTCCTTTTAACTCTTCAAGCCGATTGCCAGGCGGAACTTTTAAGTCTCTCAGTTGCACCGCCGCGTTTAACATATCTAACTTTCTTCCGGCAATCTTCCATAAACCCTGGGGAATTTTTCTTGCGTCTCGCGTGCTTTCCCCATGATAAATGTCTTCTGCAGTCTTCGATGCGAACGATTGGATCATGAAGCCCTTCTAAGGTTCATCAAAATATTATCATATTAACGTATGATGTGCAAGTGTTAATTTAAGAAGCTGAGTACCAAGAGCCTCGGCTCAGGCAATTCTCGGCCGCGGCCGAGAATTTCGAGAGCGGTGGCAACCGCTAAAAATCGCCACCTAATTTCAGCGTGGATCTTCTTTTAAATAGGCGAGGATTTTGAGAGCAAGAGGCGCATTCATGGCCGGAAGCGAAGCAATTTCTTCAGGGTTGGCTTCTTTGAGTTTCTCAATGGATCCAAAATGACTGAGGAGGATTCGCTTTCTCCTTTCACCAACTCCTTCAATTTGATCGAGAATGGATTGGCTGACAAGCTGGGGGTGAAGTTTTCTTTGGTAAGTGATGTGGAAACGGTGGGCTTCGTCGCGAATTCTTTTCACAAGATGAAGAGCCTTCGAGTCCTCGGGAAGGACGATGGGATCCTTGGAATCAAGTGTGTACAGATACTCAAATTGCTTCGCAATGGCAACTAAAGCCACTTCCCCAAAACCTTCTTTTTCCAACACGTGATAGGCCGCATTCAAATGCCCTTTGCCCCCATCAATCATGATGAGATCCGGCAAAAAAGCTTCCTTGCCAACTTTGATACCTCGAAGCATTCTCTGGAGCACTTCCTGAATCATGGCGTAATCATCAATCCCAACCACCGTTCGAATTTTGTAACGACGATATTCATTCTTGTCCGGCATTTCATAATAGAAGCTCACGCGTGAAGCAACGGCTTCACGGCCCGCAATATTGGATGCGTCGAAGCAAACAATTCGCTCTGGAAACTTGCGCACGCCTAGAACTTTCTTGAGTTCCGAAGTCGCTGAAAGCGAGACGCCGGAAATGCTTCGACCCCGGTAAAATCTTTTCCGCTTTAAACTGCTGAGGGCTTGAATTTGTTCCTTATAAAACTGGGCTTCTTCAAACTTGAGCGCTTTGGCGCTTTCGTTCATTTTTTGGGTGAGGTACTCCATCAGGGTCTTCTTCCCGCCGCCGATGAAAGACTTCACTTCGTTCACAACTTTGTCATACTCTTCCTTAACTTCCGGCTTGATGCAAGGCGCAAGGCATTGTCCAATGTGGTAATAAAGACAAGCCTTTTTCGGAAGAGTCATGCACTTGCGGATGGGGAAAACGGTGTTGATAACCCTCATAGCTTCTCTTAAGAGTTTCGCGTCGGTGAACGGCCCATAGTAGGTGGCCTTTCGATCGGTTTTCTTTCGGGTGAGGTGCATCAACGGAAACTTTTCGCCCGTGATTTTGATGAATGGAAAACTTTTATCATCCTTCGCGCGGGTGTTGTAGCGAGGGGCGTACTTTCGGATCAACTGCGATTCGAGTAGAAGCGCATCTACCTCCGTGGCCGTCTCAATATAATCAATGTCTTCGATTTTTGAGAGGAGGGCCCCGATTTTAGGCGAAAGAGTTTTGTTCTGGAAATAAGACGAAACCCTTTTTCGGATATCCCCAGCCTTTCCTATATAAAGGACATCACCTTCTCTGTCCTTCATGAGATAAACGCCCGGAGAACTCACCAGATCCTTAATTTTTTTCTGAAGCGCCGTAGGCATACGTCTTAGTTTATCATATTTTTATCTTTGGATCGTCCAAAGATAAACCAACGATAAGAGGAAAGGTCTTGAAATTTGTACTAAGACGGAATAAAGACTTGAACCAAGTCGCGGATTTCTTCGACCTTGAACAAGAAGCTGAGCCCCACATAAACCAAAACTCCGAAGGCAATAGCGCTCAAGAGGTAAACAATCTGACTCAAAGTTTCGGAATAAATAAAGAAATGGAGATGACTGTAAAAAAAGTAAGATAAAACTCCCATGATAATACTGAGCACTGAAATTTTAAGAAGCGATCTTACTATTCTGGGTCTGTCGAGACCATTTACCTTTTTTTCCAAAAGCAAAAACAAAAGCACAAAATCCAGAATCCCACCAATCGAAGTTGACAAGGCAAGCCCAGCTTCCTTGAACGGCCACATCAAAATCAGATTCAATATGAAATCCATCGTCAAAGAAAAACCGGCGATCATAAAAGGCGTTTTGGAATCCTGCATCGCAAAGAAAGTTGAGGTGACGGCTTTCTGACCCGCGTAGGCAAATAGTCCTATGGAATAACACATGAGCGTGTTAGCTGTTCGGAGGGTTGAGATGGCATCGAAATGCCCACGTTCAAATAAAACTTTTACAATTGGGGTCTTCAAAAAAATGAGCCCACACGAGGCGGGAACCACGATAAAAAAAACAGTCCTTAAGGAAAATGAAAGGGTTCGCCTGAGTTCGTCATAATCATTTGCTTGATGTGAAAAGGTTGGGAGCAAAACAGTTCCAAGAGCGATCCCAAAGATCCCAAGCGGAAATTGCATCAGTCGATTCCCAAAGTAAAGACTCGCGTTAGCCCCGTCTCCAACAAAAAATGCTAGAGTCATATCGAGTAGGATGCTGACTTGTGTGACTGCGAAGCTCATGACAGCAGGTACGATCAGCACAAAAATTTTCCGAATCGCAGGATGGAAAAATTCAAAAGCGAACTGAACTCGGTATCCTAAACCACGAAGCGGAAAAATCTGAAAAGCGAACTGGGCGAGTCCCGCCACAAGAATACAAACCGCGAGCAAATAAGCCTTTCCCTCTAGCGTCGAGGCGAACGGACAAACAAAGAGAATGGCAAGAAGCCAAATAATATTGAGGAGAATGGGAGACAAAGACGGTGTAAAAAAATGTTTGTGGCAATTCAGAATTCCCATGGAAAGAGCCACATGCGCTAAGAAGAAAATGTAAGGGAAAAGGATCTCAAGCAATCTTAAGGTTAACCGGATCTTATCGGGAAGAGGAAAAAAAGAAAGAACCAGTTGAACGGAAATACTAAAAAGAACCAGAAGCGCTCCAAGGAATAACGTCAAAATGGTGCACACAATGTTGCCAACTTTATCGGCTTCTTCTCTTCCCTTCTCCCGCAAGACCTCGGCGTAGACGGGAATGAAAGCTTTCGACAAGGCTCCTTCGGCAACCAGTCCTCGCAAGAAGTTTGTAATTGTAAAGGCGTAAAGGAAAGCGTCCCAGACACGGCTGGTTCCAAACATCTTTGCGCTCACGACATCGCGCACCATACCTACCACACGGCTCATGAGAGTGAAAAAGCTCACCAAGCCAGCTGATTTGATCAGAGATTTCTGCGCCTTAGCTGTTTCCGATTTTCTAGATTCTTCAGAAATCATTTCGGAAGCGACACCGACCGTCTCCATAAATGCTGCGTCAATGGGTTTTTCTTTTTTTGAAGATGCTTGCTGCATATTGACAAACCTTACGATCTGTGTTAGTTTCTCCTTCCTTAATTTGAGAAAGGAGTCCGTTTTTTATGCCTAATATTCGTTCCGCAGCTAAAAGGGTGCGCTCCGGCGCCAAAGAAAGAGAAAACAATCAAACGGTGCTGTCAGAACTCAAAACTATTTCTAAAAAACTTTATTCTTTTGCCACTCAAGATATCAAAAAAGCAACTGAATACGCTCGCCTTGTAATCCAAAAGTTTGATCGAGCAGCCTCGAATGGTGTGATTCCTCGTGGACGTGCGGATCGGAAGAAAGCCCGAATCGCTCAACTACTCGTCAAAGGCGCCTCCAAGAAATAGCTCAAGAAAACTGAATCAGAAATAGCTCGAGTCCTAATCTTGAATCAGTCATCCCAGTCTTGATCTGCCAATCCAAATCAAAAAGCCCCTGAAAGATCTTTCTCAACTTCTCCTCGCCAAATTGCTTTGCTTGCTTTAAAAAGTCATTCAAAAAATAGCGGGGAATCCGGAGTTCCTTTCCGACCTCGTAAGAGGAACGGCCTAACTCCAACATTTCTTGAGCTTGCCAGAGTCTTTTAAAGTGCCAGTTGATGATACCAATAATTTCCGTTGGTGCTTCACCTAAGGTCTCAAAAAGGCGGTCCAAAATTTTGAGGGTATAAGCAATATCCCTCCTCGCGAAAGCATTGATAAGGTCGAAACCATCAAAGGAAGAACCTTCTTCCGAAAGAGCCAAAACAGCTTCCGGCCCCACCGTTACCTTATCGCCCGAGTTCAGAATTAATTTCTCAAGACTTTCTGAAAGAAGCGCGAGATTACCACCGCTTTTTTCAAGTAGAAGCTCTAAAGCATCCTCAGTAATTTTCTTTCCCTCTCTTTTTAATAAGTCCCGTACGAAAGGCTCTTTTTCTTCGGCATTCATATCGGAAAGCTCGATAACACTGCCTTGTTTCATCACCCATTCGTATAACAAATCACCCTTCGAAATCTCATCGGCTTCAAAAACAATGAGGCTAAAAGAAGGGATGGAAGAAAGAGAGCTCGCGAGAACTTCTTTTGCCGATTTATTCAGGCGGTTAGCTTCTTTTAAGACGAGGACTTGCTTCGGGGCAAGAAGAGGGAAAGTTTGAGTTTCCTCAATAAATTTTAAGGGATCAAAATCCGAAAGGTGATAAATGCGAGTAGCAGGAGAGGATGCGCCGCTCGCCTTGATAAGTTCCTGAAGTTTTCTCTCCTGCAAAAAGGAACCTCCGATGAGAAAGTATAGATTGGAACCCTTTGGCAAATGGCTTCACCAATTTTCAGTATGTCACCACTCTTCGACGACACGGTTTACGATCTTCCCGGCAAGGTCAGTTATAGCCTTATGGGCAGCATCCTCTTGCCGGATGGCTCTGGGTCCATTGATGAAATATTGAGTGTCACCAGAAAAATTTTTCTCAGACCAGACAACATCTCCGGTTTTAGCATTCTCCAATTTCAACCTAACCACAATAAACAATCGAAATTCATCGACCTGCTCAAAACGATTGAAACGAAACGGCTCCTGTTCATACCCAATAACTTCCCCCTTAAGAATCAAATCGGCGTTCTTAGGATCAACAACTTTCAGGTTTCCATCTTTAGCTACCTCGTCAATGACCGCCTGAGTGATGTTAGTCTCAAGACCGGCCACGTAAGTCAGAATATTTTCGGGAGGAATTGCATTGCGGAACATGGGGATAGCTATTGTCTTTGCGTCCTTATAGGGAAGAACAACTTTGTTGGAATAACCACACCCTGAGATAAGAAGAAGAAAAATGGCGACAAAAAGCCCCCTACCTTTCAAGGGATTCGGCCTCGCCTTTTAGAAAACCATCCGACAATTTCTTTTTCTCTTCAAGGAGATTCTTCTTCTCGCTTTCAACTTGGCGTGTTTGATCAAGAAGGTCTTCTAACTCGTTTTCGAGAATTTCGACGTGGTAATCCTGCTTCTTTTTGAAATCGATGATTTTCTTCTGAATCCTTTCTTTCTTATCGTTAAGAAGCTCATGTTGCTTTCGAACAATTTTTTCTTCCTTCTTGACGATCTTGAGAATTTCTTCCTCGGTTTTCTTACGTTCCCTATCAAACAGCTTCTTTTTGTTTTCGAGCTCACGATCGCCAAGACCAAATCGCTCTTGAATTCGTTTTGAAAAATGACGCCGGTAAAATTCTTTCAGTTCCTTCTGAATAACCGCCCGACTTTCCTCGTAGGTCCTTTGCTTCATACCGATCTCGTTTTTAAGAGTCGCGAGTTCCTTTTCAAGAGACACGGCCTCCGGAGGAGCCTGATTCATATCCTTCGTCGACCGAACTTGTTCTTGCTCGCGTGGAGCGTTACCAGCCTTTTGAGATTTCAGTTCCCTTTTTAGTTCCTTTATCTTCTCAGATAAAAGCTCTTCTTGTTCTTGCAGTCTCATGAGAGCTTGAGTCTCACTATCGAGCCTCTCGACCAAAATCTCTTTGCGATCTTTCCTCGGAAGGACTTTCCTAGCGCTAGTCACCATATCTTGAAGAAAATTACCCGGACGTTCAATAAATACCGAACGATAGGAAAAACCCTTCCGCTTTGAAGCTTCTTTCACGATAGTTTCTAAATCCTTTTTGAGTGCATCAATCTCAAGACCCCTGGCCTCGATCAACAAGCTCTCAAACTCAATTTCTTCTCTGAGCTTTTGAATACGCTCGTGATCTTCCGTTGTCGACTTAGCCTGAGCCGCTAAAGCTTCCGATCGGATAACTTCTTCTTTTTGCTTGAGTCCAAACAAAAACGCGTGGAAGAAACGGTAGGTACCCACGGCCGGAGCGCTCGCAACGCGCTCCGCCTTCACCACACGATCATCTTGTCCTCTGACGGTTTTTAAGAGAGAATCGAGTTCTTCGATTTTAGCTCGCTTAGTTTCGCTTCGATCTTGAACTTCATCATAACGCCAACGTATTTCTCGCTCGATGAGCTTGATTCGCTTTTTCAATTGCACATCTTCCGGCAAACTCTCGGCCCCTTTCTCAAGTAAATCTTTTGGCTTAGAGATAGGAGAAGCCGGTTTCCCTTGAAGCTCCTCCTGAAAACTTTTCTGAATAGTTTCTGCAATCTCTTGCTTTGCAGCTATTTCCCTTGCTATTTCTTTCTTTTTCTCGATGGCTTCTTTCAATTTATCTCGAGGATCTTTAGATGAAAAGGTAACCAAATCCCACGAACGCTTGACTGCTTGCCTGGGTACACCCAGCAAACGGGATAATGGACCGCGACCTGTAAGTTTCTCCAGCTTCTCACGTTTGGCCTCAAATTCAGACTTAAGAGCTTCCAATTGAGCTTTATCCCGAGCAAGTCGTAGGTTTTCCTCTTGAAGTTTTCCGCCATGCTTCTCGAGGACCTCTCGAAACTCCTTTTTCTGAGAAAGGAGCTCGATATCTTCTCCCTGAAGGCCATTCAATTGGCCCAAAACGCTCTTGCGAAATTCATAAAGCTCCTCTTTCTTAACATCCCATAGCTTCTTCTCCTCCATAAGATCGGCTAGCTGATCAATGTGCATTTGACGGAGATCTTCAACCCTCACTTTACGAGGAAAAGGAAGCTTAATGACCGGACCAATTCCAAGTTCAGTTTGAATCTTATCAAGTTCACTTTTCTCGCTTTGCAGAGCGAGCCCTTCTTCCCGTAAGGACTCTCCCCAATTAGCAAAGGCGCGTTGGAGATCCTCGGAATGATTGTTCTTCATGATCTTTTTCTTATTTTCAAGGGCCTTTTCTTTTTCCCTAAACTCTCCTTGTTTCCTTTTTAGTGCCTCGCGCCGCTTTCGGATATCTGAGACTTTCCTACGACCGAAAGAGCGCGCGTTAGATTTTATCTTTTTCTCCGTTTTTGAAAGATCGCGAAGATTCTTGTCCAATTCCTTTTTCTTGGTTTCCTCATCCTTAGGTAGGGATGACGCCTTCTCTTCTATTTCACGCTTCCGGAGCGTGACACGAGTCAATTCAGCTTGCAAATCATCCTCTTTTTCCTTAATGAATTTCACAGGTGAACGAAAAATGGCCAGCTTTTCCTTCGCCTTAGCTGCCCAAGAGGTGCCAGAGTAGTTTTTAGCAACGTCTTCATAATAGATGGTGGCGCTTTCCAAATAGCTTTCGTCTTCGTAATACTGACCGATCTTGAAATTCTTCTCGGCATTCTTCTCGTCAATGGCTTTCTTCAACTGCTCGGCTTTTTCTCTAACATTCGCTTGAGGATATTCGGCGAGGAAACTTTGGAAATAATCTTCGGCGCTGTCAAGTCCTTCTTGGCTACGATTCAAGTTTTTAGACATCTCAAATGAAACTTCGCCTAACTGAAATTTGCTATCGGGAACCAAGGGGCTGTCCGGATAGTTGTCAACGAGATGCTGAAAAGTCTCAAGGGCTTTTGGTAGGTTGCCGCTTCGCTTATAAGCAACTCCCAGATTGAACATAGATTTGTCGCCGTACTCGCTAAAGGGTGCGTTCTTCACAATTTGATCAAGTACTTCGATTGCCCTCGGCAATGCAGGCAAAATTGGAACACCCATCAACTTGGGCTTCTTACCTGAAAGAAAAACGTTTCCGATTCGAAATTGTTTCTCAATGACTTCATTCATCCGAGAACTTTGGGGATAGCTCTCAACAATTTTCTGGTAGGCCTTGAATGCTCTGTAAAACTCGTTCTGCTCTTCATAAATCTGTCCCAGTTTGAACTGAGCTTCGGGAGCCACGAGAGATCCGGGATATTTCTTGGTTAGACTTTTCAGTTCTTCTGCCGCCTTGCCATAATTTTTGGCCTCGTAAAAACCTAGGGCGTAATGGTACTGCTGGTCGGCGGTTTCATTAGCAGCACCTTCTGGATTGACGAATTTGCCGCTCTCTGGTGACCAAATCCAAGAGGCTTGTGCTGAACCTTCTAAGGTGAGACTTAAAGCGAGGACCAGATAAAAAAGCTTGCAGGAAAAAGTTTTCTGATTACCACCAAGCACATTCACTCCTTTGATAAAGCCTTATCGCGAAAATTCCTATCTATTTACATTTAAATGACTTAGATAGGTTAGATAATTGGTTTGTACTATATCATAGGCAGGTATGACTGTCAAGCTTGGAAAACTTCTCAGGCCGAGATAAATACGCTCTTATAGTTTTTCTGAAGAGTTTCTAACTCTCGAAAGAGCTTTTCCTGAGTAGAGGAGCGGATCGATGGCGAGAAAGGAAAGACTTGATCAAAGATAAGACCGGAAAGCTCCAACCTTTTCTTTTCGGCTAATACACCCACAAAAAAAGTGAATTTCCCGTGAAGAGCGCGGCGAAGGCTCCCGAAATCTTGTGGTGTAAGCAGGCGCACCGCTTGGATTCTCTGCTTCAAACTCTTTTCAGAAACATGTTCCTGGATAAAGTCTTGAACGGAGCGCTTCTCACTCTGAGAACTAATGGTTACAATGAAATCGATCGGACTTGCTTTCAGCATGGATACGACCCAGCGAAAAAGGTCTTCCATAACAAAGTTTGAAGGAGGTTGATTTAATGAAAGAATAAAGACGGCGTCTCTCCGAATTGTCCCATCTGGAATGGCTCGTTTATCCAACCTTTCATAAGGGACGCGACGACGGTTCAAATGGCGAGCATCTCGCTCAAGTTCTAAATAGAAATCCGGATCCTCGTTTTTCACAACAAGCCCCATAGCCCTCAAATCAACAAACAGACGAGTATCGTCCATGGGAAGATTAAACAGGTTTGGCTCGCGTAAAGTGTTAGCGGCTACCCGACCGGAACGATGCAAAAGCGAAATATTTGATGAAACTGGAGCCACTACCATATAAGAAATTCCATGATCGCGAAGGAACTTGGAAATTCCTTTGGTATGAAAGCCGCCGCTAACCAAAACCGCACGATCACTGTTGGCGGCAATCATTCCTTCAAGAGTGCTCTGGATTAAGGCCAAATCCCTTTGCTCTGCCAATTGATAAAATTGGGTAGCCTTGGCAAAAAACTCCTGAAGAATCAAAGAATCGTGAATGAGATTCTGAATGGCAGCGCTTCCCTTTTGATATTTCTCAAGATCTTCCCGTGTAACATTCAACCCACTCATTTTTCGAAGGATGCCGAGAAGGTCGAGTTTTTCTAAAAGTTCCTTTTGCTCGGAATTTTTTATGAGTGAATCGCGTTGCAATCGATCCAAATCTTGAAGCTTTCTGAAAAATGAAAGGTCCCAAGCATTCTCCTCCAGCTCGAGCTCAAATGGCGGAGCCGCAAGTCCCTTCCAAAAATTCTCGGACTGCTTACGATAACGACGAAGATCTTTTGAAAAAGTGGTTAAGGCTTCTTTTTTCAGTTCTCTCTCGAGTTGTCTGAGCTGGTTTTGAATATCAATCTTATAGAAAGCCAATTGTTGACGAACGCGAATATTGCTTGCGTACAACGTAGCGTCTTCTGCCCCATGGAGTTGGAAGGACTGGGGATTTGTGATTTGAGCAAACTCGGGGCCACTGATTTTTCCTTCGCGAAGCAATTGATTGGCTAAGACCTTACAAAATTCCTTCTTGGAAAACCAAAAGGCTTGCGACGTATCCAATACACCACTATTGCCTTCTTCGAAAACGTGTTTGAAGTTGTAATCACGAACCAAAACATTAATGAGGGACGCAATGTTTCTCTGCACGCGATAAGATTCATGGGCATCTTGAATGTGGATAATTAGCGGAGAATGAAAATGCACTGCCCCAAGGGAAACATTCTCGAGTTGGTAGGAGTCTAGAATTGTTCCAAACTGAGAGGGAATAATGGAAGCTTCTTGTGCAAAGGTGGAATTGACGCTAGCAAAAAAAATGGTTAAAGCTACTGAAAAGAATTTCTTAAGCTTTTTTTGAGTGTTAACCTTGGAAGTGAATTTCTCCCTTCTTTGCGAAGGGAAGGAAAATAATATTCGCAAAGAAGAGCCGCTCACGTTAATCTCCGCTTTCTTCACTCATGAAAGTGAAATGCGGCGGAGTTGTGTCGCTACTTCGCCACATGGCAATCTCCCATTGCGTTTAATACCGAGGGCGCATTATAGCATCGGATTGCTAGCCGTCAAGACTAATAACACTGCGGCGTGAAAAAATAGGCTACACCGCCTCGCATGGAAAATAACCTGAAGGCTCGGATGGCTGAAGGATTATGCTTTAAAAAACTTTCGCTAAGACCTTATAGCAAAAACTAGTCTATTTAACGGGAACCATATTGTCGTTTTCGTCGTAAGTGTACCGCGGTTTCCCATTATCCTTATGAATCCGCACATCCACAACCTTGAGCGTGCCGTTTGTATCGGTCACGTCAAAATCGAGGTCAAGGAGATCTCCAGTCTTGGTGTCCTTCAAATCAGCGCAAGAGTAATAGTAATTACCTGTCTTACCAACCCTTTCGTGAACTCGCTCGAGCTTCAAAGCACGTATCACGCCTATTTTAGTATCAAAAACGCTGAAGGTTCCTTTCGCAGACTCTTCTCGACTCACGTAATTACGAATAGTGTTGCGTAAAGCTTCAGGAGACGGCTCTCCAGCCGCCACGAGAATCGCCGACCTCCCGAAACATAAGCTTAGTGCAGCGAACAAGAGGATGATCAAGCTACTCAATCTTTTCACTGAATTGCTTCCTTTTCCTTTATTCGGCATCTTCATCCGTATCTTCGTCCTCATCTTTAGCGCCTGCTTCTTTTTCATCGGCATCAGCGCTATCTAAGTCTGCTTTCTTTGTCTTGTCCGCTTCAACTTTAACTTTGGCTGCTGGTTTCTCGGTTGCTGCGGCTGTTGTTGCAGCTCCAGCATGCTCTTTTCCACCATGCTCAGCGGCAGAAGCAAGGCGAGTGCCCGAAAGAGAAATCACTGCTGCAAACAATCCTAAAACCATCCAACTAAAAAACTTTCTCATTTGAAACCTCCTTTTGTTCCTTGTTGACCTCTTGATTTGAAATTAAGAAGTGTGACCTCGCTACCTCGCTTGAATTTCGAGCAGGTTTGCGTGCAAGTATACCTTCGGCATTCAAGTGGTAGGTCTGAAGGTGCACACTTTTGGTTACATAGTCGACCTTGTTCTTGAAAAGAAATTGTGACTCTACAGATTCAAAGGGTTTCCCATCAATCTCAACGTAGGGGTATATAAAAATGTTGACGGGATCTCCTTTTTGAGCCGGCTTTAAAGAAATGTCCCGGCCAAGGCTTATAAAAAATTTCCCGGGGTCATGAGAACCGAAATAAAAATCCCGAAGCTCAGGGTGTTTCCATGCTTCAGAAGTATCGACAGGAATCCAACCTTTTTTAGGAAGAAAAAATTCTGCCCAACAATGGTAACCGATGGTTCCTTCCTTTTTGTCATCTGGAACTTGCGCTCCAATCTTAAAACGAGCTGGGATTCCAATAGCTCGAGCGAGAGAAATAAACAGGGAGTGAAAATCAGTGCAATTCCCTCTACCATACTCACAAGCATAAACGGTGCTTCCTTGCCCCCAACCTTTTCCCGATTTATCGTAGACCATGTGGTCAATGACATAGTCATAGATGGCTTTTGCCTTCTCCAGGTCATTTTTTTTATTTTTAGTCACTTCCCACGCAATCTTTCTCACCCGGTCATTAATAACTAAAAGGGACTGGGAAGTCAAATAAAGCTTAAAATTCTCTTGGCCTTCCTTTAAGGTCTCATCCGAAAATTCCTGCTTCTTAAGCTCTTCGTAAGTTCGTTTCTCACCGTGCACTTGAACTTCATATCGGATTTGAAGATTAAATGGTTGAGCCGGTGGTTTATCAAAAGAAAGGTGCAGGATTTTATTACCATACTCAGGATCCTCAAGCAGCTGATAAGGGTAAGGTGAATTGATTTGATAATTCAAAATCTTCTGGTATTGGTCACTCTTCGCGATGGGAACCCAAATTTCGAGCTCCCCGGCTTCTTTGGGAACGGAAGCAATCCGAACTTGATAAGTGAAATCGAAATGGCTTTCAAGGGGAGTTTGATGGGAAAAAGACTGAGCTGTTAAAAAAATCAAACAAATCAACAAGAAAGGCTTACAACCATGGCGAAAAAATGTCACTTGTCACTCTCTTTTTGCTAGAAGCCTCCTATTTGAAGCTCCATAAGGTTAGTTATGATACAGGTTTTCTCGGTTTTGTAAAGGGGGCATCTAGCAACGCAAGCTCCGAACCCACATTCTCAATTTGATCCAGATCATCTAGTTCTGGGAGAAGATAATAGGAAAGTTTTCGTTCCTTGATCTTTGCGACTGTCGATCTCAAAACCGCGTCCGTGCTCCAGGGAATATCTTCGAAAAGCACGGGCTGATGGCGAGACAGACCGAGGAGACAATAACCGCCGTCCTTCACTGGACCCAAAACAACATCGTAGTCTTCTAGGGCATTCATAGCCTGGCTAATATAATTGGCTGAAAGGCCGATTGTGTCACTACCAATGACGATAACCCGCCGCGCCTTCTGGTTGAAAGCAACATAGAAAGCATCTGTCAGCCGTTCCGTAAGACCCTTTCCTAACTGAGGGCGAAAAACATATTCAGACGAGAGCCACAACCTCACATTTTCTTCTGCTTGAGGGGGATCAAAATTGACAACGATAGAAACTTGGGATGAGACAGAGGAAAGAATTTTCAAATTTTCCTCAGCCAGGTGACGGTAAATCCTAGCGGCCTCTTCATCACCAATGGCTTTAGCCAATCGCGTCTTAACTTTTCCAGGTTCCGGATACTTCACAAAGTACAGAAGTTGATCGGTTTTCGTTACCATTCAGATACGCTACTTTTTGGACAGGGATTTCAACTTTTTAGGAATTTGGTCAATTTTAGCGGCAAGAATAAAATCATTCTCCGAAAGCCCACCGATCGCATGGGTCGTGATCTCAATCACTAATCTGCGGTAACCTGTTAAATGAAAATCGGGATGATGGTTCTCCTCTTCGGCAATAACTGCGATCTTATTGATCAAATTAATTGCCTCGATAAAGTTCTTCATTTGGTACTCAACAAAAATAAATTTGCCGCCCTTACCAAGCTTCCAATCTTTAAGCTCCTTTAAATATTCCTTTGCTCGCTTTTCAGATAGAGGCGGAATGCCACCCTCGCACGGGAGACATTTCTTTTTGGTTAACTCGCAGGTTTGACTTCCCGACATAGATCACCCTTTCTCTGTAACAA
>OBEQ012746232.1_pt1 | contig 14371 bp, 11 predicted proteins | sample 1670901 | NCBI WGS metagenome assembly OBEQ01 (sample SAMEA104232315, study PRJEB22302) | groundwater metagenome | biome: forest; feature: aquifer; material: groundwater | place: USA | collected 2011-08-07 | depth 5.4 m
TTCCACAGTACGAGAGGACCTGGAAGAGGGAATCCCTGGTGTTCCTGTTGTCTCGTTTGGGGCAGTGCAGGGTAGCTATATTCCCACGTGATAAGCGCTGAAAGCATCTTAAGCGCCAAGCTCCCCCCAAGATAAGGTATCCTTATAGACCCCTTGTAGAATACGAGGTTGATAGGCGGAAGGTGTAAGCATCGTAAGATGTTTAGCCCATCCGTACTAATTGGTCGAGAGTAGATTTTTAGGCTAATATAGATTGATTAAAACTTATTTCTGTTCACTTTTTAGAGTGTCAAAGTATATACTTTGAAACAAAAACTCTGGTCTTTTGAGCGAAGTGGAACCACTCCTTCCCATTCCGAACAGAGATGTGAAACGCTTCAGCGGAGACGATAGTTGTTCCGCAAGGAACCGCGAAAATATCTCAAGGCCAGAGTTTTTGTTTGGGATTTATTTTGTAGAGTCTGTTAATTGAGGAAATTTTTCTAAAATTAATTGTTTGATTTTTGGATGAGCGTCCTTCATTTGCAGATATCTTCGAAGTGATGTTTCTGAAGCTTGTTTCATAGCTATTTCTTCTGGAGTTCTTTCCAAATCCCAGGCTCCTGCTAAATATTTAGTTAATCCTTGAACAGCATGGGGAAATTCTGTTTGAGGTAGTGAATGTCGTTCATCAAACGAAATGGATTTATCAGTAATTGTGTAATTAAATGTTTCAGCTAAAGCTTGAAATAATCTTAGACGTTCAGCCACTTCAGGAGTTGGATTATCATTTAGCTGATCGGCAATAAGATTTAGACTTAGACTATATTGTGCGTATTCCAATCCTTCAGCTATAACTCTGAGTTTAGTTCCTAACTTATCTTTCCAGATGTTTAGTTCGATATTGAAAGCTTCTTTCGCTGATAAAGCAAGTCGAGGATCGCCATCAGAAAGCTGATGCATGGCAAAATTACGATAAAGTTGAAGGTTTTCTCTCGCGTTTCTCTTTTTTATTGTTCTTTGTTCTTCGATTTTTGTCAATGTTGCCATCTCCTTTTCTGTAAGAAGTTGTTTAAAGTCAGCTTGGCTGGGAGTTATGTATCGCGTTGGATCACTTTGTGCAAATCGAAGCTCGAATTCATCTTGTCTATAAGGGCCCATACTTTGTACGTCCAGGACTACCAGCCTATTTGTAGAGTGCTCCCAACGTAAATCTCTGCCCTTTTGGTCCTGGAATCCGAAGTAATTACCGGTTGTTTTTCCTAATTCTAATCCGTAATCATAGACTGTGAGCAAATATTGTGCATATTGTTTTACTGCTGAGAAGAATACATTTTTTCTCTGGTCAAGTGGTAATGAACGGTCACTGAGAGTGGTACTCACAAATTCTGCAGGCGCAACTTCCTGGATAATTGCGGGAAATCCATTTTCATCATGGGTCGCAGCACTATATAGTATAGCAGGAGGGTCATCAGGATAAGCGCGTGCATATTGTACTCTAAGGGCTTGTTGATGTGGAGCACCTTCGGACCATCGCCTTTGAGATTCAACTATACCTCTTTTGATAACTTTTCCATCCGGATCAAATACTTTTGCAAAGACTCGATCTGTTTGTGTTCCGTCAGTTATTTCTATTACATCATTAAAGATATTGTTTTCGTCGACATAGCGTCCGTTTGTTTCTATTGTGGGAGGACTGGTTACCCACCAAGGGATAGCGGATTCATGTTTTGGAGCAAGTTGTAATTGAGCCGCGGATCCGGACTCAGACGCTGGTGGAGGTGGAGGATCAAATTCGCCCATTTACTCTATTATGCATAATTTATGTACGATCACCAAATAAGAGTTTTTGCCTGGAGATTACTACGGTTGTCAATAATTACTAAAAGTGGTAAAATAGAAATACTTTTAAAGAAAGGTGGTAGAATGAGAAGTGATAAAAAAACAAATACTAAGCACGAAATCCGAAATTCAAAAAAAAGAACCCTCTAAGACTTCTGATGAAGAAGCTGTTTCTCCTATAAGATCTTCAAAATCAAATAAAGAGCCCGCTTCGACCGCGAAGCGAGGCGAGCCTCAGACGATGGAGGAACTTTTGTCTATGGTGGGCAAAGGTGCAGCTCTGACTATCAAAAAGGGAGATAAGGTGGAAGGGGTCGTCGTTTCTACTTCTCCAAAGGAAATACTATTTGATATTGGTAAGAAAAGTTTTGGGATATTGGCTGAGTGGGAACTGGAGCAGGTGAGAGATTATGCGGCGACGCTAAAAGTTGGAGATAAAGTAGTAGCGACGGTTATCAATCCGGAAAATGATGTAGGGTATAGTGTGATTTCTCTTCGACAGGCATCTTCAGAGAAGAGGTGGGAGATACTCAGCGAGAGAAAAGATAAGGGAGAGGATTTGGAAGTGACCGGTTCGGAGATGACTAAAGGAGGATTACTCGTTGATTGGCAGGGGCTAAGGGGTTTTATACCTTCGACTCAATTTGAATCAGAGTTTGCGACCAACCCATATGTATTGATAGGAAGGATCATTAAGGCTAAAGTACTAGAAATTGATAAAACCCTTAATCGATTTGTACTGTCTCAGAAAGCCTCGGCGTTAGGTATTACGCCTTCGGCTTTGAGAGAGACTTTATCCAAGATAAAGCATGATGATGTGCTAAAGGGGACTATATCTGGTATAGCTCCATTTGGCATATTTGTGGATATAGATGGAATTGAGGGACTGGTTCATATATCGGAAATTGCCTGGGAGAAGGTGGGTAATCCTGCCAACCTATTTAAAGTAGGGCAGAAGGTGGAAGTTTTGGTACTGGAAGTTAACCAAAAAGAAGGGAAGTTAAATCTTTCCATAAAGAGACTAACTCCTGATCCCTGGAAGAATATATTGGATCGATATCCACTGGAGAGTACCGTTAAAGGTAAGGTGACGAGGATAGTGCCGTATGGAGCTTTTGTAAAATTAGAACCAGGTATAGAGGGGCTTTTACATATCAGTAAGATTCCTCAGGGCGAGGAGCCGAAGGAGGGTGAAGAAATTAATTGTGTGATAGAGTCGATAGACGAGGTAAAAAGGAAAATCTCTCTTACTCTGATTCCCAAAGAGAAGCCGGTAGGCTACCGCTAGAAATTCAAAACTCAAAAGTACAATTAAAAAGTCAAAAGCTAAATAACTTTTTAATTTTAACTTGAAATTTTGCCTTTTGCCCTTTGCCTTTTTACTTTCTGGTAGAATATACTTCAAGTTACATGAAATCCCATTCTCAATTTGTTTGCCAACAATGCGGGTATAAGAGTCCTTCTTTTTTGGGGAAGTGTCCTGAGTGCGGAGCTTGGAATAGCTTGGTAGAGACCGTTGAACGAGAGACAAAAGGTCCATCGTGGGCCAAGGTGAATAAAAGGGAGCGAGCTACAACTTTGGCGCCTTTAAAACTGTTAGAAATTAAGACTGCTCGCGTGCGGAGGATTTCTACGGGTATAAAAGAGATGGATCAGGTACTAGGCGGAGGGATTGTGCCCGGTTCGGTAGTACTTCTTTCTGGAGATCCAGGAATAGGGAAATCGACGTTGATGCTTCAAGTTATATCAAAGATAGGTGGTTTATATGTCACGGGAGAGGAATCGGCTGAGCAAGTGAAAATTCGGGCAGAGAGGTTGGCTGTTCCGATGGGTAAGATAATGATTTTGCCAGAGACAAATATCCAATCAATACTTGAGGTTGCTGGTAATATTAATTTTTTGATTGTGGATTCAATCCAGACTCTTTGGTCTGAGGAGCTTACTGGTACGGCAGGAAGTGTGGGTCAAGTAAGGGAGTGTACCTTGAAGCTTTTGGAATTTGCCAAACAGAAAAATGTACCTATTATCCTAATTGGCCATATGACGAAGGAAGGTACAATAGCCGGACCGAAGGTTCTTGAACACATTGTGGATACAGTTTTGTATCTGGAGGGCGAGAGATACCAGTCTTTGCGCCTGTTACGGACGACTAAGAATCGTTTTGGTCCAGTGGATGAGGTGGGAGTTTTTTCGATGGAAGAAAAAGGGATGATACAGGTAGAGAATCCTTCGGAATTATTTTTAGGACAGAAGGAATCGGCTGCTGGATCGGTTATTATCGCTACTTTGGAAGGATCTAGACCGCTTCTGGTGGAAGTACAAGCATTGAGCGTGGCTACACAAATACCGATACCTCGAAGAGTGGGGAATGGGATAAATAGTAATAGACTGCAAATGCTTATCGCAATTCTTCAAAAACACCTCAGGCTTCCTTTGGGTAATTTTGATGTGTTTGTTAATGTGGCCTCGGGTATACGTGTTTTTGAGCCGGCGGCAGATTTGGGGATATGTTTAGCTATCGTTTCTTCCTTTAAAAATAAACCCATTCCTTCACAAACGGTGGCGATAGGGGAGGTGGGCTTACTTGGTGAGATACGAAACGTGATTGGACTAGAAAGAAGGATAAAAGAAGCGAAGAAGCTGGGGTTTAGTCATATTTTTTCGCCAAAGAACCACCCCAACCTTTCCAAAGTTGTTGCCGATATTTTTTGATATATTCAGCGGTCTATAATATCTCTTTTAGCCTAGAGGCTGCCTTTCTAAACTCCCCCTTTTTCATTTAGGATCTTCTCGAAAATATCCCTTTTTTGACACCTTTTTGGACTTATAAAGTATCCACAGAGATTGTGAATAAATTTTATAGACTGTTAAGAGGCTCTATAATCTATTATATATACTATAGGTATATCATATCCAAAAACTGATTTAACTATGGGACTTGACAAGGTTTAGAAACTATGTTACGCTTTTTAAAATGGAGTGGAGAAAGGCAAATATGATAGTAAAAAAAGTTATAGAAAAAGTATTGAGAATTAAGAAGAAAGAGAGCGGACCAAAGGATTTTGAGTGGGAAAGCTTCCAGAAAGTGGCTCGCGAACAGTTTATGAAGCTTAAAGAAAAAGGATTGTCGATACCGGTAATGACATTGTAAGAATAGCTTAGAGGTTTACCTTGAGCAGGAATCTCTAGCAAGATCATCAGAAGGCTTCTTTCCTTGAGCAGGAGAGAGCCAAATTAAGCAAAAAGAGCATCACTAACGCTAGCGGGATAGGGCTACGATTAGTAATGCTCTTTTGTTATGGTAAAGGTCACCTCTTGAGCAGTACGATGACCGATACCTAGTCTCTAGAGTTATCATAGCGTGAAAAGCTTGTCAAGAAAGATTTTCGATCGTAGAAGTAGACTTTTGGATTGTCCCAGCGGATAGAATCTATTCATATTTCTTAGTGCCTCAATAATTTTTCTGTCCATACTGCTAGTGTTTTACCTCTTAAGCAAATTTTCAGAATTTTATTTATATTGCTATTTTCATCTAAAACTTGACTTAGCTCCGTTGAAGTGATAGAATGGCGCCTCAGTAGAATCTGTCCTATGAAAAAGCTGCTTTTTAGATTGATACTAAGCCAAATTTGTCTATTTACTCTGGTTTACTTCTTGTCCAACCAGAGTTTTTCTTTGGCCGTTTTTTGATTTTGGGATGGGGGTACTGCAGTAGGGCAGGCTACAGTACTCCCTTTCGAGAATCAAAAAACAATTTTGAGAGCTAGGCACAAAAAAATTCTGAGGAATTTTTCAGCGTAAACTATAGTACTTCCTATCCCACCCTAATGAATTTTCTATTTATGTGCTTTTCCACTTAGTTGAAGAAATAAGATTTAAACACTAAAATTAAGTTATGAAAGAAACCTTACAACCTTTACCAACAGCTGAGAATTATGCAAAAGATCAATTTGAAGCCTTTCAAGGAAATGATCGTATTACGACTCAACCAAGAGCAGTTAGATTACATGCAATTAACCTTGCGTTTGCAGAAGCATTGCGAGTTCCAGAAAATCAATTTGATGAAGTTTATGCAAATGCTTTGGAAAGATATACCGATGAGTTAACTAAAGAATTTCGGCATCTTGCAAGAGGGTAATTTTTATGAAGGTTTTATTCTTTAACTTTATATATCTTCGTATTTCCGCTTTGGAAGACTAGTTTTCCTAGATTATTCCACTTACTTTCATCTAAATTAGGATATTTTTGGCGTTCGAGTTGGCCGATAAAGACGTAGGAGATGTTGTATTTTTGCAACAGCTGCCGAGTTTGAGACAGGTCTTTGGACTCATAGAGCGCTTGGACTTCGGGGATACGGCGGCCAGCTTCATCATAAGATCCTCGCCATAACCACTCATGTACCGGCCAGCCGATGACGGTAGGCAGTCCTGTGTTGCCTGATATTCGCGCATAATCAGTGTAAGATTCTCCATTGGCTTCCAGTAGCACCGGCTGTCCGGTGACATTCTCACGAAGCCAGATTACCCCTTCATAATCGGAGGGGTATTGTTGTTTCATCCACTGCAGCCCATCCAATCCATGATAGGTTTTAAGAGCTCCGTAGTAGGAGTTGATGGCGAAAAATGGATAGATCGCAATAAGAAAAAATACAAAGGTAAAGCCGGTGAGATATAAAATTTTCCAGAGGCTTTTTTCCATATGCTTGATGCGCAAAAATATGTAGGCAGAGTCTATACCGAGCATGATAAATGCCTGGTAGCCTAACTTAAACATGGTGTTGGCGCGATAGTGCATGGGGTAGATATCTTTGATATAGAAAAATTCGGGGAAGATGAGGAGGAGGGTGGAGATGATGGTGGTGAGGATGATGAAGATATCGGTAATGAAAAGGCTTGTTTGTTTTCCGGTTTTGCTGAGGTCGGCAAGATTTTTCTGCGCACGTCCCAAGCTCGCCCGCAGGCTTGCGGTCTCGGGATCCCTGTGAGACACAGCTTCGAAAAACTTGCCTCCCCGCAAAACTGAACTTATTTTTAACTTTAGAGATGGGAGGAAGTTAAGAATAAGAAAACCTATTACGTTGTAATAAAAAAATCCCCAGAGAATCATGAGCATCCACCAGGGTGATTTTTGACATTTTCCTTCTTCAAAGAGAATTGGACCGAAGTGTTTGCCAAGAAGACTAGCGGGGGCACAAAGGACCCCTATACCTGTGCCAAACGGCTTAAAGTAGAGTGAAAAGGGGAGACCTCCCAGAAGAAAGAAAAAGAGGAGAAAAAGGGAGGCAGAGAAAGTCTGTGTAATAGATTTTTTGAGATTATGGCTGCGCTGCCAATTTTTGTACAAAATAACTAGACCGGTGAGGACCATATAGATGAGTCCATCTACAGCATTGGTCATGTACATAACGGCAAGTAGAATACCTAAGAGAAGAAGGTAGGGAAAAGAGACTGAAGTGCGGGTTTGGAATTCTTGGAGAAAATTTTGGAGCCAGGGGAGAGTGGAAATTTTGCTGAGGTCGGCAAGATCTTTTTGCGCACGTCCCAAGCTCGCCCGCAGGCTTGCGGTCTCGGGATCCCTGTGGGCCTGCTCAAAGCTCTTCTCTCCCCGCAAAATTTCCCCTTTATTTTCGCTCTCGTCACCCGCTGGCTCTTTATTTTTTACTAAAAGATTTAATAAAAGAGCCAAAGTTAATAGCACAAAGGGAATATCAGAGACGTGGCCGTGGAGATCTGCTACTACAAATGAATAGATTGGGAATTCGTGGATGGTGTAGGGGATAAATCGGGTGGCGTTGGGATACCAATATGATTCAGGATGAAAGCCAAATGGAATTTTCCAAAAAGGAACAGGACTTTCATTGGGGTAGCCTGTGGTGAATGTGTAGATAGTATGGAGATTGCCACCCAAAGCGACAATAAAGGCGGCGAGGAAACCGCCTACTAAGATCAATTTAAAATTGATATTTTTTAATTCCTTTTTAATAATAGTTTCTAAGAAATAAAGGAGATTGCTACCTATAGAAAAGGTGAGTGTGAATGTAAAAGCAAAAAGGGTGGCAATGGCGAGGTTGTAGGTGATAAGCGCATTAATTCCTGAGAGTTTGGTCAGTACTGCTGTAACCAGATGGCCGAAGTAGTAATAATTGATAAAATAGCCTCCGGTATAGTCAGGGGAGTGAGTCAGCCACATATCAAGCGGAGGGAAATAGGTACTTCTTAGGATACTAGACACAAAGCCAAAGTCCATAAATTTTTCCAGTCCGCGAATGGATGGCTCGGATCCCCTAACAAATGACCAAAAGGCAATTCCTCCCAGAAATAACAATTCTTCAACTACGGCGAAGGTAAGAGAGATGCCTTTTGGGGTATTATCTTGGTTCTGGTGAGTGCCTTTTTTATATATCCAGAAATTAACAGCAGCTAGGGCAATGAGAATAAGAAGGAGACTTTCTTTGAAGAAAGGAAGGATTTTTACTACACCGGCAAACCAGATAATATAAGAAAGAATAAAAATTCCGAGAACTTTGGAGAAAATATAGCCATGATCGATAAATTTACTAAAGATTATTCGGGTCAGAGGGTAGAGGGAGATACCGATGAAGAATATTGTTAGCCACCAGATGAGAACGGAAAGAAAATCAGACATAATAAAAGAAACTCAAAAGTCAAAACTCAAAAGTCAAAACTTTTGAGATATATCTATTATAGATTTTTTTTACAAAGAAATGAAGGGATGAGCATGATATAATTGCCGCATGAAGAGAAGGAAGATAAAGGTGGGTTTGGATTTTGACGGTGTAATTGCCTATAATCCTTTTCGGGTAGTACGCTATCCGATTGCTTACTTTAAGCGTAATATATTGGGTATCAAGAAATTGAGATTTTGGTACCCTGAGAAAGCATGGCAGCAGATATTCTGGGTTTTTCTTCATGAGTCAAGTATATTTCCGGCAAAAGGGACTGACCTGTTACAAAAACTGGTACGGGAAGGGAAAATTGAAGCCCATCTTATCAGTGCGCGTTACAGTTTTTTGGATAAACATCTTCTGAGATGGCTTAAGAAACATAGATTAGATAACCTTTTTACTACTATCAATTTTAATAAGGATGATGAACAGCCACATCTGTTTAAAGAAAAAATGATACAAAAGCGCGATGTAGATTTTTATGTTGAAGATAATTTAGACATTGTGAAATACCTCCACGGTAGAAGTAAGGCAAAAGTATATTGGATTTATAATATTTTGGATCGGAGATTCCCTCATCCGTATAAATATCCATACTTAGAGAAAGCACTCGGAGAAATTCAGAAGTAATGAAAATTCTCTTTTCGATATCTTATTATACTCCTTATGTTTCTGGACTTACTTTGTATGTAAAAAGGCTAGCTGAGGCGCTAGTAAAGAAAAATTATTTTATTTCAGTGGTCACAATTAGATACAAAAAGAGACTATCATTGGAAGAGAGTATTGATGGAGTTAGAGTAATTCGAGCTAAACCGCTTTTTCAGATAAGTAAGGGGTTTGTTTCAATTGACTGGTTTTTAAAAAGCTGGAAAGAGGTGAGAAGAGCTGATGTAGTTATAGTTAATTTGCCCCAATTTGAAGGGATAATTCCTTCTTTTTTTGCCAAAATACAAGGGAAAAAACTGGTAGCTATTTATCACTGCGAGGTGGTTTTGCCCGAAGGAGTATTTAATAGGTTGGTGAATTGGTTATTAAATGCAGCGATTTTTGTAAGTCTTGTTCTATCTAATAGGGTAGTCACTTACACAGAGGATTTTGCCCGCCATTCGAAATTATTAGCATATTTTATAGGAAAAATTGAGTATGTTTATCCACCTATAATTGAACCAAGAATTAATAAAAGAGTACAAAATGTATTCATAGAAAAGATAGGGAAGAAAGCAGAATTTGGCATTGGGGTGGCGGCCCGACTGTCGGCGGAAAAGGGAATAGAATACATATTGGAAAGTATTCCAATACTAAAATCAAAAATCAAAAATCAAAAATCAAAAGTACAATTCAAAAATAATAACTATAAAATCGTAATCGCCGGACCGACTGATCCAGTGGGGGAAGAGAAATATAAGAAATATATTTTGCAATTGATTAGAAAGTATCAAGATAATGTAATATTGCTCGGGGAGATAAAACCGGAGGAGATGGGATCGTTTTATTCATTATTGGATGTGTTAGTTTTACCATCAGTTAATTCAACAGAGGCCTTTGGAATGGTGCAAGTGGAAGCAATGATGATGGGGGTACCGGTGGTGGCAAGCGACTTGCCGGGAGTGAGAATTCCAATACAAAAGACAGGAATGGGGAAGATAGTGCCTATACACGATAGCCGCAAATTAGCGGATGCAATTGTTGAGGTCTTGGTTCATAAAGGGAAATATATGGGAGATACTGATTTTATCAAGAAAGAGTTTTATTTTGAAGATGCAGTAAATTATTACGATAAGTTATTAAAAAAATGGTTTTAGAATATTTTTTAAATTCCTATATTAAGGAACGACCTCTTTTTCTTTCTATTCTGCGTGCTAAAGAAGCATATCTTTATCAAAAATATTTACCATTAAAAAAGCCTATATTGGATGTAGGCTGTGGGGATGGGTTTTTTGCCAAAATAGCTTTTGAAAGAAAATCAAAAATCAAAAATGTGCCATATATTATAGATATTGGTTTAGATATTGAGGGTAGTAGAATAGATGAAGCAAGGGAAGCGAATATCTATAAAAAGTTAGTTATATATGACGGCAAAAAAATCTCATATCCAAATAATTACTTTTCTACGATCATTTCCAATTCTGTGCTGGAGCATGTATTGGATCTACAAAATGTTTTGCAAGAAATACATAGAGTTCTTAGACCAAAAGGGATATTTCTTACTACAGTGATGGCAAAGGAGTGGGAGGAGAATCTATGTGGAACAAAGTTATTTGGCGATTTTTATAAGAAGTGGATGCGCAAAAAACAGGTACATGTAAATCTTTTGAGCCTGGAGGAGTGGAATAAATACTTCTTACTTGCAGGGTTTAATATTTATAAGGAAATAGGTTATGTTACACCTCGAGCATGTTGTTGGCTTGATATACTTCATTATGTATCAATACCTAGTTTGGTTACATACAAAATTTTCGGACGATGGGTTTTGTTTCCGGAGATAATAGATTATATATGTCCAAAAAAATATCTTACCGAGGTTATTTCTCCTAATGTTGGCCCTGAAAAAGCTGGTGCTTTATTTTATGTACTAAGTAAATAGACTACTTGAAGAGAATCTTCAGGTAGTCGACATTATTTACTTTTTTAAATAATATTACTTTAGGGTGATCATATACTGTAAATGGTTCATCGGCGTAGTCATCAACAAAGGTTATACCAAGGAGAGGACATTCTTGGGTTTTTTTAGCAATAATCCCATAGCGGATAAAAGGGGGAGTAACACAATTAGATAAGAATGGAATAGGTATGTTTGGCCTTGACGTGAATTCGGCCACTTTTTCAAATCCCAGAGATCCGTCAAATAATGATTGGTAATATTTTGTAGAAATAGGATACTTTTGGGGGACAGTTGTAATAGAGCCATATAATCTGTTGCTTGAGAGGATAATATAATCTATATTACTTAGTTCTTTTGCTATATTGTTCCACTTTTCTCGAGAATCTGGATCATACAATGGAAGCATTATTCCTTTATAGTACTGAGAAGTATAAGTAGGTAAGTTAAGAGGTAGGGGATCATCCCAATATTCATTAGCGAGTGTTGAACCTGGACTTATATTTTTATAAATCCATTTTGAGGCTGTTATTCTAGAATGGGGTTGAGAGTAGATGGAGATGAAGGAGAGTGGATATGCTAGGATCGATAACCCGATAACCCAATAACCCAAATGTCCAATTCTAAATTTATTACAGAATTGAATGATAAACCAAGCAGAGATAATCGCTAGAAATGGATATAGGGGATAAAAATAGCGCATGGCTTTCACGAATTGTTTTCCTTGATATCCGAAGAGAAGGAGAATCCAGAGTAAACATAATGTTAGAATTATAAAATGAGAATTCGGTATAATGAATGATTTTTTCCTCAATGACTTGATAATTTCTCGAAATAAAATAATTATAGAATACAGTACTGCTGATATAGCGATTAGCCCTAAGGGTAATCCCAGACCCCACAAAAGTAAATTTTTTAATGGAAAGATATAGGGTTTGGTCGTAATCCATTGAATAGCTGGTGGGAACATACTCTTGGGGTCATCGAAGGATTTAAGTTGTTGCCAATTAGCTAAGACTTTGGGGTTTGGCGTGATATTGAATATGTTGGAACTTACAAAGAGATAGGGTTGAGCAATCCTGAGAGTAAAATAAAAAGATAAAATGAACAATAAACAATAAACAATGAAGGGAATAATTTTTTTATGGATTGATAATACGTATAATAAGCCCAGTCCAATGATAGGACTAAAATAGAGGGCAGAGATTTTGGAGGCGGTAGCAAGGCCGAGGGAGAGTCCCAGCAGAATTGAATTAAGAATTACCTGCCCGCCATCGCTACGCTTAGACGTTAGGAGGCGGGTAGATGATGAATTATAAATGAACCTAGAATTTATTAATTTAATTAATAGATAAAACGAGAGGGTAATGAAAAAGGTAAGATATGTATCTACTGCGTAGAAATGGGAGAGTTGGATAGAAAGAACAGAGGCGGCGGAGAAAAACATTGCAATAAGTGGGAAGTAAGAATTATGAATTATGAATAAAGAATCATGGTTTTTTTTGCTTGCTTCTTGATTCCTTATTCCTGAATCCATTAATTGTTTGGCGATTAAAAAGACTAGGACTACTGTTCCCAGATCAAATAGGGTAGAGATTTGTCTGCCGACTAAGGTAAGATTGGTATAATCATCTAAATTTAATAGATCGGCCATCAATTTAGTAAAAAAAACGGGAAATGTGCCGTAGACGAAGAAGGGGAAATTACGATTGTGAGGATTGAGAGGTGAAGTATTAGTATTAAAATAGTCAGCAATTGAATGTGGCCAAGCAATACCAGTGGTAACCATGGTTAAAAATCTTTCATCGGGGTGAAGATGTTGGTTTTGATCCCAATTGACGCCGTAGAAACGGAAGAAGGCGGCTAGGAGAATAATTCCTATAAAAATAATATTAAATTTTAAATTTTTAATTTTCATTCAATTTTCAATTGATTAATTTTAAAATTTTCAAAGAGAGATGTATAGTCACTTTCCGAAAGGTGCTTAGATTTTTTATAAATTCTGATTACAGGATGATCAAAGACGGTAAAAGTCTCCTCAGCTTTCTCGTCGGGAAATGATAATGGATAATTCCTGCCTGCCGTCAAGGCGGGGATAATTGATAATTGGGGGAATGATGAAATACGAGTTGTTTCTTCAAATCCTAGCTTACCGGAGAATAATAATTGATAATATTTTGTGATCAGGGGATATTGAACAGATAACCGGGTATAATTGGTAAAAATTCGGCGAGAAGGGATGAAAATATAGTCGGCTTTTACTAAATGATTTAGAAGTTGGTTAAAAAGGATTGGGTTTTCGTCGAGGTGGTAGAAATCGAAGGAGATGACAGATAGGTTGTAGGTTTTAGGTGATAGATTGTAGGAGGGAGGTGGGAGGGGAATGTCGACGACATTGGCGGTTTCAGAGAGAACATATGAGTTGTCAGGGATGTTTTTATAGATCCATTTTGAGGCTTGGATACGAGTGTCGGGGTGGGTATAGATGGACATGAATGCCAGACCGGGGAGCAATGATACAATGTACAATGTTACAATGATACAATTTATAAGAAAGGATTTAGGCTTTAAATTATATATTTGATAAAGAAGATAGGCTGCAAAAATAGTAAAGAAAGGAAATATCGGTGTTAGAAAGCGGGTCCATTTGGCAAAGAGAAAGGAGTTGGGGAGGAGATAAATTAGAAATGAAAAGACTAGTAATGTGTATAGCCAAAAATTTTGCTGAGGTCGCATTAGACTTTTTTCCGCACCACCCAAGCTCGCTCCGTTCATCCGGCCTCCGGCCGGATTCATGGTGCTCGGTATGCCAGTGGGCGTGCTCAAAAAGCTAGATGCTCCCCGCAAAATTTTTATTCCCATTAGTACGAATCCTAATAATCCTGATATAAATATCGGCCAGCCTAAAGCGTAGGGAAATATCTTTTCTGATTGGAAAAGTAGGGGGGTGGCATTGACAAACTGGCGGGTGTAGAAAGCGGGGTATCTTCCTGTTGCCACATCCGTCTCGTAGCCGAAAACTGCAGACTTGAAATCTTGCGGATCGATGAAATTATAAGGGGAGGAAAGAATATAGAAGAAAATACTACCAATAAGTATGAATACAAGAATGCTTAAATGCATGAATGCATCAATCTCCCACTTTTTAGATTTACTAATTAGTCTCATGAATCGAACCATGATACTAATAAATGGAGGGAGGAAGAAGAGATGAAAAATATGCTGATTTTTTTGATTACGCGCTTGATATGGAAAAGATAAAAAAA
>OBEQ012815111.1_pt1 | contig 14371 bp, 11 predicted proteins | sample 1670901 | NCBI WGS metagenome assembly OBEQ01 (sample SAMEA104232315, study PRJEB22302) | groundwater metagenome | biome: forest; feature: aquifer; material: groundwater | place: USA | collected 2011-08-07 | depth 5.4 m
AGCAGTGAACAATATCGGTGTTGTCTGTGTTCTTTTTAAGCTCAATCAATCATTGACGCCGTTTTTCTGGCTCAACATCAATGATCCAGCAATTCAAACACCTGGCATTATTGAGTACTCCAATTTACGACCGCTTACCTCTCACATTGTTTATACGCCCTTTTACATGCCCAACGATCATCCAAAGCATAAACAGAGTGATGAAGAATTTATCGCGGAAGTTAAACAGTATCTGGCTAAATTAAACCCACTGTTTAATGATAATTGGATTGAAGCCGCCAGAGTACAACGCTATCATTTGGCCCAGCCTATCTGCCCGCCGAATTTTTTTGCGATGATTCCACCGATGACCACATCGATTAAAAACTTTTATATGGCGGATACCTGTTACCACTACCCAGAAGATCGCTCAATTTCAGAAAGCATCTCTGTTGCTAAAGAACTGGTTAGAATCGCCCATAATGAACCTTAAACAGGATTTTTTTTCGAAACTATTTATAACCTTCGTGTTTGCTGGGGGTTTAGCTGCGGCAGTTAATTTCTTAGCCGGCATTTTTTTTCGGCAATATTTTAATTACACCATCTCAGTCGCACTGGCTTTTCCCTGTGGGTTAAGTACCGCCTATTTATTAAATCGATTATTTGTCTTTGGCCGAGGCGATAACTCTCAATCGGTAGAAGTGTTTTACTTTGTCATCGTTAACTTATTCGCGCTGATCATCACCTACAGTGTGAGCCTGTTTCTCTATGAGTACTTTTTCCCCTTGATAAAATTTGATTTATACCGCGCTGAGCTTTCTCATCTCGCTGGCATCGCCGCACCGGTATTTACCAGTTTTGTTGGCCATAAATATTTGACGTTCTGGCGCGCGCAGCCACGACATAACGGCTCCTCGTTGTAGAATTATATGGAGCATCTTGCCGCTATCTACCAAACACGCTTCACCGACTCACTGTTTCGTAACGAAATGTGGAAAGTACTTTGCGCGCAGTTCTTTCAGCAATTTATAAACCCCGACTCAACTGTTTTAGAGATAGCTTGCGGCTATTGCGAATTTATCAACAATATTGATGCTCGCCATAAAATGGGCGTGGATCTCAATCCCGACAGTAAAAAATACGCTAACCACAACGTTGAAATTATCATTGCGCCATCCACCCAAATTACAGCTCTGCCTGATCAATCAGTCGATGTAATTTTTATGAGTAATTTTCTCGAGCACATTAGCCGAGAGGATATCCATAAAACATTGAGCGAAAGTCTCAGGTTGCTTAAACCTCAAGGACAACTACTTATCCTCCAACCCAATATCCGCTTTTTAGCACAGGATTATTGGATGTTTATAGATCACATCACACCTGTCGATGACCGCGCACTAGTGGAATTACTCTCCGCCATCGGTTTTTCTACCGTGAAATCAACGCCACGATTTTTGCCCTACACCACCAAAGGAAGGCTGCCCAATTCCCTCGCCCTCTTAAAGCTTTATTTAAAAATCCCCCTGTTGCATAAGGTATTTGGGAAACAAGCGTTTATCCGAGCCATTAAATAATGTTCGCACAATTCAAAAATTTTCTGTCAGCTAAACCGGAGGGGGTAACTCAGTCCTATTTAGTCGAATGTGAGTCTTTACGTGGCTTTGCCATTTTATTAGTGGTGCTCTTTCATGGATTTTTAGAATTAAAATATCCGCATGATTCCAACCCAAGTATTTTAAGCTCCTACATCAGAGAGGGCCAAACCGGTGTAACACTGTTTTTTGTTTTAAGTGGCTTTCTTTTAAGCCTTGGACTTTTGAATCAGACAAAATTCAATGCCTCACGTTTTTATATTAATCGTATTCTTCGGATAGTTCCGCTGTACAGCTTATGGGTCATAACAGCTGGCATTTTTTTCCAGAAATTATACGACACCCTCACAGCCCTACTTTTTTGGGATCTGTCGATCTACAAGTTATACCCTTTCGGCACCACTTGGTGGAGCCTAATGGTTGAGGTGCAATTTTATTTGCTGCTACCTTGGCTTATTCTTCTGTTTAAATCGCCGCAATGGCGATGGAGCTTGTGGCCACTGCTCATTTTGGCCAGTTTGTTTTATTTGGACATTACGGGACATTGGGATTGGTTAGCTGACAAATGGTTTGTAGTGCCTGATCCAAAAAGTTCACTGTTTGGCAGATGGCCGGCTTTTCTGTGTGGTGCATTGCTTGCTTGGATACACCAACGTTATGGACATAAACTAAGAGAGAAATTCCAAGCTCAAGCCTGGCTTGCAAAAGGCGGTGGAGATACCATTCTGTTTGGCCTGATTCTGCTGCTAGGACTGGAACTAAAATGGATCGCGTCAATGGACCAAATGTCCGCTTTCTTGTACTACTTTGACCATTTTGCCATTGAAGCCTTTTTGTGGACGTTGCTAGTCGCTACAATTTTATACCTGCCACTTTTTACCGCAAGATTATGGGTAAACCCGTTGTGGAATTTTTTCGGCCTTATCTCTTATTCGCTTTATTTATGTCATGGCGTAGTGATTTTTTTTGGCTTCAGGCACATCCCCACATTATTAACATCAACTCTGTCGATCACCCTCAGCCATGAACAATTAATTGCCCTCTGCATTTTGATCGCTATTGTATTCTCCGTGGTCAGTTACCATTTTATTGAAAAGCCTGCGTTAAGATTAAAAACAAAACTAATAAAGCAGTCTGCCGGTCCACTGGATAGCAATGAGAGTTTGGGTAAAGACAGCTCTTATGAGTCACGATAACCATAAGCAAATATAAAAGCACAACGGCCCACTTACTTTGCACTATCGAGAAACACACTATAGAATACCGGCCACTTTCTCCCACTCCTCTGTGTAGTTGAAAAGGGTTAGGTGGCTATAAAAGCGAGACACCAAACGGATAGACTGGCCTTAATCTCATGCTGTTTAACTCTTACGAATTTATTTTTTTATTTCTGCCCATCACGGCAATCATCTATTTTCTATTGGGTCAATATCGACTGTTTAAGATAGCAAAGGTGTGGCTGATCCTCGCATCGCTTTTCTTTTACGGTTGGTGGGAAACTCGTTCTCTCTTATTAATCTGTTGTTCGATTCTATTCAATTTTACCATGGGCCGTTGCATCGCCTCGCAGCCACGACAGGCATCGACGTCACGTGTTTTACTTTTTGTTGGCGTAAGCTGCAATATTGCGTTGTTGGGCTACTTCAAATATTCCAATTTTATCTCGGCTAATTTTAATTGGTTGGCGGGCGGCTCCTTTAAAATCGAATCCCTCATATTACCGCTCGCCATTTCATTCTTTACCTTACAACAAATTGCTTATCTGGTTGACGTGTATAAAGGCGAAGCGCCAAAATACTCATTTATACACTACACATTATTTGTAACTTTTTTTCCTCATTTGATCGCCGGCCCTATTGTTCATCACCGTGATCTTATTCCACAATTTGAAAAAGACAGCCGATTCCGCTTACAAGTAGAAAACGTCGCTATAGGTTTGACCTTATTTTCATTCGGCCTTTTTAAGAAAATTGTGATTGCAGACACGTTTGCCACCATGGCTGATCCCATGTTCAATCAAGCATTGCTCAATGGTGATATTCATTTTATCGATGCCTGGTGCGCCGCCATTGCTTATACATTTCAAATTTACTACGATTTTTCCGCCTATTCTGAAATGGCTATTGGCCTCTCGTATATTTTAGGCATCAGTCTCGTGCTAAATTTTGACTCACCTTACAAAGCGACCAGCATGATTGATCACTGGACTCGCTGGCATATCACCTTAAGCCGATTCTTCCGCACCTATGTTTATATTCCCCTTGGCGGCAACAGAAAAGGCAAATTGCGCCGCTATATCAATTTGTTTATTACCACTTTCCTAAGTGGGCTCTGGCATGGCGCTAATTGGAATTTTGTCCTCTGGGGTGTATTACATGGCGTGTACTTGATAATAAATCACACCTGGCGAGACCTAAAAGAAAAACTCGGGATTAAATGGAATGATGATAACTTTATTTATCAGTGGAGTTGTCGTCTACTGACATTCGCTGCCGTCGTATTTAGCTTAGCTTGCTTTAGGTCTGATGGGTTTAATGTGGTGTTCTCCGTAGCAAAGGCCATGTTTAACGTTGGAGATTTTTCTATTGGCCACTATTACGAAATCGCCATCAGCCAAATCAATATAGTTACCTACATCAAACCACTTATTCTTGGTCTTAGCCCATTAACAATTGTCTTTACCCTTTTAGCCATTACCTCATTATGGGTCTGGCTAATGCCCAATGTCATCGCACTTATGCACAATCATCCTGTCGTCATTGGCCAACAGCCCGTCGAAATAGCGCGGCGTCATTGGTCACCAACCATAGGCTGGTCGACTATTGCGGCCCTGCTCGCCACCATCGCGATTATTAATTTAGCGACAGTGAGCAAATTTATTTATTTTCAATTTTGACAATTTAATGATGACTTTTGAAAACTTAATAATGACAGGACAGTAGAATTTAGATGAAGCGATATCTTTACCAATACGTTATTTGCTTCACCTGTTTATTAGCCATGGTTGTCGTATTTAATTGGCTGCTAAATCCATTTCTGCTGTTCGATTCGCCCGAGATAGACGGCATCAACAAGCTAAAAACAGAGATCTTTTTTGCCAATCAACTCACCAAGCCACACACCATTAAACAACAAAAACCTCATTCAATCATCCTGGGCACTTCCCGCGCTGGCTCCTCATTAAACCCCAGCTCGCCACAGCTCAATGCAATGAATATTTATAACTTGGCAACCCCTGGCGCTTCGCCCTATGTCATTTTCAGACTGTATCAACATGCCATGGCGAATGCCGAAATAAAATCCGTTATTCTCTGCATCGATTTTTTTATGTTTAATGACGCCCGAGGTAATAAGCTGCCGGGCTATGATAAATCCTTTGAATCTCGCTTAGATACCCTGGTAGATGACAGCCCAGCGACCACCTGGCCTCAATATCTTAGAGATGACATTGTTACACTAACCTCTTGGAGCACCATCCAATCAAGCTGGGCTACGCTTAACAAACAAAAATCATTTGCGTCACAAGAAAAGGGCGGCGTATTGCAACAGAAAAATGGCTTTTGGATTCAACAACAACCTAAATCCAGTCTCTATCCAAACATATTTTCTAAAACCGCAGAAACCTATTTTTCCCAACAATGGTTCGTCGGCGACAAAAAAGAATTTCGTTTAAGCCCAATCGATGGCGATGATACAACGACTTTTTATTATTTTAGACAACTACTTCTCGAACTTTATAAACATGACATAGAGACAAAAATAGTTATACTCCCACCGCATGCCTACCTGCTTGAAGCTCTTTCCGTAGCAGGCCTTTGGGATGAATTCGAGGAATGGAAAAAACGCCTCATTATAATCAATGATCAACAAGCTTTACTTTTCAATAAAGCACCTTACAACTTGTGGGACTTTGCTGGTTTTAACAATATTAGCGAAGAACCCATCCCTGCCTCATCAACAGGAGATCACCCGATGCAGTGGTACATTGATGCAGCGCATCCTAATGCTGCAGCGGGGGAAATTGTTATTGCCAAAATTTTTGGTGCTCCAATTAAAAATAGTAATCTTGATAATTTTGGACGACAACTTACTAGTGAATCAATTGACGCGCACCTGGAACAGATTAGGCACGAACGGCAACTCTACCGCGATCAACATCCACAACTTTTAGCCGATTTAAAACATCTCTATCAGTCATTCATAAATAAGAAATAATTTACATTTTAAGTTGTATCAATAACGGCAAATTACTTTTTCAATGATCGAGAATTTTTGTGATAAATAACATGAAAAGTCTTAAAATATTACTATTTTCATCTCTCAGCATTCTTATTGCGCTTTTAATTAGATTCTATCAAGCACAACCCAGTGAAGTGCCGCCAGAAAACCACCAAGCATTACAAAAGCCCAACATACTTTTTTTACTCGCAGATGATCTGGGTTACAACGATTTTGGTGCCAACAATAATAATAAAGAAACGCCAACCCCTAATATGAATCAGTTAGCTGCTGAAAGTTTGCGGTTCACTCGATTTTATACCGAGAGCACCTGTTCACCCAGCCGAGCGGCACTGTTGACAGGACGTTACCCTGCCAGAGCAGGGTTTCGCCCAGATGCTCACGGCATTCCGACTGAACTCACAACCTTACCAGAGGCGTTGCACGCCGCTGGCTATAGCACGCACCATGTCGGCAAATGGCATGTGGGATCGACTTACCCCAGCGCTTGGCCAAATGCACAAGGATTTGATACAACTTTCGGCTTTATAGATCAATGGTCAATGAGAGCTCCCAATAAGGAAAACCCTATCGCAACTCCCACATACATTAATCCGTGGCTCCACGATAACTCCCTCGAAAGGAAAGAATACCAGGGGCACCTTTCTGATATTTTGGCAGAGCATACCGTAAAACTGATAAAGAACAGCGATAGAAAAAAACCTTGGTTCATTTATCACGCCTTCTTCGCGCCTCATGCACCAATTCAACCAGCGGAGAGATTTGCAAAACAATTTCCAGATACGCCAGTAGGTAGATATCATGCATTGGTCAATCAGCTTGATAGTGATATTGGGCAAATATTGCAGGCTCTAAAAGATTCAGGACAAGTTGATAATACTATCGTCGTATTAGCCAGTGACAATGGAGGAACTAACAAAGAGCTCGACAATAATTTCCCCTTTAATGGTAGTAAAGCCACTTACTTAGAAGGAGGAATACGCACACCACTCGTCATTCGTTGGCCCAAGCTATTTTCACCAGGTGGTACTTTCGAAAAACCTATTATGATGTTTGATCTTTTTCCAACACTTGCACATATAGCTGGTGCAAACATACCGGAAAATTTGGATGGCGTTGACGTCGTTAGAGCTATGAAGGATCCAACGCTATTAAACAGAAGCCTTTTTTGGGAGGGTGTCATCGCCGATATGAATACCTATGGCGTCTTAGCTGATCAGCGATGGCGACTGTACCGCCTATTTTGGAATGTAGGTCAGCTCTATGACTTGCAATCAGATCCATCAGGACACACAAATATCATCGAAGCTAACCCAGAAATTGCTCGCAAATTACAAGAACAGTATACGATTTGGAGAAATGGCGTTCGCCGTGTAGATACAATCTTTACTGCACAAGCCCCAAATGGGCAGGGTATTTTAACAGGCAATGATTTTCAACGCAGCCCGGGACTCTCTGGTTACACGTTTGCAATTGGTATTCGACCAATAGCAATAGGACTGCGACCGAAAACAGTAGCTGTTCGACCAAATGCTAAAAAAGAATCTGATCAGCATTTACCAAACATGGGTTCTGAAGAAACCATCGCCGAGCAGAAAGGACTGCTTTATATTGGTTATTCTGAAATTACGGGCGTGACGGTGAAATTGGAAAATCAAATTTTGAAAGCGCCAATCCTCTCATCGGAACGATGCAACACACTGGTCATCACAAGCAATTTTATTAGACGAATCTCCCTTTTGGCACCTGAAAATCCTCAATCCACTATCAATCTCTTTGTAAATGGCAAACTCGTTGACACTAAACAAAGTCACGTCGTTTATCCGCCCACCGAAGGGTTGTCCGAACCAACCTATATTGGAATTAACGCAAATAAAAATGCTGAGTTTTCAGGTTCGCTAACCAAACCAACCATTTTAAATCAAGAATTATTTCAGGTAGAAAGCCCGAATCATCCTGGGTTAGAAGAACTTAATAGCGCGTTATGTGGAACGCAATGATATTTAAATCTAAACGCTATTTTTGGGAGAACACTGGCAGCTGCTAAAAAGCTACCGCTTACAAATGTTAGAGTTTCTGGTTCAATATATCATGCATCGCTTTTCTCGATAAAATGCGTTTAACCGACTGTTGCATTTTGAATGGGATAAAGCGAGCAACATAACGACCTAGGCGGTGTTGTCTTACTCTATACAGAGTATATAAAAAAGATTCTCGGCGTAATAAGGAAAGCTCATCATTTTTTACGCCTAAATATTTTGCTACAAATGACACATTAATGTTGTTCTCTGACAGATCAATAGCTGGCAACAACCCATCGGTTTTTAGATACTGTCCATAGGTAAACTCTGGGGGATTTTTATTGTAATTCCATTGCTGCAGACCTTTTTGTATTTCTTTCGAATAGAATTCTTGCAGCAATTCTTTTATTGTTGACAAATACTCACTTGAATTTTGTTTCCAATTAACTATTCGTGTTAACGGTCTGCCTTCTAAACGCTCTGCAAATGCACCCAAATCAGGGGCTAGTATGGGGCGTCCCGTTTTTATCGCTGTACTCAGCGTATAGCTGTAAGTCTCTGGCCAGAGACAGGGAAACCAAATCAAATGCGGATTTAGATCCGCAATTAAACCTTGCAACTGCGCTTCTTTATATGAGCCGTGTTGATTGACAGAATCATTTAGCGGGCGATAGGCATAACCAATCAAGTGAAATTCAAACTCTTCATTATTTTTTAATGAGTGATCAGCGCAAGATTCTAAAAGGTCAGCGCCTTTTTCTTTGTTCAGTGCACCTAATACAACAATTCGATATTTTTCATTTGGTGCTTTGGGTATTAAAGTTACGGGGACACAGAGTTTTTCTCGCTCGAAATCATTGTGATAAGCGACAACAAATGAAGCCGTTGGGAAATATTGGCGATAGAGTTCTTTCGCAAAGTTAGATGGAACAATAACTCTGTCCGCATTCACTAAAACTTCGGTTGTTTTCAAGCGCCAAGCTTCTGCCGACAATCCTCCCGGTATAGGCCTTGTTACGCCTGCAAGCATATCACGGCGCTCCCTATCTTCAACAAATGCTCCGTTCTGATCAGATAAAGTGGGGCTAGCATTAATGAAGTAATAGTCGTGCAACGTGACGTCATAGGGAATATGTAACTCATTTGCAATAAACCACCACTCGTCATCTATATTAATAATATGATGGATATGAATTCGATTAATCTGAAGATAACTTATTAATTTAAGAGCATCATGTCGTTGTGCTTTCTCAAAAACTAATTGTTCATAAAAATTCCCCAGCTTCATGCACAAAGCCATTGCGCCATGTTCAAGTGGTTTAAACTGGAGAAAAATAGCATCGCTTGAAAAGCTGCGCTCTAGATCTTGCACATGCTGTGTGGTGCCACCACTTAAACTGTGCGTAATATTTAAAATCTTCGGTAGCGCTGAATTTTTAATTATTTCAGCAACCATTAAAGTTCGAATCGCTTTTGCAGGATCACTTTTTATATGCGTGTGAACAAGACCATGATAGTGAGGGTAGAGCCGATCCAGTGTTTGCATCGCATTCTGAATCAGGCCTTTTTTTTCCTCGGAAAAACTGACGCCACCTTTGTGAAATACAAATACATTTGAACACAATGTGTTTCGCCATCCTTTGCGTTCAGCACGCATGCAAAAGTCATTTTCCTCACCGTATCCTCGTCCATAAGTTTCGGCATCAAACAGACCTACATCATGAAGACAGTCGCGTTTTATGTACATACAAAATCCCACTGCAGTAGGAATATCAATAGCGTCTTCTTTAATGGCTTCAGAAAATAATTTATCTAAGGATGCAGTGTTATGACTGGGCGGAATTTCATTATCAGAACACAAACCGGGAAAACTACAAATTTCAGCATTATTCGAAAAAGGCGTACAGGTGCCAATTTTTTTGTCACGATATGCGGCGATGATCAATCGATCCAACCAATCGTTGGCCACTTCCGTATCGCTATTTAGCAATAGCACGTCCGATTCAACATGATATGACATGCCTTTATTCACGCTTTGCACAAACCCAAGATTTTTTTCATTGTGTATTAATGTAATTTTTTTTTGGGATTCAAGCTCTAGTAGATAAGTAACTATTCCGCGATTAGGGGAACAATCATTCACAACGATAATCTCGTTAACATTCTTTTGCGGATTATGTAAAACGCTTTCCATACATATTTTTAAGGCTGCTTCACCCTCATACACCGGAATAATAATATCAACCTTTCTCATCGAATATTGTATCTCACGTTTCAATAATGCGCTGTTTTATTGCCAACCGGACCAACCAATGTGTCCGCAATTTCATGTATTGCTTATTTGTATTCTCAAGCTGGCAATCTCGTTCTTTAAGGGTATCGCTTAGTTTATTAATATAGTCATCGCGTTCTTTTATGGTATCGCTTAATTTCGCAATATAAGCATCGCGCTCTTTCGCATCATTACCTAATTTGGCAATGTATTCTTCACGCTCCAACACAACTTTTTGTGCGTGACTATGTAAATCACCGATTCTTATAGAATCGCTCGTGCGATCCAGTAATCTACGATTGGTTTCATTGAGAATGTCAATTAACGCAGTTTCATGGCGTAGAAAAGAGATAACGTCGGATCTAATCCTATCTACTTTTTTATTTAAATCTCCAACATCATTGAATGAATGATAGAGGGTTTCGCACCATGTAGTAATTTCATTTTGGACTTTAAACGCTGTAGGTTCGTAGTGCCGCAACTTCACAGGAAACTCGTTTTCCAATAGATGCTCTATGCTTTCGTAATTTTCTATAGAATTATTTTCATCAAATAAAGTTTCTCTCAGGTGGCAAACAACTGAATTCCAGTCATTCAACGCATTGTCATAATCTATAATTGTTCTTCTTAGCCCTTGAGTATGTAACTCAATTTCTAAATTATATATTAGCCATAGCAGACCAGATGTCCCTTCGGCAAGGCCGTCCCTCTTTTGTAGTGATCTCGATACGCTATAGGGATGCCTAATTACATGCAAACAGCATACGTCCCATCCTAGAGAATCAAAAACCATTTTCCAAAATGGAAACAAACGACATATTCTGGGATCTTTCAACACTACCAGTTTCGAATTACCAAATTGTTCTACAAGAACATCAGCAGCGTGTTTTATAACTTCTATAGTAGAGTCATTGAACTGCCAGCTTTCGGGCATTGGGCGAATATCATACCAAGGTCGATCAAATAATTTTAGCAATCGCTCATTGATTTCAATGACGTCTTTTAACTCCCAAAAGCCATAATCATTGATGTCACGCTCAGCGGCTATTAACTCTGTACCGACATTCGCGCCAAGGAGATTCAAAAGCCGCGTTAAGGCAGAAGTGCCGCTTCGGTGCATTCCTAAAACGACAACGATTTTTCGAGGGTTATCGCTCTTACTCGGCATATCCATAGGCCGAGTAGTAAGGTTCTGTTTTTGTTTTTATAATTTCAATATCTTCACGAGAGAGGACTTTTTTAAATTTGTTTTTCTCTTTATGGGTTTGCCCTTCTTGATATCGAATCAGCGAAATATCTTCATTTAAAAAAGTTAGTATTTCGTTAACATGTTTTTGAGGAGCTAACACCAATTGTTCATAGCAAACTTCTATTATTCTCATTGGCGCTAACTTTTTATACTCATCAATGATTCGCATGGATTCCATCCAGTAATTAACACCTCCAATCACATTATGCTTAGCCATCACTTTGCCTTCAACCAAACTGGAGACTACATTGAGCGGGTTACGATAGATATGAACAAACTTTGAATCTGGATACATTGAACTAATGAGCAATATACCATAAACATTTTGCGGCGTTTTATCAAACCAACGTCCTTCCGGGTTGCCTTTCCCTTTAAGATAGAGCTTCGCATAATGATCAGATAATTCTTTTCTCGAACCCAGCAACTGTAATCCACAATGAAATTCCAAATCTGGGATCTCATCCATTTGTCGATGTGTTTTGAATAATTTTGCTCCTTTATAATTGTTATTATATCGATCAGTTCCAAAAGGATCAGGCCATCTAAAAAAATGGGTCTCCTCTGGACACTCTAAGCGAGGATGTAGCCGTAGCATATCTCTAAGCAAGGTAGTACCAGATCGCACACATCCCAAGATGAAAAACGGTGTATTATCCATAACAATTAATAGTTAAACCTCTGATAAAAAACTTAAACACCCACATTTTTATAAGCTGCAAATACTTCAGCAGGCGAGCCCTCCAGTATTGATTCTCCCTTATCTATCAATACGACTCTGTCACAGTATTGTTCTATCGTACTTTCATTATGAGATACGATAACTACCGTTTTGTCCGAATTTATTTTATCGACCATCAATTTTTTAGATTTCTCGTTAAAAGATGCATCACCTACACCTAATACTTCATCCACCAGTAATACATCGGGATCCGCTTGGCATGCTACGGCAAATCCAAGTCGTGCTTTCATTCCCGAAGAATACGTACGTACTGGGTAATCTATATATTCTTGCAACCCAGAAAATTCTATTATTTCCTCCATAGAATTCGTCACCTGTAATTTGCGCATGCCAAGAAGTATTCCACTTAATATGGCGTTTTCTCTTCCACTAAGCTGAGGTAAAAATCCTACCTGCAGTGATAACAGCATTACCGATCGAACATTGCGAGTAATTAACCCAACATCAGGCTCTATTATACCTGCCAAAAGTTTCAATAATGTGCTCTTACCTGCACCATTTTTACCAATAATTCCAAGCGTTTCTCCCGCTCGTACTTCAAACGTTACTTGTTTTAGAGCCCAAATATCTTTCCTAGACCAAATATTTAGACTATTTCTATAGTTGACTCCAACTTCCTTCATTTGGATCAGTGTTTTTTGTTGAATTGCGCTATTCGTCATCATTATCAAACTACTCTAGGAAATATTCGATCATACTTTTTAAATAGAAGAATGACCGTACCAAGAAAAAACAATGAAGCCATCGCTACATATCCCACTGTAATCCAATCAGGAGATATCCCCTTCAATAACACCATTCGATAACCATCAATAATAACAACCATAGGATTAAATAAAAAATAACACCGAATATTTTCTGGAATTGTGTCTAATCCAAAAAAGATCCCAGACATAAAAAACATTAATGTAATCGCATAATTCACCAAATGCTTCATATCAGGTATAAAGGTAACAATTGCAGCAACTAGACAAGCCGAGGCTGAAATAAATAGATATTCAACAATAATTAATATGGGCAAACCTAGCCACGCCACAGTCGGCTTAGTGCCGCAGAATACCAAAAACACAATAAATACTGCTAATATAATTAAAAATTTAAATGTGTTGGTCACGATGACAATTCCAGGCAAAATTATTTTTGGAAAATATACCTGTCCCATTAATCCAACACTGTGCGCTATAGTCCCAGATGCTGTTTTTACAGTGCTTTCAAACCATTTCCAAACTACAAGCCCACATAATAAAAAAGACACATAACCTTCACCACCCCTTTTTAAAATTAGGCCGAATACAACATAAAACACTGAGAGATATAGAAGCGGCTCAATCAACCACCATAGAACACCCAAATAAGCCCTAGCTGCCTCGGACTTAAGCTCTGCAAAAGATCTATAAATTAATAGATCAAAATAACGATTATCAATCTTGAAGACGGATTTTTTCTCCACTCAATTTTCTCTTATCTGTGACTTGTTGTAGAAGGAGTTGCGCTATTAAATGCTCGTACGTACTCAAAGCATCGCCTGTAACTTTATCGTTATACTTTTATAGATTTCAACATATAATTCTAAATGAATTGGTATGGTAACTTGTTCTATAGCAATGCAGTTCTCAATGCTGTTGTCATTTTAAAAACAAACTACTCAGTAACGAAACATAATGCTAATACCTATATTGAAGATTAAATAAATCAACTTTTAAGCATGATCGATGCTCTCAGAATTAAAGGTGACATAGCTCGCACCAACCATCACAAACTCCCCGATAATTTTTCGACTTGGCTCACCATGAGATGAACGTCGATTGGCGCTGTAATTCCAAAGTTGCGCAGTGCATTGCAAACTATCGGTTCGATGATCAGGCTAGGTACATAATGATTATCCACCACTTCAAATTGAATGACGTCCGCGCCAGCTTTAACACTTCATCGACTTCTTCACCTTGGTGTGTAAAATCTGCCGAGAGAATTGAGGAAGCGATTTTGAAATCGGCCATAATAGAACCTTTATTCGAGAGCGAGCCATGAACCTAAAATAGTACACCAAAATGGAAGTGTCGTTTTACTCATGATGTCAAAAGCAGGGTTAAATTTTTCCCCTGTCGGACCGTTAACGTTACACCGCTGTTTCCGACGCATAAAAAAAGCCCCGACCGGGTATCCGATCAGGGCTTGCTGTAGGTGCCTGGCAATGACCTACTCTCACATGGGGAAACCCCACACTACCATCGGCGCTGAGCGGTTTCACTTCTGAGTTCGAGATGGGGTCAGGTGGTTCAC
>OBEQ010011757.1_pt1 | contig 14370 bp, 11 predicted proteins | sample 1670901 | NCBI WGS metagenome assembly OBEQ01 (sample SAMEA104232315, study PRJEB22302) | groundwater metagenome | biome: forest; feature: aquifer; material: groundwater | place: USA | collected 2011-08-07 | depth 5.4 m
CTTTTCGGGCCGCATCGACGACGCGCATTGTATGAAGAAAAACATCATCCTTATGAAGTTTGTTTCCCTGTTCTACGCCGACATTTTCGGCCAATTCGGGAAAAACTTCCTTTAAGAGACCTGTTTTTTCCATCCAAATAAAACCTCGCGAAGGTTTCTCTGCGGAAAGAAGTTTTCGAATTTCTTCACTAATTCTTTCGGGAGATACGGTACGAATCAAAGGAGCACACCGTGTCATGGCTTCAAGGGTTTGAGGTTCAATCTCCAATTCAAAACGGGCGGCAAACTGAATACCGCGCATCAACCGAAGCGGATCTTCTTCAAAAGCTTGTTGGTTGACCATTCGAAGAATTTTATTTTGCAGATCCGCTAGCCCACCAAAAGGATCAATCAATTGTGGAGAGTTAATTTCTTCTGCCATGGCGTTCAAAGTAAAATCTCTTCGGGAAAGATCGACTTCCACGGGAAGGTCAGGATCAAAATCCACCTGGAAATCGCGATGGCCAACGCCCGTCGATAGTTCTTTGCGGGGCAGGGCGATATCGTAACAGACGTCCGGTTCCTTGCGCGGATAAAATTTGATCACGCCAAAACTTTTTCCGACGGTGAAAACATCTCCGAATTTCTTTAAAAGAGAGGTGAGTGTTTCTATCGGAAGTCCTGTAACCAGAAGATCCTGATCTTTGTGGGCTCTTCCCAACAGGCGGTCTCGGACAGTGCCGCCCACTTCAAAAACCCGCCCTTGAGCCTCGTAGATAGACTCAAAAAAAGGGATTCTGTTTTGGGTAGTTTTAAGTGGAATGTTTGAAGATTTCAACATTCAGAGTTTCCTTAAAATCATTCAACCAAGGTGTGAGGAGTTCTTCAACAGAAGTTGTGTTAACAGCGGTGGGAGGAGGGGGCCCCTTGGCTTTTTCAATTTTATCGAGAGAATCTGCAAGTTCTTTTTGCCAGGGGTCAAACAAGGCAAACAATGTTGACTGCACCTTCGAGACGAGGATTTCTTTCTCAATGACTTTTTCGAAATCGTCCCCGTATCGTTGTTTATAATAGGGAAGGAACTTTTCTTCGTAGGTTTTTAGGTCAAACCGGCCTTCTGGAAAAAGAGATTTGTCGGTGCGAATAGTGGTGGCAATCTCATCATCGGCGACCGTGAGTCCCAGGGATTGAGCAAACTGGCACAGAACTTCCCTTTGGATGAGTTGTTGCAGAACATTTTCGCTTAAGAAGGAAGAAAAATTTTCAGGAACATTTCCTTTCAGATTTCCCCGCATTCTTTCCATGGCAGCATCAACGGTCATTTGAAATTTTCGCTTGGGAATGCCTGTTTTTCCTACCACGGCAATGTAGATTTGCGATTCGTATTGTTTTGAAGCTACTCGTGTATACCCAAAAAAGAGCATAAAAGAGAGAATGATGAGAGTGAGGGCTGTTTTAACGAGCCAAGACGAAGAATGTTTTCTTAATGTATCCAGCATGGAAAAAAGATTCTGTCAAAAGCCAGGAGAAATCAAGAGGATTCCATCTTGAGACGATAACCGACTCCCGGTTCGTTGATGAGCCACTTGGGTCGCGCCGGATTGGATTCAATTTTATGTCGGAGTTGGTGCATGTGAACGCGTAGATAGTGGCCCTGATCGGTGGCGTTGGGCCCCCAAATTTCTTTCAAAATCTGGCGTTGGGTGAGAACTTTGCCGGCATGCTTGGCCAAGAGTGTGAGCAGCTTGTATTCAATGGGTGTGAGATGAATCTCGCGTTGGGCGACAAAGACTTGTCGGACGATGAAGTCGATCTTTAAAGATCCATTTTCAAAAATAGGTTCTGCTTCCTGTCCCATTTTTTGAGCGTGCCTTAGGGCGACCCTCACACGGGCCAGCAACTCTCCCGTGCTGAAAGGTTTGGTGAGATAATCATCGGCTCCAAGGTCTAAAGCTTGAATTTTATCCTGTTCCCGATCGCGGGCTGTTAAGACAATCACCGGGACTTGAGACCAGCCTCGAAGTTCTTTGAGCAAATCGAGACCGTCCATATCCGGAAGACCCAGATCCAGAATGACAATATCCGGATTTCGAGTCGCAATTTCCAAAAGGCCTTCTTTTCCCTTTAATGCTTCCAGATAAGAGTAGTCATTGTTTTCCAGACCCACTTTCAAAAAACGGCGAATCTGGGAATCGTCTTCAATCACTAAAATGGATGGTAATTTGGTTGTCATGGAGTTTCTCTTTCAGAGGTGAAGGGAAGAAAAAAAGAGAAAATGCTTCCCCCATCCTCACGATCTTTAACACGCATCTTTCCTTCATGAGCCTTGAGGATGCCCTGACAAATGGCAAGGCCAAGACCGCTTCCCCAAGTGTTTTTCTGGTTACCACGATAAAATTTTTCAAAGATGCGAGTGTGATCTTGCTGGGGAATGCCGTTTCCTCGATCCAAAATTTCCACCCAAATTTTATTTTTATCATGAAAGGCCCGGATGTCGATGGGAGAATCATTGGGGGTGTAACGAATGGCATTTTCAAGGAGATTGATAAAAACCTGTTCGATGAGGAGTGCATCCATCGGCACCAGAGGCAGATTATTTGGTATTTCTGTGGTGATCTTACGACCTTGAAGAAGTGAATCCAGGCGGTTAAGACTGCTTCCAATAATTTCTTCCAACGACTGATTTTCTTTGCGGATGTGAATGTTGCCGGATTCAATTTTTGTGATCTGTAGGATGTTTTCCACCAACCGATTGAGCCGGGCCGACTCATCGTTGATGGTTTCTAAGAGTCGTTTTTGATCTTCTTGCGACAACTTTTGACCTTTTTGATTTTGGATCAACAAGGCACTGGCCGCACCGGCAATCGATGTGAGTGGTGTGCGGAGATCGTGGGAGACTGAACTTAAGAGAGTGCTCATGAGTCCTTCGCGCTCTGCTTCTATCTCGGCGGCCTTAGCTTCTTCGGAAAGCATCGCCCGTTCAATGGCCAAGGCTGCTTGACCAATCACACTTTCGATAAAGTGTTGATCGGTGGACTCATAGGCCAAGGTTTCTCGTTGGGGTCGAATCCCAATGGTTCCAATGACACCGCGATTTGCGATCAGTGGAAAGAAGATGGCTTTGGCAGAAGGGAGTGTTTGTGTGCCAAATCCCGCGATTTTTTCATTTTTACAAACCCATTGGGCGACGGCCCAGTCGGTGTTTTTAAAATTCCAGTTGGGATTACTCGTCGCTTCCAGAAACATGAGTCCCGGCTCGGTTCCCAATAAAATAACCACATCACCCTGAACAACTTGGGATAAGTGCCGAGTCGCATTTTCGGAAATTTCCCGTGTGGTTCGACTCTTGAGCATCTCGCGACTGAGGGCATAGAGATTGGCCGTGTAGCGTTCGCGCGTTGAAGCGGCTTGTGCACTGCGACGCAGCTGAACCATGAGACGACTGGTGAGCAGAGTGACCGCAAACATAATGAAAAAGGTGACGAAATAGCGACTATCCGCAACGGCAAAAGTAAAAAACGGAGGGACAAAAAAGAAATCGAATGAAGCCACACTCAAGAGGGTTGAGACAAGAGAAGGCCCTTGACCATAGCGAATGGCAATCCAAACATTGGTGATGAGATAAAGCATCGCCAGGTTGACCAATTCCGTATGTGGGGAAAACTTTTTGAGAAAAAGTGTTCCCGCTAAAATCAGGATCGAGGGAGTGATGTAATCAGTCCAGGGTGTTTCTCGGCTTATTTTTTTTTGTCTCGGAGCTTTTCCTTTTTTCTCACCATAGATGGAATAAACGTCGATTTCCCCACTTTGTCGGATGAGTTTATCAACGAAGGATCCAAAAAAAATGTCTTTTAATCGGGAGTGGGAAGGTTTGCCGACGACAATCTTGGTGACATTCTTTTCATGTGCAAATCGGAGTATTTCTTCGGTGGGATTGAGTCCTTGAAGAATGGTGGTTTCTGCTCCGAGCGACTCGGCAAAGCGAAGTTGTTTTTCGATCGCTTCGCGTTCCAGTTCGCTCGTTGGTTTTTGAGGGACTTCTACGTACACTGCCACCCAAGGGGCTCTGGAATCACTGGCCAGTTGTTTGGTCCTGCGGATGAGTTGGGTGGAAAAAGGACTTGGGCTAATGCAGACTAAAAGACGTTCCCCCGATTGCCAAATTGTGTGAACCGAATGAAGCGATCGGTACTTGGCCATTTGTGCATCCACACGTTGGGCGGTTTTACGAAGGGCCATTTCACGAAGAGCGATGAGATTTCCTTCCTGAAAAAAATTCTCAACAGCCCTTCCTGCTTGATCCGGCATATAAACTTTTCCTGCTTTGAGGCGTTGCAGGAGTTCGGCAACCGGCAAATCGACAAGTTCGACATCATCCGCTTCATCAAAAACAGAATCCGGAATGGTTTCACGCACAATGACTCCGGTAATTTTGGCGATGGTGTCATTGAGACTTTCAAGGTGCTGGGCGTTCAGAGTTGAATAAACGTCAATACCGGATTGAAGAAGCTCTTCAATGTCTTGCCATCGTTTGATATGACGAGAGCCAGGGGCGTTGGTGTGTGCGAGTTCATCAACGAGGATGAGTTTTGGTTTGCGTTGCAGAGCCGCATCAAGGTCGAACTCTTGAAGTGTCACTCCTTTATAAGGAACACCGACGGTCAGAATTCGTTCTAAATCACCGATCAGAGCTTCGGTTTCTTGTCTCTTATGAGGTTCAACGTAACCAATTACAACATCCACCCCATCTCTTTTTTTGTGACGGGCTGCTTCGAGCATGGCGTATGTTTTTCCGACACCGGCACAGGCGCCAAAAAATATCTTTAGTTTACCTTGCTTTTGGGATTCTTCCTCGCGTTCAACAGTCGTTAGAAGGGTGTCGGGATTGGGTCTGGTATCCTTTAAAGGCATTCCTATTTTTTACCATAAAGTTGGTTTAAGGAAAGATTTACTTTGAGCACGTTCACACGGGGTTCTCCAAGGATGCTCCAGGTTCTTTCCTCGGTGTTTTCCTGGATGAGTTGGCGAATTTGACCTTCTTGAAGATTGCTCGCTTTGGAGATGCGCGAGACCTGGTAATCAGCAGCAGCCGGAGAAATGTGGGGATCGAGACCGCTTCCTGAAGCGGTGACCAGATCAACGGGAATTGGATTATTATTGTTGGAATCTCCCGCTTTGAGCGAATTGATACGAGCTTTGGCATTGTCAATCAATGCTGGATTGGAGGGGCCTAGATTACTTCCGGAGGAAGCCGAAGCATGATAAGCCGGCGTTGTCGCCGATAGACGTCCCCAAAGATACTTTGGATTGTCAAAACTTTGACCGATCAATTCGGAACCAACAATCTTTCCATCCCTCACAATAAGACTTCCTTCGGCTTGTTTCGGGAAGAATATTTTGGCGATCACCGTGATGCCGAGAGGATAAAGAATTCCTGTTAGGATCGTGAGAACTAAGAGAACCATCAGACTGCGTTTGATTTCTTTTTTCATAGAGTTTCCTATTTTTTGTTACATCCAATGACCAATGAACATGTCGATTAATTTAATTCCTACAAACGGTGCCACCAAACCTCCCAAGCCATAAATAAGAAGATTTTGTCTCAATAAACGAAACGCCGCGACCGCTTTGTAGGACACTCCTTTTAAGGCCAACGGGATCAAGGCAATGATGATGAGAGCATTAAAAATCACGGCAGAGAGAATCGCACTCTCTGGTGTTTTTAGATGCATGATGTTCAAATGTCCCAGTACCGGATAGGTCGCAGCAAAACAGGCGGGCAAGATGGCAAAATATTTGGCGACATCGTTGGAAATACTAAAAGTGGTGAGAGCGCCACGTGTCATCAAAAGCTGTTTTCCAATATGAACCACCTCCAAAAGTTTGGTGGGATTTGAATCGAGATCGATCATATTTCCGGCTTCTTTGGCGGCTTGTGTTCCCGTATTCATTGCAACAGCCACATCGGCTTGGGCGAGTGCCGGTGCATCGTTTGTCCCGTCTCCGGTCATGGCGACCAGTGCTCCTTTGGATTGATAGTCTCGAATGAGTTTAAGTTTCATCTCTGGTGTGGCTTGGGCCAAAAAGTCATCCACGCCCGCTTCGGCAGCGATGGCGGTGGCGGTGAGCGGATTATCACCGGTGATCATGATGGTTTTAATTCCCATTTGTCGCAGTTCGGCAAACCTCTCCTTAATACCACCTTTGACAATGTCCTTGAGTTCGATAATTCCCAAAGCCTTTTTTCCTTCCGCGACACACAGAGGCGTGCTCCCCTTGCGGGAAACGTCGTCAGAAACCTTGCGGACTTCTTCCGGCATTTTCCCACCTTGAGAAACAATGTAGGCTTCCACCGCATCCACGGCGCCTTTTCGGACTTCTCGTTGTTTGAAATTGACACCGCTCATGCGGGTCTGGGCTGTAAAAGGAATAAAGTGGGCGCCGAGGTTCTGAATGTCACGTTGCCGGATGCCATATTTTTCCTTGGCCAACACAACAATACTACGACCTTCCGGAGTTTCATCAGCCAGGGATGAAAGTTGAGCCGCATCGGCGATTTCATTTTCAGTCACCCCTGGAGCGGCATGAAAAACAGTGGCCTGACGATTTCCCAACGTAATCGTTCCCGTCTTATCCAGCAAAAGAACGTTGACGTCTCCAGCCGCTTCAACAGCGCGTCCCGACATGGCGATGACATTGGCTTGGACCAAACGATCCATCCCGGCGATGCCGATGGCTGATAATAGACCCCCGATGGTTGTTGGGATGAGACAGACCAGGAGAGCTGCGAGAGCCGTAATGGTAATGGCCGATCCTTGTTTTGCCACGGATACGCTAAAGATGGAGAAGGGAAGTAACGTGGCACAAACGACAAGAAAAATAATGGTGAGTGCGACGAGCAAAATATGCAGGGCAATTTCGTTCGGTGTGCGTTGACGTTTGGCTCCTTCAACGAGTGAAATCATTCGATCCAGAAAAGTTTCACCGGGGTTGGCGGTAATTTTTACGATGAGCCAATCCGACAAGACTCTTGTACCTCCGGTAACCGCACTTCGATCACCACCGCTCTCTCGAATAACCGGCGCACTCTCTCCAGTAATGGCACTTTCATCGACCGAAGCCACTCCTTCCACAATTTCACCATCACACGGAATAAATTCACCCGTTTCGACTAAAACAATATCGCCTTTTCTCAGAGCCGTGGCTGAAACACTCTGAATTTTTCCGTTTCGATTCGGCCGATCGAGTTTTTTGGCGATAATATCTTTTCGTGATTTACGTAAAGACTCCGCTTGGGCTTTGCCACGACCTTCCGCCATCGCTTCTGCAAAGTTGGCAAAATAAACCGTAAACCAGAGCCAGATCGAAACCCAAAAAATGAGTCCAGCCCTTGCCTCACCGTGGCCCATCAAGGCCATGACGTAAAGGATGGTTGTTAGAATGCTCCCGATTTCCGTTACGAACATGACGGGATTACGGAGCTGGTAAACCGGATTCAATCGAACGATGGAATCGAGGAGAGCCTGTCTCATAAGCGAACCTTGGAAGACTGATACTTTTCTTTTGGACATGTTGTCTCCTGATATCAACGCTCCCTCATCGGTCGCGTTGTTGTTATTTTCTACCGCGCGCATCAATTGACCGCCTTCGGCGGATCAATTTGCGCTTACTTTACCTCCGAATAACTGTAGATGTTCGACAATCGGGCCTAAGGCCAACGACGGCAAGAAGGTCAGAGAGCCAACAATTAAAATGACGCTGATCAACATGATGACAAAGAGAGGCGTATGCGTCGGCAACGTTCCACTACTGGCAGGAACTATTTTCTGTTTTGCAAGCGCGCCCGCAATAGCAAGCGCCGGAATTGCAACCCAATAACGTCCGATCAGAATGGTTATCCCCAAGGCGACGTTATAGAAGAAAGTATTGGCGGAAAGCCCCGCGAAGGCACTACCGTTATTATTGGCCGCTTGTGAGAAGGCGTAGAGAATTTCGCTGAAACCGTGTGCCCCTGGATTGGCAATACCCGCTCGCCCCGCTTCCGTGGAAACAGCAATTGCCGTCCCGATCTTCACTGCCACACAGGGAATCAAAATAGCCAACGATGCCATTTTGACTCCGAAAGAATTGATCTTTTTCCCCAGGTATTCGGGCGTTCGTCCCACCATGAGACCTGAGATGAAGACGGCGACTAATGCAAAGATGAGCATCCCATAGAGTCCACATCCGACGCCGCCGTAGATGATTTCGCCTAGTTGAATAAGCCAAAGAGGAACCAAACCTCCCAAAGGCGTCCAGGAGTCGTGCATGGAATTCACCGAACCGTTGGATGTGGCTGTTGAGAGAGAACCCCATAAGACCGAAGTGGCAATGCCATTACGCACCTCTTTACCTTCCATGTTACCGCCGGAGTGTAAGGTAGATGCTTGTTGATCGATGCCAAGAGATTGAAATGCCGGATTGCCGTTTTGTTCGGCAATGACCGCAACACTCATTAAAGAGACAAAAATGATCGTCATCGCCGCCAGAAGCGCCCAGCCTTGTCGTGTGTCTTTGACCATTTTCCCAAACGTGTAAACGAGTCCAGCCGGAATCAGAAGAATGGCAATCATGGACAAAAAGTTTGTCAACGGATTCGGATTTTCAAACGGATGTGCGGAGTTGGCATTGAAGAAACCTCCTCCGTTCGTTCCTAATTGTTTGATGGCGATCTGGGACGCAACAGGTCCTACGGCAATCGTTTGCTCGGTAATCGGCTGCCCTTTATCATCTTTCAATGATTGTGTGAGGGCAGCTGTTTGATAAGGTTTAAACGTTTGCGGCAATCCCTGTGACACAAAAACAACAGCAAAAATGACCGAGAGAGGAAGAAGAATATAGACAATGCTCCGAATCGTATCGGTCCAGAAATTTCCAATAGTTTTCGTTGTTGCCCGGGAGAATCCACGGATAAAAGCGATGGCGACAGCCATGCCGACGGCCGCTGAAATAAAATTTTGAACCGTCAAACCGACCATCTGAGTGAAGTAGCTCATGGTCGATTCACCGCCATAGGCCTGCCAATTCGTGTTCGTGACAAAACTGGTTGCTGTGTTGAAAGCGAGATCCGGTGTTGTGCCGGGCAGGGTTTGAGGATTGAGCGGAAGATGGCCTTGAAATCGTAAAATGAAATAAAGAAGAAGAATGCCCAATACATTGAACAGAAGGAAGCTGCCCGCATAATATTTCCAGGACATCTCCTCGTCAGCATCAATACCACTGATCCGATAAATCAGTTTTTCCAGCGGACTTAAAAATCGGACAAAGCGAGGAATCTTCCCCTCATAAACATCAGTCATATAAGCTCCAACTGGTTTTACCAGGAGAAGCATGACTAAAAAATAAAAACCAATTTGAACAAAAAGATTGGATATCATTCGAACCACTCCGGTTTGAGGAGGGCCACCGTCAGGTAAACCAACAAAACTGCCGTGACGACTCCCGATGTTAAATAAAGAATGTTCATAAAATGGGTCTCCTATTACTTTTATTTTGAAAGCCGGTCACATAAATCGGTGAAGAGCCACGTGAGGCCAAAAAATCCAACTCCGATGGCGACCATGATGAAATCTGACATAATAGTTTCTCCTTTCATTAAAGACGATTACGGCATTTTCCAAATAACCAACCAAGACCCAGACAAATAAAAATTACCAGAACGAGACTCCATTTTTTGATACAAATGACCTCTGCCTCGGACGGCGTATTCATCAAGGACGGTGGAATGGCGACAAGTAAGTTCATGATCATGAGATGACAATAAACCCGCTTGGGCTGATCTGTCGTGTTAAGAGTGGCCGCTGAAGAGTAAAAAAAGAGTTAAGGAGAAAATCTTTAAAGTACTCGAATAGGCAAAATGCTCACCGATAATCCGGCGAATTGAAGACGGCGTTGAATAGCAAAAGCCGTTTCGTAATGCAAAAGCCGGTGGTAGAATTTTTCCTCTTGGAAGATCAGCTTTCCGGCAAAAAAGGTGACGCTGGGGAACTCCCCCTTAATTTTTTGACAGAGTGTTTCCAAGGCGCTGATGGCTTCGGTATCGATGGCCATGCGATAATCAGCGGCCATTCCGTTGGCTCGGCACCAGGCGACATATTTTTCGAGATGGAGTCTTGTTTCTTCCTCAACTTTTTTAACGCCCTCGATGCCTTTAAAGTTGCCGGAGTCGAGGATGCCGACAGAAAGAAAAATGAAATTTTTAAAATAATTGGGAAATTGCATGTGAATGGACATGAGTTGATGTAACCCAAAACCGGAGAAGCCACCAACCATCACCGCTGCTGTTGGGGCTTCTTTGTTCATCTGGGATCCGGCATCATGATCTGGTGCGAGGTAGGCCGGCACGTCGGTCAATAAATCATCCAATCTTTTAAGGCTCTCTTTGACTTTACGGTAATGTCGGCGAATCAGGAAGCAGAGAAGGATGACGCAACTGGTGATGGCGGAAGTCATCCATCCGCCCTCGGCAAATTTTTCGTACAGGGTCACAAAGAGAATGCACAAGCACATAATGAGGCCGGTTCCATGGATGGCTAGTTGACTCTTCCACCGGGGCTCTTTGTGTCTTTCCACAATCCAATGACGGGCCATGCCTAATTCAGTAAGAACGAACGTAATAAAAACGTTGATGGAATACATGACGACTAACATCGTGATGTTGCCACGTGTATAAAGGAGAGTGCCCGCAGCGGCGGCTCCCATCAAATAGATACCGTTTTTTGTGACAAGGCGATCAGAGAGTTGGGCAAAATGACGGGGAACCCAGGAATCTAAAGCCATGTTGGCCAAGACTCGGGGTCCATCAATGAAACCTGTTTGTGCCGCCAAAAAGAGAAGAGCCGCTTCTGCAACGAGGGTCACAATGACCAAGACCCGTCCTAAAGAAAAACCACCGAGACTCCAAGCGCCGAAAAGATTTTCTACGAGAACGGCGTTCATTGTTTTGCCTTCTGTGGGCATGGAGTGGGTTAATAAATAAGAAAATAAAATGCCTCCTGCTGTAAAAGCTAAGGAGGTGGCCATCAAAAACATGGTTCTTTTTCCTGTCTTGACCCGAGGTTCACGCAGCGTAGCAACACCGTTGGAGACGGCTTCAATCCCTGTGTAGGTTCCTCCTCCCATTGAGTAAGCGCGCAATAAGATGAGAATAAGTGGGAAAAAGCCGATGATTTTGACGGAGTCGTGGAAATCCGTTGAAGCTCCGGTGAAAACAGAAGGAAGGGCGGTTGCGTGACTTCCCAACGCATAGAGGATCATAAAGGCATGAGTGACAACGAACAGCATAAAAACGGGAGCAATAATCGTCACGGATTCTTTGATCCCTCGAAGATTCATGAGAACCAGAAGAAGGAGAGCGATGACTTCTGCGGTTAACTTGTATCCCGCCGCACTCGCAGGCAAAAATGACCAAAAAGCATCACATCCTGCAGCCACCGAGACAGAAATGGTGAGAAAATAATCGACCAACAAAGCACAGCCAGAGACGACACCGGCCTTTTTCCCCAACAGTTTTGTCGCCACCAGATAACCGCCACCGCCGCTGGGAAAATGTTGGATGAGGTTGGAGTAAGCGATCGAGATAACGAAAATCGTTGTGGCCATCATGATGACCAACAAAATGGCCAAATGAGTGTGTTGCCCCAGTGCCCGATAAGCTTCTTCAGGACCATAAGCCGAAGAAGAAAGGCCGTCACAGCCCAGGCCAACCCAGGCCAAAAATGCCGCTAACGAGAGTTTCTCTCCCAGAGAAGGATCGTAAAGATCCCTCGCAGGTCCAAACACAATATTCCGAAGTCGTTTTGTAATAAAAAATCTCCTGTTTAAGTGTGGCGGAGGCTTATTTGGCCAGACGGTGCGGGTCGAGTTAATTTTTTGTTAATTTTTAAGACATACAAATTTCTTGATCTTCATTCAGCCCAATGCTACCAACGAAAACTTTCTAATTTTATGTTTCTTGACTCTATTTTTGGATTATTTTCAAACGATCTGGCCATTGACCTAGGGACGGCAAATACCCTGGTTTACGTCAAGGGTAAGGGCATTATTGCCTTCGAGCCCTCGGTGGTTGCGGTTCAGAGAGATGCGCGTGGCATCAAGAAAGTTCTGGCCGTCGGAAAAGAAGCCAAAGAAATGTTAGGCCGTACTCCAGGCACTATCGAAGCGATTCGTCCCATGAAAGATGGTGTCATTGCCGACTTTGAAGTGACAGAGGCCATGCTTCGTTATTTTATTCGTAAAGCCCATAACCGAAAAACTCTCATTCGCCCCCGAATTATCATTTGCGTGCCTTTTGGAATTACCGAAGTGGAGAAACGGGCGGTTCGTGAGTCTGCAGAATCAGCAGGAGCTCGTGAGGTGTATTTAATTGAAGAGCCTGTGGCAGCGGCTATTGGAGCCGGGTTGCCGATTACGGAGCCTTCGGGAAATATGATTGTGGATATTGGGGGAGGCACAACAGAGGTGGCTATTATTTCTCTGGCCGGCATTGTGTATAGCAAGTCTGTTCGAGTGGCCGGAGATAAGATGGATGAGGCGATTATTCAGTATTTAAAGAGAAAATATAATTTACTCATTGGAGAGAGAACGGCTGAACAGATCAAAATTACCATTGGAACCGCTTTTCCCGAAAATGAAGTTCGGACGATGGAAATTAAGGGACGTGATCTGGTGGCAGGCGTTCCGAAAACCTTGGAGATTAATTCTGAGGAGGTCCGTGAGGCGATTCAAGAACCTCTGAGTGCCATTGTAGAAGCGGTCAAAGTAGCTTTGGAAAGAACGCCTCCTGAATTGGCGGCTGATATTGTCGATCGTGGCATCTTTTTGGCGGGTGGCGGCGCTTTGCTCCGAAACATTGATGTGCTGATCCGGGAAGAAACGGACCTTCCTGTTATGATTGCTGATGATCCTTTAACGTGTGTCGTCATGGGTACCGGGAAAGCTCTCGATCAGCTGGATACTTTAAAAGGCATATCGATTACTTAATAAGACATTGCAATTAGGCAGCCCTTCTTCCAATCGTTTTACCAAGAGCTTGAAGGCAGTTTTTTTATCGGGCCTTCTTGTGGCCCTTCCTCTTTATTTGTGGCTGGAACATTCTCGCATTGAGGAGCGTGGCAGTCTTCATTTCTATGACCGCATCGTTCTCACTCTGACAGTTCCTTTTGAAAAAGCCGGTTTTTTTATCCGAGATAGTCTTTCACAAGTCACGCACCGTTATTTTTTGTTGGTGGGTGTTGAGAAAGAAAATGAACAACTACGCCGGGAGATAGCGAATTTAAAAAGAGACGAAATTTTTTTAAAAGAGCTTCAAGGGTCTCAGGAACGTCTGACCACTCTTTTGGGATTAAAAAAGAAAATGGGAGAGGAATGGCTGGGGGCTCGAGTGGTGGCTTTTCCTCCTTTGGGAACGCACCGGCTTCTAACGATCGATCAGGGGAGTCGCGCCGGTATTCAGCGGCGTTCGCCTGTTGTTTCCCCCGGAGGGCTTGTAGGACAAGTGGCAAGAGTGTTTGAAAATTTCAGCCAAGTTCTTTTGATTACCGATCCCACCAGTGCCGTGGATGCTCGTGTGGAAGGATCGGAAGCCAGAGGACTTGTTGTAGGACAAGTGATCAAACTGACTTTGAAAAGAGATCTTTTTTTGACAGCTTTTGAATATGTGAATCGAATGACGACTCTTGTCGATGGGGCTTCGATTGTCACGACCGGTTTGGACGGTGTTTATCCGGCCGGGGTTCTCGTGGGCACTGTTCGGGAAAAAACGGCTAAGCGGTTTGATATCTTTCGAGCGGCGGATGTCATTCCCGCTGTTGATTTTTACCGATTAAAAGAAGTTCTTGTTTTAAAAAAGCCATGAAAAGTTTTTTATTTTACACAGGTGTCATTTGGTCTTCTTGTATTCTCGAGAGTGTTTTTATCCACTTTCCTCTTTCTCACATTCGTGTCGATCTACTTTGGCTCCTAGTGCTTTCTGTGGGATTTAGAATGTCTCTTTTTCCGGGAGGGTTTTATGTTTTGGGGCTGGCCTGGATTCAAGAAAGTTTTGGGGTGCCATTTCACGGACTCAAGGGGCTTTCCTATATCACGATTTATCTTTTGCTTCGGGCTGGAAAGAGCCGTGTTTTTTTTGAGGTCGGGCCTGCTTTGGTGCTCTGGGTTGTGGTTCTAACGCTTTTGGAGCGAGTCTGTGAAATGGGCCTTTTATTTTGGCAGGGGTATGAAACTTCATGGAACATCGTTGTTTTGTTGCTGACGGCATTTTTAAATGGCTTTGTCGCCCTTTTATTTTTTCCATTTTTAGAATCACAGGGTCGATCCCATGTCTCTTCGTGAACCCCAAGAGCGGACGAGTGA
>OBEQ010167178.1_pt1 | contig 14370 bp, 14 predicted proteins | sample 1670901 | NCBI WGS metagenome assembly OBEQ01 (sample SAMEA104232315, study PRJEB22302) | groundwater metagenome | biome: forest; feature: aquifer; material: groundwater | place: USA | collected 2011-08-07 | depth 5.4 m
CTACACAGCCATCCTTCCCTACGAAATTCGACCCGCTCATCGTGATGCTGGCCAGGCTGTCCTGTCAAGGGGGGCCAAGAGGTTTCGACCATCCCCCTGTCCCCCTTCCTGGTCAGGAAGGGGGACGAAATTATATCCCGCTGCCCCCCCCCTCCCTCAGCCATGCCCCGCTGGCGCCTGGTGGTGAGGAATGGGGAAATGGCGGCGGTGGCCCGCGTGTCGGGTGACTGGCCGTCCTCCGATGAGCAGATGGAACAGCTCCGCCCCGGAGAGGCCACTCACCCTCCGCACCTCCTTGAGGCCGGGGCCAAACACCAGGGTCACCAGGCCCCGAAGCAAACCGGACACGAGGAAAAGAGTGAGGATGTGGGACCCCTGGAGGGCAGGAAGATGGGGCGCCACGTACCCTCCCACCAGTGCTCCAAGGCCCGCCGCCAGCCCGGAGCCCGCGTTGAAGTATCCCAAGTACCGGGTGCGATTGGTTGGAACGGTAGCATCGAACAGATAGTTGAGGGAGCAGAGGCTAAAGCCCGCCCAGGCCACCCCCGAGAAAGCCTGGACAACCCCCAGGTAATAGACGTTGGGCGAGACCAGCCAAAGGAGAGGTATAAGCGGAATCATCAAGGATGCCCATGCCAGCATCTTCCGATTGCCTACCTTGTCGGCGGCGTTCCCCCAGTGGGTAATGGCCAGAATCATCGCTACGGAGGAGACGGTGTCCAAGGCTGCGAAGGTGAGATAGCTCATCTTCAGCTCCCTGAGCTGGTACACGGCGAAGTAGGGACTGGCTATGTTCACGGCAAACGTCATGGCAAACAGGAATGCCAGGTAACGACCTAACGTCGCGACAGAGATAGCCTTTTGGTCGGCGATTGGGCTCCTCGTTTGTTGAATGGACTGGTCTTGAGGCGCCTCATAGAGCTGGGTCAGAAGAAGCGACGAAGCCATTCGCATGACAACGGCTGTTCCGAAGAGCAGCCCGAAGCCCCACAAGGCCCGCCCCGCCAGGAAGTTGAGGAACACACCCGCTGCAAGGAACGCGACCACCAGGGCGAGCGTCGAGAGGCGCCCGCGCATGGAGAAGTACCGTCCCCTCAGCCTCTCCGGCACGACCTCTGACATGATGCTGCCCCAGGCGGGGGACACCAGAGAGCCGAACACCGAATACCCGGTGGTAAGGAGGATCAGCCACCAGGCCTTGCCCTCTATGTGGAAAAACCCCAAGGCCATAATCGGGAGGAACATGAGACCTTGCGCCAGGGCAAAGGTCAGAATGACCGCTTTTCGGCTCTTCATTCGACGAACCAACGCTGCGTCCAGAAGCTGTACGAGGGAGGCCAGGAAGCCGGGGACTGAAGCCAGCAGTCCGATCTGCAGGCTATCGCTCCCCAGGGCGACGGCAAAGGCGATGAGGAAGTGGTCCCCGAAGGCCAGGAAGGCCCCGTAGACCATCCCTTCCAGCGTTGAATAGCGCAGCGCCCGCTTGACCCGGTCTGCGGGTGGAAGGTGAGACTGTGACCCCTGAACGACTTGCATAGAAGTTACCCTTGCTATAGGTAACGGGAATGGCTGGTACGAGGTCAATAGGTTCGCCGCCGTCTTTAGGGCAAAAGCCGCAAGGGGACAGAGGAGGCGCTGGAGGATCGTGCGAGGGGCGAAGGGTTAGAGGGATTCCCGCAGTTGTTGTAGGGGCGAGGCATGCCTCGCCCCTACGCTGGCTGCAGGTGAGGCCAGGGTGGACCCTGGCCTCCTACGAAGGAGAGGGCTCCGGAAGGTCAAGACGGGGGTAAAACGGCAGGCTGGCGGGGTCCTGTTGCGCCTGCTGGAAGGTGGTGCCGTAGTCCTGCTCGATGTTTCCCAGATTCCACGCCTGCCGCTTGTAGTTCCAGTTCTGGGGCTTCAACTGGTGGGCCTGCTTGAAGTGGGCCACAGCGTCCTTGGCGTGGCCTTGCTGGTACAGGTACACTCCCAGCCGGAAGAAGGCCATGGCCTGCGCGTCCTCACTGGTAGGAGGGTTCAGGTGATCCTTCACCGCCTTGTCATCCTGCACGTAGATGCTCTGGGGCCCCTTCGCCACCCAGTCGCGCACGGCGTTGAGGTACCTCTCATTGACGGTGGTCTCCCCCGTCTCCCGATTGCGTCGAGTGACGTAGACCGGGTCGTTGGCCCGGACCATGCGCCCCGCCTCGTCGATCCAGAAAAGGGCGGGGACGTTCCTGGTGCCATACAGCTCCGCCACCTGGTGCCGTTCATCAATCAGAGAGGGGTACTGGGAGTTAGCCTTGCGGATCCACTCCTCGGCCCCCGCAGCACCCTTGCTCTCACAGGCGACGGTGATCACTTCGAAATTCTGGCCCTTCAGCTCCTCCCGCAGCGTCTGCCAGACTGGCAGATCGAAGCGGCATCCTCACCACGAGGCCCAGAGGGCCAGGAGCACCTTCTTCCCCCGGAATTGCGCTAAGGAGAAGCGGTCCCCCTGTAGGTCGGCGAGGGTGAAGTCCGGGGCCATTCGAGTGGCCAGGCGGCTCTTCCACTCCCAGGCGGGGTCGCCAAAGCACCAAACGCCGTGGGCAGCGTCGTGGGCGTAGCCCTGTTCAATGTGACGGGCAAACTCGGTCAGGTTGAACCAGGTGTCCGCTCCCTGGCCACGAACCAAGCTGTGAGCCCTCTCCTCGGGCATGGGGACACACAACTCGCCCCGGCAGATCCCCTCTGGCTTCATCTCCCACTCCGTGGCCACCGCCAAGTCGGCCAGGGTCAACCACAGGTCTTCACCTGTCATTGCCGCGCGGGGCACTGCGGTCACCTTCTCTTGATACAAAATTGTGGCAGTCATCAGGTGCACCTCCCTCCTCGCATCAGCCGTCGGTTGCCTGGGCTATTGTAGCTCATTGCTTCACGAAGCAGCACCCCTCCCTCCAATTGCAGGCGGATGCAACTCTTGCCGCCCCGTGCCGGGAGTGCCAAGGGTGCGGAGTTGTTGACGGTTCTAGAACCCGGCGCCTTGAAGGCCCTGGATCCCCCGGAGCGCCCAGAGTTCACCCAGATGCGAAAACTCATGCGTCAAAATGTTTGTGCATAGGATATCCCAGACGGGTGCCTCTTCAAGAGCCATGACTGGAGCCCGCCGGATGCGCGCCTTCTTGTCTAAATCGTCATCCGTGATGTTGTCCAGATAGCTCTCTGTGTTCGAGAACACCTGGCTCAAGTATGTCCGTGCGTCTCCTACGGACTGGAAGCGAATCTTTTCTGCATCGTTATGCGGCATGCCTGTTCCCTGAACACGTGGGTCGATGTTGAACTTCTTGTCCCAACCGTTTTCGCTCAGGATGGTGCTGCGTTTCCCCATCAGCGGGACGTTGATGATGATGTCTTCAGTTCGGGCGCAATGCCACACCACGAACGCCATAGCGTTCGCCGTGTGGGGAGGCTGCCATTGCAGCTGATCAAGAGTCACGCCTTCAAGGGCCTGCGACAGTTCGGTGTGCAAGTCTTTCACGTATTTGCGGAGGAGGTCCAGCCGGTTCACATTCACCTCCGTTCCTCTTCCCGTTGTAGAAGAGATGCGTGCATCGCCTCTAGATTGGCTATAGGTGGATGAGGAGGCTCTCAAGGCGGAGATTGTTTGGGGCTTCGGAGCCACGGCCTAGGGAAACTACTCGCCGCGCTCCCGCTGCCTCCGCTCGATGTAGTCGAGGGCGAGCAGGTGCACCCCGATGTTGAAGACGCACAGCATGGTGAAGCCCAGGAAGAACCCGAACCACACCTCGTTGAACCGGATCACGTCCACCCACACCAGGGTGGTCCCCCAGGCGATGATGAACCCCATGACCCACACCATACTGTTGACGGCCATCCATCGAAGGGCTGCGAAGAAGGGATAGCCCTCAAAGAGGAAGCGGTAGGGAGTGTAGCGCCAGGACATCGCCTTCCCTCGTATCTAGATTTAGCCTCTGTGCCATGCCCGATGCGTTGTTGATTATGGCGTCCTTGGACGACTTCGTCAACAGGCGCCTGAAGGACTTCCCCAACATGGTGTGCCAGCCTGTTCGGAGTGCCCCGTGGTATCATGGTCAAGAAGGCGGCCTGTCTTCATTCCGCACCGCTGAACTCCCCGACTACGAGGGTCCCGAGTGGCTATGGAACTTTCTCCTGACCAGCTTCGCAGGGTCTGTGATCCCCAGAGCCTGGAGCTCCTGCCCAGGCAGGGCTTCCCGTATCTCCAGGGGATCGTGGGCCAGCAGCGCGCCGTGGAGGCGCTGGAGTTTGGGCTGGGCATCGGCCAGAAGGGATTCAACGTCTATGTGGGCGGGCCTCCGGGCACGGGAAAGTCCACGGCGGTCCGGACCTACCTGGAGGAGATGGCCCAGGGGAAGGAGACGCCTCCTGACCTGTGCCTGGTGCACGACTTCGCCAACCCTGATCGCCCCGTCTACCTCCGCTTTCCGCCTGGCAAGGGCCGGGTCTTCAAGGGGGAGATGGATGCCCTGGTCCAGCAAGCCCGCAGAGAGATCGCACAAGCCTTTGAGAGCGACGACTACTCGGCGCGGCGGGAGGCCGTTACCCAGCAGGTGGTCCACCAGCGGGAGGAGATCTTCGGCCAGCTGAGCCAGCAGGCCCAAGCCGAAGGGTTCATTCTGCAGCCCACCCAGGTGGGGCTGTTCCTGGTGTATGCCGTCAACGGCCAGGCTCTGAGCGATCAGCAGTTCCTGCAGCTTCCCCAGGAGGTCCGCCACGCCGTTCAGGAGCGCCGCCAGAAGCTGGACCAGGAGGTGAAGGTCCAGATGAAGGAGATGCGGCGCCTGGAGCGGCAGACCCAGGACCGCATGGGCGAGCTGGACCGGGAGGCGGCCGATTACGTTGTTGGGGGGCTGATTGAAGACCTGGAGGAGAAGTACCAGAACCTGCCCAAGGTGGTCCAGTACCTTGAAGATGTCCGCCAGGACATGGTGGACAACGTGCAACAGTTCTTCGCCGCCGCTCAGCAGCCGGGTCCCGGGCCCGAGCACTGGGCCCAGGAGATGGCCTTCCGCAAGTACCAGGCCAACCTGATGGTGGAAAACGGCGATGCCCACGGCGCCCCCGTGGTAGTGGAGCAGAACCCCACCTATCCCAACCTGTTCGGCAGGATCGAGAAGGAGGCGGTCTACGGCGCTCTTCAGACCGACTTCACCCTGGTGAAGGCGGGGTCGCTCCTTCGGGCCAACGGCGGCTACCTGGTGGTGAACGCCGATGAGCTGGTGAGGGCCCCCTTTTCCTATGAGGCCCTGAAGCGGGCACTGCGCAATCGCGAGACCACGATTGAGGAGCTGGGGGAACAGGCGGGGTTCGTCACCACCAGAGGCCTGCGTCCCGAGCCCATCGCGCTGGACGTCAAGGTGGTCCTTCTGGGAAGCCCTAACCTGTATTACCAGCTCCACGCCCTGGACGAGGGATTCCGTGAGGTGTTCAAGGTGAGAGCGGACTTCGGCAGCGATATGGAACGGACACCTCAGGGGGTCATGGACTACCTGAACTTCATGACCGCCCTGGGCCACAGGGAGAACCTGATGCCCCTGAACACGGAGGCTGCCGCCCGCCTGATTGAGGAGGGCTCTCGGTTGGCCGAGGACCAGCAGAAGCTCTCTACCCGGTTTGGGGACCTGGCGGACATCATCCGCGAGGCCAACTACTGGGCCAGCGCCGACGCCGCTCCCGCTGTTGCCAAAAGGCACGTGGAGCAGGCGGTGGAGGCCAAGGTGTACCGCTCCAACCTCATTGAGGAGCGCCTCCAGGAGATGACGGAGCGGGGAACGTTGATGGTGGACACGGACGGCGCCGTGGTGGGGCAGATCAACGGCCTTTCAGTCCTGAGCATGGGAGAGTACTCCTTCGGAAGGCCCGCTCGCATCACGGCTAGCGTGGGGCTGGGCCAGGCCGGGCTGTTGGACATCGAGAGGGAGTCACGTCTGGGAGGGCCCCTCCACACCAAGGGCGTCCTCATCCTCGCGGGCTACTTGAGCTATGCCTACGCCCAGGACAAGCCGCTCACCCTCAGCGGTCGCCTGGTGTTCGAGCAGAGCTACGACGGCGTGGATGGGGATAGCGCCTCCAGCGCCGAGCTGTACGCTCTCCTCTCCCAACTCTCGGGCCTCCCCATCAAGCAGGGGCTGGCGGTAACCGGCTCCGTCAACCAGAGAGGGCAGACCCAGGCCATCGGCGGGGTGAACACGAAGATCGAAGGGTTCTTCGACCTGTGCCGCATCAAGGGGCTGACGGGCCGGCAGGGGGTGATGATCCCCGCCAGCAACGTCTCAAACCTGATGCTCCGTGATGACGTGGTGGAGGCGGTGCGGCAGGGAAGGGTTCACATCTACGCGGTGGAGCACGTGAACCAGGGGATTGAGGTCCTGACGGGCGTGCCGGCTGGGGAGCGTCAGCCGGACGGCGCTTTCCCCGAGGGGACGGTGAACCACCTGGTGGACCAGCGGCTACGCCAGATGGCGGAGGCCCTGCGGCACTTTGGCGCTCGGGACGGGATCGGCCCCGAGCGGCCCGCGCCAGAGCGCCAGGTGGAGCAGGAGAAACCCTAACAGGGGCCCGGCAACATCCCTCCCTGAGAGGGCCCGTCCCGCACGCTCATGGTCAGCGGGGGCGCACAGCGAGGGACCTGGGTTCGAGTGCTGTCCGCAGAGGCCCACCTCGCTGGATAGAAGTTAAGACCTCTGCGGTCATTGTTGCCTTGGGCCTCGCGTGATTGGCTTCGAGGTCGGGCATGATGATTGCAAGGCGGCAGCCCAGAGAGGGACCTGGGCTGCCGCCCTATTCCGGTCGGGCCATAGCCAAGACCTGGTCTCTCGTGACTTGGATCCGGTGCACGTCACGAGCATGACGCTGGGCTTGACGGACCAGATCGTCATCGTCTCGACCCTTGATCACGACTCCGCATTCACAGGTGAATACCTTGGCCATTTCCCGTTCCTCCTGAGCCCGTGTAGAAGAGCCTACGCCTTACCGGCGGCCAATTTTTTCACATCGGTTGTGGTCAGGCCGTTGCCGCCAATGCCCCAGTCGCCGCTCTTGACCTCTTCAACGACGACCCAGGTGACGGGACGCAGGTTCTCACCTGAGATAGAAACCATCGTGTCAGTCAACCCTCGTATGATATCGCGTTTCTGGCCCTCAGAGAACACACCCTCGATGAGCTTAACCTGGATAAGTGGCATAGCAAACTCCTTTCCGCTTCTTTGCTTGTGCTGCTGCACGTTGATCCCCGATGCTTGGCAGTATCCGGCTAACGGGGCATCGGACCTATGAGACTCCCCCCACTGCGGGTCAGGCGCTTAGGGCACCCGCAGCACGATCAGGAGCACCATCGCTACCATCAGCGTCTGTTCGGCCAGCACTGCCATCTTCAGCGTGATCCAATTCGCAAAATAGCCAAAGAAGACTATCTGCGAGAGCACGTACAGAAGCAGCGCTTCCGGGGACACCAAGGCGCTGTCTCGTGCCCGCGCCCACAGCCCCAGGCCAATGCCAAGAAACATGACGTGCGCCACCACGTACAGGGCCTTGGGCAGAGCATCCAGGAACTCTCCGAGCGGTAACCGATTCCCTCCAGTCATAGCGAACCTCCTTTCTGCTTGTCGTGGTTAACCCACCGTGTCACAATACACTGAGGTGATTGGCGCAAACTTGGAGATTCCTTGGGGGATTTGGTGGTGTCCACGCGTGTCTATGTAACCGGGCGGATGTACATCGAAAGCAATGGGAGGGTTCTCGATCAGCAGCAATTTCCTGGTCGCCAGGGCCGCCTTTTGTTCGCCTATCTTGTCTGCCACCGGCAGCGGCCCATGACGCGTGCTGAGCTGGCCGATGCTCTTTGGCCGGAAGCACTTCCGCCAGCCTGGGAAACGGCGCTGAATGCCCTCATCAGTAAGCTGCGGGGGCTCTTCAAATGGGTAGGACCGTCAGGACAACTTGCATTGACAGGCACCTCAGGGGGCTATCTGTTGCAGGTCGGCGATGATACCTGGATCGATCGGGAGGCCGCAGCGGAGGCGATCGATCAGGCGGAGGGAATGCTGCGTTCCAAGGACTGGAAAGGCGCGTGGGGCCCAAGTAACATTGCCGCTATCACAGCGCGCCAGCCGTTTCTCGGCGGAGAGGAAGGCGAATGGATTAGCCGCGAGCGTACTCGGCTGCAGGCCATACTCCTGCGAGCGCTCGACTGCCTGGCTGAGGTATGGTTGTTAAATGGAGAGCCATCTTTGGCTCTTGAGGCTGCCCGTGAAAGTGTCGTGCTGGAGCCCTATCGTGAAACGGGCTATCAGCGTCTCATGCGTGTTCACGCTGCGCTGGGGAACCGTGCTGAGGCATTGCGAGTCTACGAAAGTTGTAGGTTGCTCCTCGCAACAGAGCTCGGTACAGACCCTTCGCCTGAAACTCAGAAGGTTTACACAGACATACTCGTGTCCTGAACCAGAGAGGTGGCCCTCTGGTGCTACCGAGCAGTCACCATGCAGTGTGGGCATCAGGTCAGGCCGCAGAAAGTTCCAGGGCTGTCCAGGGAGCCCCACTACAGCGGACTCGTACACCACGCCTCCAAATCCAGGCCGCTATCCCGTGCCTTTCCCGCCTTGTGGCTCTCTTAGCCCTGTGCTAAGATTCCCTCGAACCTAGGGGGGGCGCTCGTAGCAGAGCCCCAGGGAAGGACGCCCATGACTACGGAAAAAGGGAAGGCGCTGGAGACGGCCATCCACCAGATTGAGCGGGACTTTGGCAAGGGCAGCATTATGCGCCTGGGGGAGGCCACCCGCAGCCGCGAGGTGCATGAGGCCCTCTCCACCGGCTCCCTCTCCCTAGACCTGGCCCTCGGCATAGGCGGCATTCCGCGGGGCAGGGTGACGGAGATCTTTGGCCCTGAGTCCACCGGGAAGTCCACCCTGGCCTACCACGTGGTGGCCTCTGCCCAGCGGCATGGCGGCACCGCCGCCTACGTCGACGCGGAGCACGCCCTGGACCCCGACTACGCCGCCCGCTGCGGCCTCAACATCGAGGACCTCCTCATCTCCCAGCCCGATAGCGCAGAGCAGGCCCTGGAGATTACCGAGTACCTGGTGCGCAGTGGCGCCCTGGACGTGGTGGTGGTCGACAGCGTGGCGGCCCTGGTGCCCCGGGCGGAGCTGGAGGGCGACATGGGGGACAGCCCCATGGGGCTCCAGGCCCGCCTCATGTCCCAGGCGCTGCGGAAGCTGACCGCTGCCATCAATCGCTCCCAGACGGCCGTGGTCTTCATCAACCAGTTGCGGGAGAAGGTGGGCGTTGTCTTCGGCAACCCGGAGGTGACCCCCGGGGGTAGAGCCCTCAAGTTCTACAGCTCGGTTCGCATAGACCTGCGCCGTGTGGAATCCATCAAACAGGGCAATGAGATCGTGGGCACTCGTATCCGGGCCAAGGTGGTCAAGAACAAGGTGGCGCCGCCCTTCCGCCAGGCCGAGTTCGACATCATGTTCAACCAGGGCATTAGCTTTGAGGGGGACCTGGTGGACCTGGCGACGGCCATGGGGATAGTGCGAAAGGCCGGCTCTTTCTACTCGTACGGCGACACCCGTATCGGCCAGGGGCGGGAGAGCGCCAAGGAGTTTCTCCGTGGGCATCTTGAGCTGGGCAAGGAGATCGAGGGGAAGGTCCGAGCGAGCGCCAATGTCCCCCGCGGCCCGGCAGCATCTGGCCGCCCCGCAGACGATGGAGCCGATGAGGAGCTTGCCCCCTCGCCCACGTCCTTCTAGAGAGCCGTGCCCTGATCACTTCTTTTGGGGTCGCCCCGATGCAGCATCGGGGCTCCCTGATCACCTTTCTCACGAGGAGCGATGGCCGGCCAGGGAGATGCGGTCTTTCGTAAGGCGCTTGACCGTGCCCTGCGCTATCTGGCCCTCCGCGCCAGAAGCGAGGCACAGGTCCGCCAGCACCTGCTGAAGCATTTCCCTCAAGACGCCGTGGCCTCGGTCCTGGCACGCCTGCGGGAGCGCGGGCTTCTTGACGACCTGGCCTTTGCGCGCACGTGGGTCCAGTCGCGACTGAACCACAAGCCCAAAAGCGCCGCTCTCCTGGCCAGGGAGATGGCCGGGCGGGGCGTGCCTCGCGAGGCGATTCAGGAGGCCCTGGCCGAGTCAGACGATGAAGCCGCAGCCGCTCAGGTGGCTCGCCAGTACCTCAGGCGTCTCCCCACCAGCGACCGCCGGGAGTCCTACCGAAAGAGTTGGGACCATTTGCGTCGGCGGGGCTTTAGCGCCTCGGTCATTCGCCATACGCTACTGCAACTGCAGGAGGAGGCTGACTCTCCACGCCCCAGCAATGAGCGGTTGGACGAAATAGGAGACGGAGGCCATGACTCCGAGTGACAGCGGTGGCGGGCTATCTCGGGTTGGCCAGATCGCTATCAGGGCTAAGGACTTGGAGCGCGCGGTGGCGTTTTACCGTGACGTTCTGGGGATGAAGTTCCTCTTCCAGGCGCCACCAGGCCTGGCGTTCTTTGACTGCAATGGGGTGCGGCTCATGCTTGACATCCCCGACCCAGAGTTTGACCACCCCAGCTCTATCATCTATTTCAATGTGGGCAATATTCATGGCACCTTTGAGCAGTTGAAGCGGCGGGGCGTGCAGTTCCGAACCGAGCCCCATGTTATCGCCCCGATGGAAGACCACGACCTGTGGATGGCTTTTTTCCTAGATAGCGAGGGGAACACCCTGGCCTTGATGAGTGAGGTCCCTCACTAGTCCTCGGTTTGCCCTCCTTCTGTGGGTAGAGCACCGTCCTTCAGTAAACGATGCGTGGCCTTGGGGCGCTTGCCTTGCCCGTTGGGTATATCCCATAACATGCTCAAGCGGCGTTTGGTGCTCAATCTAGTCGTCTGGCTCCTCTTCGGAGCCGGCGTTGGCTTGGTCTGGCTCCTGGACGCCCTCTTCCACATCTTCGGACGCTAGGGGAGGGGCCGTGCTGAGTTGGGCAAGGGTCCCCAGCCTCCGCTACCTTCTCCTGCTGCTGGCGCTGAACCTGTCCCTTGTCGGCCTGTTCCTTTGGGCCTCTCTTGACACCCTCACGGTGCACATACAGGTTGAAGGCGATCGGTTTCTGGCCATCGTGAATGGGTACCCTCTGAGCGCCACGGACAGTCGTTTCCCCTCAGGCGGCGGCGCTCTCTGGCTCGCGGACGAGCGTTCCAACCGCAACTACGTTCCGCTATCCGAGTCTCAAGGCGCTGGCAGAGGCCTTCTGGCCACGCTTTGGAACTGGGACCTGCGAAGCAACCCGCAGGCTGGCTGGAAGGGGGTGGCGGCGGAGCGCCAGCTGCCAGGGGGCGCAACTGTTGAGGCCACGGGCCCCCAGACGTTTGTGGACGCCCACTGGCGCCCGACGCTCTTTGGCGGCTACCGGCCCCCACAGCCCGCCTTTGCCCCCTTTGGCAACTCTACCTGGCAGGACTATACCCTGGAAGTTCCCCTCCTGCGGCCCAGGCAAGACGCCGGGGTTCTGGTGCGTAGCGCTGCCCCAGGCACCGGCTATCTGTTCCGGTTCCGCCCCGAGCACGGCGATACGGGGTGGGAGGTGTGGAAGGATGGGCGGTCCGTGGAGACCCTCAGCAGCGGAGGGTTCCGCCTTCCCCTGACAACCGGCATCAAGGCCGTGCTGCGGGAGCTGCTGTGGGGCTACTTCCACGCCCTGGCCCTGCTGATGCCCGTGCTGGGTGTCGTCCTGGGAGGCATGGTCTGGGGAAGGCTCAAGGGGCGCGCCTCTGTCCCAAGCCAGGGAGGGAACGCTCAGTCGGCCCTCCCTGCTGCACGGCCTGGGAAGGCCAGAGCCTTTCTCCGACGGCCTGGTGTCTGGGCGCTTTTGATCTGTCTCCTGGCCCTGGGAGCCACCAGCGCCAGCGCCATTTTCCTGTACGACCGCATCCCCCACGTGCAGGACTCGGTGACCTACCTTTTCCAGGCCGAGACCTTCGCCCGGGGGAAGCTGGCCGCTCCAGCGCCGCCCTTGCCGGAGTTCTTCCGCCAGGAGTTCATCCTGGTGAAGGACGGGCAGTGGTTCGGCAAATACCCGCCAGGGCACCCACTGGTGTTGGCCATCGGCGTCCTGGCGGGCGTCCCCTGGCTGGTGGGCCCGTTAGTGGGGAGCCTGGCCCTGGGGGTCATCTACCTCGCTGGCAGCGCCATGTACGGCAGAGGCGTTGGGCTGATGGCCGGCATGATGGGGCTTCTCTCGCCCTTCTTCCTGTTCCTGGCCGCCTCCTACATGGCCCACGCCACCGAGCTGCTGTTCCTCTCGGTTTTCCTGCTGGGGTTTGTGAAGGCCCATGAGGGCCGCCGACCCCTGTGGGCCTTCAGCGCCGGCCTCTTCTGGGGGCTGGCCTTGATGACGCGAACCCTCGACGCTGTCGCCTTTGTGCTGCCCTTTGGCCTCTACGCCCTTTGGAGGTTCGCCAGGGAGCCTGGAGAGGGATTGCGGCGGTACGGTGACATGGCGTTGGGGGCCGTGGCGCCGGTGCTCTTGCTGCTCTGGTACAACTGGGCTCTCACGGGATCGCCCCTCACCGAGCCCTTCACCCTCTACTGGGACTTTGACCGTTTGGGATTCGGCGCGGGGGTCGGAGGGGGCTTCGGCGGGCACCCCCCCGAGGCGGGCCTGATGAACACCTGGCGCAACGTGAGCATCCTCCTGGTGCATCTGTACGGGTGGTTGCCCTACTTTAGCCTGGCCTTCGCCTGCCTTCCCTTCGCCCTCCTGAAGGCCACCAAATGGGACCTTCTGCTGCTGAGCGCTGCCGTCGCCACCGTAGGGGCCTACGTCTTCTACTGGGCCGACGGGATCATGTTTGGCCCCCGCTACTACTTCAGCGCTTTGACGGCCTTCCTGCTGTTGACGGCTCGCGGCATTCAAGTGGCGGCTACCTTCGCCGTGGGCACAGGGATTTCTCGAGGATGGCGCCTGGCCCAGAGGGGTGTCGTGGCGCTGCTCGTGGGGTTCCTCCTCCTGGGGAACCTGCTGGTGTACCTCCCCGCTCAGGCGCCCGTTTACTATGGCTACAACAACATGAGCGGCGAGCCCTTGGCCAAGGTCAAGGCGGCCAAGCTGACCAACGCCCTGGTCTTTGTGGAGGATGACCCCGACTGGCAGTGGTGGAAGTACGGGGCGCTCTTCATCGGCAACACGCCCTGGCTGGACGGCAAGGTGATCTACGCCCGAGACCCGGGACCAGCGGAGAACCGTCGCCTGATGGCGGTATACCCCACCAGGAAGGCGTACATTTACGATGGCACCTGGGTGTGGGAGGTGAAGTGAGCAGTCGGAGAGAGGCCCCTAGGAATTGCTCCAACACCTCCCATCCCCCCTTTGCCCTCATGCCCCCTCCACGCCTACAATACCCTCCAGACCCCAGGGGAGGCCCCTCGTGTTCACCCACCTTCACGTCCACACCGAGTACAGCCTTCTGGATGGCTTGAGCCATATTCCCCAGCTGGTTCAACGCGCCAAGGAGCTGGGAATGGACAGCCTGGCCATCACCGACCACGGGAACCTCTATGGGGTTGTGGAGTTCTTCACGGAGGCCAAGGCGGCGGGGATCAACCCCATCATCGGGTGCGAGCTGTACGCGGCCCAGACAAGCCGCCACGGCAAGACGAACGCCGATAGAAGCCCTTATCACCTGACGGTCCTGGCCCGGGACAACACGGGCTACCACAACCTGATTCAGCTTGCCACCCTCGCCCACCTGGAGGGGTTCTATTACAAGCCCCGGGTGGACAGGGAGCTGTTGGCCCGCTACGCCCAGGGTCTCATCGTCCTCTCGGGTTGCCCCAACTCGGAGCTCTCTCGCCTCATCCTGGACGGGAACATCGCGGAGGCGGACCGCGCCGCTCGCTGGCACCAGGAGACCTTTGGCGCGGAGAACTTCTTCCTGGAGATCCAGCGCCACACCAACATCCCCGAGCTGGACGTCCTCAACCCCGCCTTGCTGGAGATGAGCCGCCGGCTGGGGATACCCCTGGTGGCCACCAACGACGGCCACTACACCCATCGCGAGGAGGCGCCCCTCCAGGACGTCCTCATCTGCATCCAGACCAACACGAACATCAACGACGAGAAACGTCTGAAGATGTCCGACGACTCCTACTACCTTAAGAGCCCCCAGGAGATGGAGACGCTCTTCGAAGACCTGCCGGAGGCCATCGAGAACAGCCAGCGCATCGCCCAGCGATGCCACGTGGAGCTGGATTTCAACACCCTGCACCTCCCTGAATACTCTCCCCCCGATGGGTTGGGCGCCGACGAGTACCTGGCCCGCCTGTGCTGGGAGGGGGCCCGCCGGCGCTTTGGCGAGCCCCTGCCTC
>OBEQ010367213.1_pt1 | contig 14370 bp, 11 predicted proteins | sample 1670901 | NCBI WGS metagenome assembly OBEQ01 (sample SAMEA104232315, study PRJEB22302) | groundwater metagenome | biome: forest; feature: aquifer; material: groundwater | place: USA | collected 2011-08-07 | depth 5.4 m
ATTGCGAGGAGCGGAGCGACGTGGCAATCTACTCTTGGTTCTTTGGATTGCTTCGTCGGAAGCCTCCTCGCAATGACGGGAAGAGAGAGTGTCTTTCGCCAGAGTTCTATGCAGTGGCATTGCGGAATACGGTGGAATGTGATAGAAAAACGCCATGCCGGTACGACTAAAAATAAAAATCTCAAAAAAAGCAAAAGCGCCACAGTCGAGAAAATTTCTCGTCTTCTCGGCGCATCCGGACGATCTTGATTTCGGTTGCGCGGGAACGATCGCCGCATTGACGGCACAGGGTGATGAAGTGGTGTATTGCATCGTGACGAACGGTGAAAAAGGAACGCACAAAATCCGCCAGACCTGCGAGGAGATGATCGCCATGCGCGAGCGCGAACAGCGTGCGGCAGGCGCGGTTGTCGGTGTTTCGGACATTCACTTCTTGCGCGAAACGGACGGCGATTTAGAACACACCGCAGAACTTCGCCGTCGTCTCATTCGCGTCATGCGCGAGGTGAAGCCGGATGTCGTCCTCTCGGCCGACCCGGGGAACCATCTTTTTGACAGCTTCGGGCGCTTTCACCGCGACCACCGCATCACCGCCGAGGCGGTTTTTGACTCCATTTATCCGGCGACCGCCTCGCATGCTTTTTTCCCCGAACTCAAACAAGAGGAGCTCTTGCCCCACCAAATACAAGAGGTGTGGTTTTTTGGCACCGACCGGCCGAATATGTTTGTAGATATTTCCAGAACTATAGAAAAAAAACTTGCGGCTCTGCGGGCGCATGAGTCCCAAATTCCCGATGTCAAAAAAATGGAAGACCGCATCCGCACTCGCGCAAAAAACGAGGGCAAGAAAAAACGCATGAAATATGCCGAGGCGTTTCGCGTGTTGACTTTTTGATAAGAATTGAGTACTATTTCGCTGTGTCTATTCGGTTAAAAGTTCCAAGAAGGTAAGGAGAACGCCGTGCATTGTTCTTTAGAGTTTTCTGCTATTGAGTTGGTAACTTCAGATAGCATTAACGCCTATAACAAGGGCAAGCAAGATGCGGCTAAATATGAATATCATCCGCCTGTGGTGGGAAAGTTCTTTAGAGAACTTACGGCTACAGACGCGGAATGGGAGAATCAAAAGGAGTACGATAGGGGTTGGAAAGATTATCATAACCTGCGCTAAGATGCTAAAAACGGCTTTTGGGAAGGATCAAGAAGGGGTAAGTATGGAAAGGAAACAGAGGCGGCTTGGAATGAGCAGTCTTGATGACAAAAAGGTTGCCGTTCAATTCACAACTGTGGATGATCGTATCAGGGGGACGGGAGCTCTATTCTTGCTTTCCGCAGAAGACGGATATGTGGGGAATCAAGGGGCGGGTCTCTTTATTGTTTCAGAACATCTTGAAGAATATCTTCGAGAAAAGGGTATCAATTTTACTCGTGTTCCCCTGCCTCCCAAATTGCGAACATGAATAGTGACCATAGGAAAGTATCCACGGGCGGTAATCTCGGAGAGATTACCGCCCTTTTCATTTGATTTTGTAGCTGTTTTCTGATAGAATCGGGATTGATGAGTAGTGCGAGTTGCGAATAGGTGCGGGTTGCCCCGTCCGTCATTGCGAGGAGCCGCAGGCGACGCGGCAATCTAAAAGCGTAAAGAAGAATAGATTGCTTCACTGCGTTCGCAATGACAAACAAGAAGGAATTTGCCGTGACAAGAAGAAAAAACAAAACAACTTAAACGATTCTCTCGTTACCACTTACATATATGCCGCCATTTCAACAATTCACGATAAAAGCGCAGGAGGTGCTCAAAAAAGCTCATGATTTGGCGCTGGAGCGGTCGCATCAGCAGATTGATGTGCTCCATTTGCTTGCCGCGCTTGCTCTTCAGGAGGAGGGGACGATTGACGCTATTTTGGAAAAATTGGAGATTGATATCTCGGCGTTTATGGATCGTCTATTTGAAACGCTGGACGGCATGCCGCGCGGCGCTTCGGTTTCTACGCCGATGGGCCAGGTATATCTCACGCAGGATTTGGCAAAGTCCATTGAGCAGGCGCATCGCGAGGCGGCACATTTGAAGGATGAATTCATCTCCACGGAGCATCTTTTTCTCGCTTTGTTGGAGATACCGACCCGCGCCAAAGAACTTTTGGAGCGCGAAGGATTGAACAAAGAAGTCGTCATGCGGGCACTGGCGGAACTGCGCGGCGGTCATCGGATTACCGATGCGGAACCCGAGACAAAATATAACGTACTCGAAAAATACGCCAAGAATTTAACCCGTCTCGCGCGGGCGGAAAAACTTGATCCTGTCATCGGACGGGACGCCGAGATTCGTCGTGTCATGGAGGTGCTCTCGCGTCGGAGTAAAAACAACCCCGTGCTCATAGGCGAGGCGGGTGTGGGCAAGACCGCCATCGTGGAGGGGCTTGCGGAACGCATTGTTTCAGGAGATGTACCGGAGACCCTAAAAGAAAAAGAAGTTATCTCCATTGATCTTGCGGCGATTGTCGCCGGGACGAAATATCGCGGTGAATTTGAGGATCGGCTCAAGGCGATTTTGCGCGAAATAGAGCGCGCGGCGGGGAAGTATATTATTTTCATAGACGAATTGCACACGCTCGTCGGTGCGGGTGCGGCGGAGGGCGCAATTGATGCGGCAAATATGCTCAAACCCGCGTTGGCACGGGGTGAGCTTCATGCCATCGGTGCGACCACTTTGCGCGAATATCAGCGTCACATTGAGCGCGATCCGGCGCTTGCGCGGCGATTTCAGCCGGTGTACGTGGACGAGCCGAGTGTGGAGGACGCCGTGGCGATTTTGCGCGGACTCAAGCCGAAATACGAAGCGCATCACGGGATTAAAATTACCGACGGCGCATTGATCGCGGCGGCGAATCTCTCGGCACGCTATATCGCCGATAGATTTTTGCCCGACAAAGCCGTGGACTTGATTGATGAGGCGGCGTCTTCGTTGCGACTTGAAATGGACAGTATTCCCAAAGAGCTTGATGAGACGCGCCGCCGCATTATGAAGCTTGAAATCGAGCGCGAGGCGTTGAAAAAAGAAACCGACCGCCGCGCCAAAGAACGACTCAAAAAAGTGGAAAAGGAAGTGACGGAGTTGCAGGCGGGTATTGCGGCGTCCGAATCGGCATGGCAGGAGGAGAAGGAGCGTTTGGTTGAAGTGCGCACGCTCAAAAAAGAGCTTGATTCGTTTCGACAGGAGGCCGATATCGCCGAGCGCGCGGGAGAGTTCGGTACGGTTGCCGAATACCGCTACGGCAAAATTCCCCAAAGTGAAAAAAAATTAAAAGAAGTCGAGGAGCGGCTGACCGCGCTTCAGCACACGCGCTCTTCGCCGCGCGGCGAGGTGGGGGAAGAGGATGTCGCCGCCGTCGTTGCGCGCTGGACGGGTATTCCCGTTACCAAGATGCTGGAAACAGAAATGTCCCGCCTCACTCGCATGGAGGACGAACTCCGGCTTCGCGTCATCGGTCAGGACGAGGCGATTACCAAGATCGCCCACGCGGTGCGTCGTTCGCGCGCCGGTATCAGCGAAGAAAACCGCCCCATCGGGTCGTTTATGTTTCTCGGGCCGACGGGTGTGGGGAAGACCGAGCTTGCCAAGACGCTCGCCGGATTTTTATTCAGTGATGAAAAAGCGCTTATCCGTGTGGATATGAGCGAATATATGGAGCGTCACACCGCCTCAAAATTCGTCGGTTCGCCGCCGGGCTATGTCGGTTATGAAGAAGGCGGTCAACTGACCGAGCTCGTGCGCCATCGTCCGTACTCCGTCATTCTCTTTGACGAAATAGAAAAGGCGCATCCGGAGGTGTTTAACATTCTTCTGCAAATTCTGGATAACGGTCGGCTTACGGACGCCAAGGGCCGCGTGGTTAATTTCAAGAACACCATCATCATTATGACCTCCAATATCGGCGGCGAGTATGTCAAAGAAATGGGGCGGCTCGGGTTTGCCGGTGCGGGTGAGGATACGCACGAGGAAAAAGAGGGGAGTATGAAGGATAAGATTCGCAAGGCGCTTGAACGCCACTTCCGCCCGGAATTCTTGAATCGTCTGGATGAGATTATCATCTTCTCGTCCCTCGGGCAGGCGATTATCCAGCGCATCGTTGATATTCAGCTTGAGATGGTGCGCCGCCGCATGGTCGCGCGGGATATTACCATCGCTTTTACGACAGAACTCAAAAAATTCATCGGCACAAAAGGATACGATCCGCAATACGGCGCGCGTCCTCTCAAACGGGCGATTCAGCAGTATATTCTTGACCCGCTCGCGGGCGAGCTGATCGCGAATAAAATAACGGACGGCGAATCGCTCCTTGCCGATGTCCGTGACGGTGTGGTCTCGTTCTCCAAACAGGTCAAAAAACTCCCTTCCCGTGTTGCTATCGTCGCGAGGAGTTGACAAGAAATACAATGTATGCTACCCTGTTTTCAGGGGGAGTATCGAAATCCGTTAGGAGTTAACGGTAATCCGACGCTTTATTAAGGAGGAAGATGACATGGGATTCAGAGAAATGGGCGATCGCAATTGGCGAAATATGAGTGCAGATCAACGGACGGTCTTTCTCAACGAGTTGGCGACGGCGACAAACCGGCAACCGACGCAGTGGGAGGGCGTGTCGGTGAGGGCGATTGCTCGGATCGAAAGTTTTGATGGTTTGCCGAGCGATCTCCACGGCGCAATGATAGTGGCCATGATTGACGACAGCTTCTCTGCCAAGGAGTATATGGAGGTGTGGAGAAGAAAATGAAAGACAATTGAGTGTGAGTCGAAAAGCATCTATCCCTATGCGAGCCCCTTGTGGAATTTAATTCCGCTCGGGGCTCCTTTTTTTTCTTTGTTAAATCTCGGAAATCGGAAGGCGGAGGGGCAGATATCGGCGAGAGGGCAGAGGTCGCAACGGGGGTCTTTGGCTGTACAAATTGCTCTGCCGTGTTCTATGAGTAAATAGGTCGCTTTGAACCATTCGTCTTTGGGCAGGATATTCATGAGATCCCGCTCAATTTTATTGGGGTCGTTTTGTTTGGTAAGACCTAACCGTTGAGATAGCCGGCGGACATGCGTATCTACTGCGATACCGTCTACTATATTATGAGCATTGCCAAGAACGACATTTGCCGTCTTACGCGCGACACCGCGGAGGGTGAGCATCTCGTGCATTGTTTTTGGGATTTCACCGCCATATTTTTCTTTTATCAATTTCGCCGTCGTGAGAATATGTTTTGTTTTTGAATGGAAAAATCCCGTTGCATGGATATCGCGCTCAAACTCCCGCGGGTCGGCGGCGATATAGTTCTCCAAAGTCTTATATTTTTGAAACAGCTTTTCCGTTACCTGGTTTACTTTTTTGTCCGTGCACTGTGCCGAGAGAATAACGGCGACGAGGAGCTCCCAGTTGCTCGAAAACTTCAGTATCATACCCGCGTGCGGGTATGTTTTTTTGAGCCGGCGGATGATAGTACGGCCTTGCAGAGGAAGAGTATCTGATCCATTTCTTGTCTGTTTTCTCTGCATATTTTTGTGTCATTGCGAGCCCCGTTACGGGGCGCGGCAATCTCCATCTCAAGATTTTGGATTGCTTCCCTCACGGGACGCCTGCTGGCAGTCGTCGTCGAACCCAGTAGGTCTTTCTGCTGAAAGATCCTCGCAATGACAAGAAAAAAATAATGGTAGTCGCTTGAATAAGTCAGGGCAGCTCCATTGTAGCCACAATTGATGTAAGAGGCAACGACGGGGGCAGGTGAATCTTCCGCCTGATGTCCTTTATTCTCGGTTGACGGGAAGGCTAATGTCCTATATGCTATTGTCGCTTGAGGTAATGATTTTAACTCTTCTTTACAAAGTTATGGCTATGCATTTTCGGGGCATGCAGGTGCCCTATGAACTTCACAAAAGGGCGATCGAGGTGACGCTGGCGCTCTATCGCGTGACGGATTTTTTTCCGCGCGATGAGACATTGCGTCGCACGCTCCGCGAGGCGGCAAACGGCGTTTTTGCCTGTATCGCCGAGGCGGCTTTTGTAGAGCATGCCGAGGATGTGCTTCTTGGCGTATGTGGAAGAGTTGAGACAATTTTAGGTTATCTCGCCATCGCCCGTTCTTTGGCGTTTGTCAGAGCTGTTAATATTACCGTTCTTGAACGTGAGTATCGGGCATTGGAGGATATGCTTTCTGATTTTTTGGATGAACTTACGGCTGAAAAAGATGTCCCCGTCACCGACTCTTTCCATACACCTGCGGATAGGTCTATAATAGAACAGCCCGTTGCGGTGAAGTCATCATCGCAAAAAAGCGAGGAGGAAAAAAAGCATTATGGGGAAGAGAAGCTTTCCGTTGTCGTGCCTATCCCACCAGCTCTGAAGACAAGAGAAAAGCCACGCAATATTTTAGATAAAAAACCGAAAGGATTGACGAGTCGGCAGGAGGAGATACTTGTCGTTCTCAAAAATACTACTCGGGCGAAGCTTGGCGATCTTGTGCCTCATTTTTCAGGGGTGAGCGTAAAGACGATTCAGCGAGATTTGCAGGATCTTTTGGAGCGAAAGATCATAGTGCGATTAGGCGATAAAAAGGGTGCTTCGTACGCCCTTCCAGGGGGATTATATATATAGGACACCAATTCAAATAAAGGACATTGTTTAGGACATATATAATATATAGGACATTCTGATAAGACCTATGAGTATTGTCAAAAAAGCGGTATTTTTGGTTGCCGGCTTGGGCACGAGATTTTTGCCGGCGACCAAGGTACAACCAAAAGAGATGTTTCCGCTTGTAGATAAGCCGGTTATTCAATATTTGGTGGAAGAGGCGGTTGACGCGGGGATAAAAGAGATTATACTCGTGACATCCCGAGCGAAACGATCGTTGGAAGATCATTTTGATGTTACGGGGGATCTGGAAGCTTTTCTACGACAACACGATAAAGGACATCTAGCGGATGAGGTTCGCCGGATCGCGGAGATGGCGACATTCACGTTTGTTCGCCAGCATGAGCAACGCGGAACGGGAGACGCTCTTTTGGCGGCACGGCATCTCATTGGCGACGAACCATTCGCAGTTTTTTACGGGGATGACTTGGTGATGGGTCGCGAATCGTGCTTGGCACAATTGATGCCGATCTATGAACGTTATCGTGCTCCGGTGTTGGCGTTGACGCGCATGCCGCGCGAGACGCTCTCGCGGTACGGGGTGATAAAAGGAAGTGAGATTTCACCGCGGGTGTACAGTATTGAGGGCGTTGTTGAAAAGCCGCGCGTGGAAGACGCTCCGTCGGATATCATACGGATAGGGCGCTACATCCTTACCCCCGATATTCTTGAATTTCTTGAGCGGGCGAATCGGCCGGAATCGGGGGAGTTCCATGATATTGTTGCTATGGAAGAGCGGATAAGAAACGGCGGCAAGATCCATGGATATTTATATGAGGGTACGCGTTACGACTGCGGCGACCGGCTCGGTTTTCTGAAAGCGACTGTGGCGGCCGGCATGGCTCACCGGGAGGTCGGCGGAGAATTTCACGAGTATCTTCAAAGTGTGCTGAAGGATGAATAACGTGTCGGGGAAATACGTGAAAAAAGTTTTCCACATGGTATCCGTTTGATGACTTGCGCGTATCGGTCTATACTTGCGCAGAGCTTCGTTTGTCGTGCGGATGATCCTGAAATCCCTTGTGGAAAACTCGTCTTGTGGTAACAGGGTGATGAGTTATACTTAACGAGTATTGTGGTTTGTTTCCGTGCGTGATGTACCGCCGAAAAATGGCTTTTTGGTTGGTTTCTCTCGTTAATCGGTTGAAAATTTGATGCGAGCGAGGAATTTATTTTTCAGTCTTCGTTCACATCCGATTTGCAACAGGGGAAAGGAGGGAGTATTCTTCAGAGGTATCGCCGCATGACCGTACTTTGAAAATTTAAGAACAGGGAGTGCGCAATCATTCCCTTACCACATTACCAAGATATTTATCTGGAGTTTAGGTCGGGTCGATTCCTTGCCACTTCGCTATAATACCCGCGCAAGCGGATAGTGTGCGATGGAGGCGAGAAGAAACGACATGACTCCATTGCTTCGGTCGGTCATTAAAAATTGAAGTTAGTTGACGCCCGTTTTCTTATCTGAACCCATTATTAGCCATTTAGACGTCGACAGATAAAAAACGAGCGTTCCCGGGTGAGGAAAGCTCTTTCATCATATGCAACTGCGGAAGATGAAAAGAGGTTTCCGACATGCGATGCTTGCGGCGGTAGCAGAGAGGCTTGCCTCATCTGAAAGCGCACGAGTATCGTATGAAAAAAAGTTAATGCATACATTATGAGTATCAAATTCAGAGTCGCGGCGGTAGCGACCGCGCTGGCACTTTCGGGTGCGGCCGCGTTCGTTCCGTTTGCGGCAGTAGCAGATACAACGCAGGATCTTATCAATCAGTTGACGGCGCAGGTGGCGAGTCTTACACAACAGCTTGCCGCGCTCAAAAGTAACTCGAGTTCTTCCAGCAGTACGACTTCTTCGAACACGAGCAGTTGCACCTTCACACGCGATCTGACGATTGGTTCGCGCGGTGCGGATGTAACCTGTCTTCAGCAAGCGCTCACAGTTTCAGGACACTTCACTTATTCGGGCGGAGCGACGGGATACTTCGGTCCGATAACAAGGGCGGCGGTGTCTGCATGGCAGGCGGCAAACGGCGTCTCGCCAACGGCAGGATACTTCGGTCCGCGATCGCGGGCGAAGTTTGCCTCGCTGGTAGTAATTTCTTCGACAACGACAAACACGACCACGACTACAACGACTACGAAGACTACTCCTCCTCCTTCCACGACGACTACGACGACGGCAATAGGGACGGGAACGAGCTTAGTGGTGTCTACGCCAGTCCAGCCCATTCCGGCTCTCGCTCCGGCGGGCGCCTCGCGGATTCCCGCAACAAACATTACCTTGACGGCTTCCAATGACGGCGATGTCGTCGTGAAGAACATCAGGGTACAGCGCCAGGGATTGGCGGACGACAGTGCGATTGACAGCATCGTTCTCTTGGATGCGGCGGGGAATCAGATTGGACTTTCCAAGACGCTTAACGCGAACCATGAGGCGAACCTGAACCAGTGGTTCACGATTCCGAAAGGAACATCGCAGACGATGACAATTGCCTTTAACCGTCCGGCGGCCGGTTCAAACGGCGGACAGGTGGCAAGCTTTGCAGTAACGGCGATTGATGCCGGTACGGCTGTCGTAAGCGGTTCGCTTCCGGTAATAGGCAACGGTCAGACGATCAATGAGACGCTTACGATCGGATCGCTCGTGATTAGTGGACGGGGTACTCTTGATCCGGGATCGTCGCGCGGTGCGCTTGAGGTAGGCGCACTGAAGTTCTACGCTTCAGGCCAGCGCTGGACGGTTGGTTCGGCAGAGCCCTTGCTCCTTGAGCAGGTACGGATGTACCAGTCAGGATCTGCGGCTTCGGGTGACCTTGCGAATGTAGTGGTAACGGTCAAAGGAGTTGATTACCCGACGACAATTTCCGCCGATGGGAAGTTCTATGTCGCCAAGTTCTCTCCGGCGATTGAGTACGGTAAGGGCGACTCGCTTGATATTGGTACTAAACTTGATGTAATTAGCGGTTCGGGACGCACGATTGACTTTGATGTCCAGCGCCGAACGGATATCGTTGCGCGCGGCAAGACATTCGGTTATGTCGTCATCCCGTCAAACGGTTCAAGCGTTCCGACGGTTGACACGGGAGCGTTCTCCAGTTCGGAGCCCTACTACGATGCGTATGAGCACACGATCTCCAGCGGTACGCTTCGCGTAGAGAAGTCAAACTCTGTTCCAGCGAGTAATGTTGCCGTAAGTGTTGGCGGTACCTCCCTCGGTGCCTTCGGCATTGAGGCGAAGGGTGAGGATATTCAGGTAACCTCCTTCAAGTTGACCTTCGGTCTTTCAGGTACGGGAGCGGGAACGGACATTGATAATGTCGCTCTCTATGACAAAAATGGGGCGATTGTCGCCGGACCGAAAGATGTCGGTTCTGACAGGACGGTAACCTTTACGGATACATGGATTGTGCCGGTTGGCTACAATGTGTACACCGTCAAGGGTAAACTTACGACAAACTTCGCCAATGGTGATACTGTTACCGCTTCATCCACGCCGGGTTCGGACATCACTGCACGCGGACAGACAACCGGTCTGACGATTACCCCGACGCCGTCTACTCTGGTGAATGGAAACATCCAGACGGTGAAGACGGCGGCACTTATCGTATCGGTTGCCGGTACGCCTTCAGCACAGAATGTTGTGCGCGGCATCAACGGCTTCCTCTTTGCGCAACTTGTCTATGATGCATCCAATTCGGGAGAGGATCTTCGTGTAACCGCGCAGAAGCTCGGTATTACCCCCGCTTCAAGCGCGAACGCAAATCAACTGAACAATTGTCAGATGCTTGACGGCGCAACAGTGCTCAACACGGGTTCCAACCGCGTTGATCCTACTGCAGGAACTGCGGAGGTTGCGGCGACATTCACGCTTGACAATCAGCTGATCGTTCCGAAAGCTTCAACGAAGACGATTGATGTGCGGTGTAATGTCAGCGGTAATGCCACCGCAAACGGTACCTTCTCTATCGGTTTGACCTCAACGAACAACACAACGACGGTTGTCGGAAAAGATACGGGTGTGACCGTTACCCCGACGACTACGAATAACGCCGGTCCGGTAATGACGATTAAGTCAGGAGGAGTGATAACGGTATCTCTTGATCCTTCTTCGCCATCCGAACGCTTCGGAACTGCCGGTAAGACAGATGTTGTCATGGCGGTATTCAAGCTCCATGCCGATAACGAGCCGATCAAACTGACGAAATTCGGTCTTGACTTGGCTTCGGCAACGGCATCAACAACGGCAGTCAATCAGGTGACTTTGTGGGACGGCGCGACGAAGGTTGGTTCTGCCATCTTCCAGAACGGTGTGTTCTACGCGACCTCAACGCTTTCCAGCGACTTCATTGTTCCGAAGGATGCTGACAAGCTCTTGACGGTCAAAGCGGATCTTATTGCCGCAGGGACAAGCGGACCTCTTGGAAAATCGGGAACAAGCGGTGCAGACACTGGACATCTGATAGTTATAAACACTGCTGCAGGTTATACCACGGCTACCGAGGGTATTGGTCAGTCATCGGGAACGACGATCAATCCTTCAGCCGCTGCTGATCCGACAGGTATTAAGGGTGTTCGCTTGGTAAAGGCATATCCGACACTTGCGGTACTGCCCTTGACGACAAACACGCTCTCCAACACGGCTCTGGATCTTTATCGCTTCAGCGTAACCGCGCCGACGGACGGAGATATCGGACTGTTTAAATTTACCTTCCGCATCTCCTCCACATCAGTAGCGACGACATCGGCCTTCAAGGTTTACGCCTACACTGATTCGGCGTTCTCTACGCAGGCATATGCGGCTAACCCAATCAACGCGAATCCCGTTAACTGTGTCGGCGGTTGGTCAATCCAGACTGCTGCTGCGGTCAGCACGTGTAACGCGTCTACCTCGGGTAACGGCAATACAGGATTTACAAATGTTGCCGCATCTACCACGAACATATCGGTCTTCTTTGATCCGGTGACGAATAACTCGTCAACACCAAATGCGGAGGCGATCAGTGTTCCTGCAGGAACGACACGCTACTTTAAGCTGGTGGGTACCGTTTCGCGCACAACGACCGGGGACTCCATCTCGGTTGCTCTTGTGGGTGACAGCATCTTCTTCCCGACGATCTCTACGCAAACAGGATTGAGTCAGGGTAGCGGTAATGCTGGCGGTATTGCGCAAGATACTTTGGCAGTAGGAAGTAGCACGGCATCGAGCAGTAACTTCGTATGGTCACCGAACTCTACAACGACCTCGGCAACCACCACGAACGACTGGCTGAACGGCTACCTCTTGCCCGGATTGCCCGCAACAGAGATGTCTCCCCAGACGCTCTCCAAGTAATGAGATACTCATAGCTTCCTTGTGGCTAGCAAAAAGTCCTCCGCCTTCGGGCGGGGGCTTTTTGTTTGGTTCTGTTGTTTGTCATTGCGAATCTCGACTCATGTGGGGGCGATGGATTAATCAACTCATTCCCGCTCATTCTGTCATTGCGAGCGCAAGCGAAGCAATCTGGATCCTTTACCGCGTAGATTGCTTCGTCGCCGACTCCTCGCAATGACAAAAAGGAGATAGATCGCTTCCCTCACGGGACGTCTGCTGGCAGTCGCGGAGTTTATCCAGAGCAGAGGCGAAGGGCTCGGAATGACGGGGTCGGGAGATAAACGCGTAAGTCTTAAAGTTCACCTCCCCCTATTGAGATAATTAAGTTATCCACAGCCCAGGGATGTGAGCTTGACACGAAAAAGGTGTATTATAAATTCATACTTTATTTGGTGTATATGTGTGCGAGGGTGTCGAAGCCCTGCGGGCTCCTCGTTGCACTTTCTTCCTTGTTTATTATTTAATACTTATTTTTCTCTTTATTATGTTTCGCGTTTTTGTAAAAAATGTTATTCTTCGGCGTTACGCATCGATTATTGCGGGAATCTCGTTGGTAATCGGATTGGTTTTGGGATTAGGTGCTTCAGTTTTGGCGACAACGATCGGTAGTGATGTGTCGGTGAGCGGTGCACTTACCACGAGTGGTACCTCGGCAGTAAGCGGAGCTGCGACCTTCTCCAGTACGGTTGGTGTTAGTGGTGCGACGACTTTGTCCAGTACTTTGGCAGTTACGGGTGCAAGTACCTTTTCCAGCACAGTTGGGATCAGCAGTACCACTCCTGCAGGGGATCTTTCCATAGAGGGTGCCGGCAACCTCATGCTTGGAGGGAGGAGTACCGGAACCTCAACACTCACGATTGACGCATCAAGTACACCCTCTACGACCTCGCGCGGCATAGGTGGTTGCATTAATATACGCGGTGCCTCCGACGGGGCGATGTATCGGATGTACATCGTTACTGGTGGTACTCTGACGCAAACTGCAAGCACGAGTTTACGAGTTGAAGCTGGCGCGTGTCGCTAATTTATCCGTACCACTACAATGAAGCGAATTATTTCGATTTTATGCAGTGTCTTAGTGACTCTGCCGTTGGGTGTTTTCGCCGCTTCGGTAACGACGGTGAGCGGTCCGACGATCATTTTACCCTCGGACGGTTCGCAATATACCCTTTCCGGGACATTTGATTCAGTAGTTATCAGTGGCAGTAGTTTTGTGTTTACCATTAATCCTGGGAGTGGCATAGAGCTTTCCTCGGCGAATAAAAAAGTTTTCACGAATACTCTGGGAACCGCAACGGAGTGTCGCACGAATGATTCATGGATCAGGTTTGCAACGCCCTCCGGTTCGTCGGCGCAGACGATAACCATAACGCCTTCGGGGTCGTGCGCAGCCGGATCCGGTGGGAGTAGCAGTGCAGGATCGGACAGCGGATCGGGAGTTGCTGAGGGGGGAGGAGGCGGATCTGTCTCATCATCGGCGATTTCGCTCAATAATGCTGCATCAGTGGTGAGTGCTGTCGCTCAAACTCAAGCTCCAACCGCACAACCGGCTACTTCTCCTTCTCAAACAACAACTTCTTCGCAATCAATAACATTGACCCGCGACCTTTCAGTAGGATCCCAAGGTGACGATGTTCGTCAGTTGCAAGAATGGCTTGCAAAAGATCCCGCACTTTATCCCGGTGGAAAAGTTACCGGTTATTATGGCGCCGGGACACGCGAGGCGATAAGGCGATTTCAAGCTAAGTATAGTTTATCGCCGGTAGGAAGAGTTGGTCCGCAAACGCGGGCAAAGCTTACTGAACTACTTTCCGGCTCGGGATCGGAAATTGTCGTTCCTTCGGGTCAGCCGACCGTTCCCGTCGCAACCCCTCCCGTTTCCGCAGGAGTAGGTACCTCGCTCGCTCTTGGGCGGAACATAGACGACGGATTTCAGGGTGATGACGTGCGTGCGCTTCAGAAGTATCTTGCCGCCGATTCGACTCTTTATCCGGAAGGCCTGATAAGCGGGTATTTTGGCCCCAAGACTCGTAAAGCGGTCGGGCGGTTTCAAGAGAAGTATGGTATTGCCAAGGTGGGTGACATCGCTTACGGCTATGTCGGCGCAAAGACGCGAGCGAAACTTCTTGAAGTTTCCTCCGGCGGATCTTCCGGGGTAAGCCAGTAAATAGCTTCTCTAATGAGTGCGTAGCAACAGGAGATCTTGCCGCCTCCCGCGCCTTGTGCGACGGGAGGCGGTTGGTTTTTGGCATGAAATTGTCTTGGGTTAGATCTAATCACAACGTCCTGTATTGTCATTGCGAGCGAAGCGCGGCAATC
>OBEQ012000836.1_pt1 | contig 14363 bp, 20 predicted proteins | sample 1670901 | NCBI WGS metagenome assembly OBEQ01 (sample SAMEA104232315, study PRJEB22302) | groundwater metagenome | biome: forest; feature: aquifer; material: groundwater | place: USA | collected 2011-08-07 | depth 5.4 m
ATCTTCCATTGATCCAGTGCGATCGAATACAACTGCAACAGGTGCTTTTGAATCTTATCAGTAACAGTTTAGAAGCGATGGATGAGAGCAGTGATTCTTGTGAACTGTTGATCAGGACATTGCGCAAAGATACCGACACGATCATGGTGGAGGTCAAGGATTCGGGATGCGGCATTCCAGCGGAAAATATGAAAAAGCTCTTTGCCCATTTTTTTACGAGCAAGATAGATGGTTTGGGTATGGGATTGTCTATTAGCCGCTCCATTGTGGAGGCGCATGGCGGCCGTTTGGAGGCAAAGAATAATCCTGATCGTGGCGCGACCTTTTATTTCACTATCCCCGTTGGTATAAAGGAAGACGCATGAACAATGGTGGGTCAATGATCTATGTCGTGGATGATGATGTTTCAGTGGGCAGGGCTTTATCCTTATTGTTAAAATCACACGGGTTTAAGGTTGAGACGTTTACACGGGCAGCCAGCTTTTTAGCTTTTAAGCATCCTAAGTCGCCAGCATGTTTGTTACTTGATTTCCGTCTGCCGGATATCAACGGGCTTGTCCTTCAGGAAAAAATGGCCCAACAAGGGATTATCACCCCTATTATTTTTATTACCGGACATGGGGATATTCCGATGAGTGTGAAAGCTATGAAGGCAGGAGCTATTGATTTTCTTCCCAAGCCCTTTACTGAAAAAAAATTACTTAATGCCATTACACTTGCCATCTCAAGAAGTAAAACTCAAAATAAAAAACAATCTGAAATATTAAAAATTAAACGCCGCATCAAAACTTTATCACCGCGGGAACTTGAAGTTTTTCATTTCGTGGCCCAAGGAATGTTGAACAAACAGATTGCCTTCAAGCGGGGAACTGCCCTTCAAACGATAAAGGTTCACCGCGGCCGGGTCATGCAAAAGATGCAAGCAAAAACCGTTACCGAACTCATCCACCTCGCCCAAAAAGCGGGCATCACGTCCTTCCAGCAGTAAGCACTTCCCAATTACTTCAAAGCTAAAATTCATCTGCCCGTCGGTAAAAGTCAAGGTTATACTTCGGTACAATTGATTAAATTTTGTCCTCCCCTAGAATAACATTATGCAGTTAGAGGAATTACAGCAGCTGGGAGACGCAAAAGAAACCGCTTAAATCTGGATCTCAACGTCCGAAGCAGCAGAATAAAACCATGCAAGATACTCAAGTGAAAACAAATGGCCAGCTTTCCAGCGAACTGTCTTCATTGCATCGGCATCTTAAAAATATTGAAGAACGGGATAATTTTCTTTTTGAAACAAACCTTGCCTTTAGCGTGGTTATAATGTCAGACGGTAAAATAGAGAACGCTAATAAGGCTTTCCTTAGAAAATTGAATTATTTTAAGGGTGAAATTGTCGGCCAGCCGTTAATCAATTTTATCGTTGAAGATCAAAGAAAATATTTTTTGGCTCAATTTGAGAGATGTTTTAAGGGTGAGCATCCCTCCGAGCTTGAGGTCGGTATTTATGCCAAAGACGGATCAGTGAAGACGATATTATTTTCATCTACCCAGCTTCTATTTCAGGAAGAAAGAAATCCTCACAGCATTCTTGTCTCAGGGGTCGACATAACCGTTCGTAAAAAAGTGGAAGAAGAGTTGAAAAAAATGTATGAAAGTTCACGGTTCGCGGGAGAGAAAATCGAACAGGTCCTGGGTATCGACCAGCGAATCAGCGCGATTCTCGAATTGCATCACCTCATTGATTTTATTATCGAGAAAGCAACCCAGATATTAGGGGTTAAGCGATGCTCCTTGATGATTTTAGATAAGGAGGCGCAAGAACTTTTAATAAAAGGGGCCAAGGGGTTAGACAAAAATATCATCATCAATACAAGGATAAAACTCGGAGAGTCCATTGCCGGGTTGGTTGCCAGGGACGGTAAGCCTCTTTTGGTGACGGATATTGAAGTCGAACCCGTCATCGCAAGAAAAAACAATTCTGTTTATAAAAGCAAGTCTTTTCTAAGTGTTCCTATAAAGCTGCGTGATAAAGTCGTCGGCGTTTTCAACGCGAGCGATAAAGGCCAAGATGGAAAAGATGTGTTTACGCCAACGGATTTAAAAGTCATTTCCATGGTTATCCAACAAGCGGCCATCTCTATTGAGAATGCCAATTCTTTCCAAGAATTGGAATATCTTTCCACCACAGACTCTTTGACGGGACTTTACAATTATCGTTACTCTTTATGCGGACTTTAAGGTATGAAGTCGAACGTTTCAATCGGCATGGTAACCCGTTATGTCTTTTGATGTTCGATGTCGATGACTTAAAGTCATACAATGACGTTTATGGGCATTTGGAAGGCGACCGGATGCTTCAAGAAATCAGCCGGGCGGTCAAAGAAATCTTGCGAGCGGTAGACATTGTCTGCCGGTACGCGGGTGACGAATTTATGGTCATCTTGCCCGAGACAAGTCTATTGCAAGGAAAGGTTATCACGAGAAAAATTAAGCAAGCTGCCTCAAATTTAAGGTTAAAGAGAGCGGTAACCGTAAGCATGGGTATCGCAGCGTGCCGTAAAATATTAATGTACACGACTTCATTCTAAAGACCGATCAGGCCTTATATCAGGCAAAAAAAGAAGGTAAGGACAGGGTATTTGCCAGTATTTGTCCATAAATTAAAAATTGTAAACATTGATAAAAGGGCAGTGACAAGCCCGCTTGAATTTTGAGGACATGTATTGTCAAGACAATCATACAGCTTTTCCGGCGTACTGGCGGGATTTCTATTTCTGATTATTTGTCCTTTTATTTGGGGGGATAATGTGAATTCCCAGGCGCAAAACCTTCAGAAGGCTTTCTGGTCGGCCATGTCCGAACAAAGATACAGCGAAGCTGGAGAAGACATCGAGGGCTTGCTGGTTCAAGATCCGCAAAATCAAGAGTATAAATTTCAAAAAGCTGAATGGCTTTGGGAGAGTCAGAGCCCCTCCGCGGCCATTTTATGGCTTTCCCAGCAAGAACAATCTTTGGATAAGAATGAAATTGTCAATTTTCTTAATAAAATGCTTTCTAAATTTTCCAAAAGAGATTGGATAAAATTTTATGTTTCCTTAATTCAAAGTCATCGGCCTGAATTAAACGTTGTTGAGGCCGCGATACTCACGCGAGAATTTTCTGCCAGGGCCGACGCCCAGCGGACCTTTTTATCATATAGACATAAGCTTTTAAAAAATTTTAATCATTATCCAATATCGTTGCAATTTTATGTCGCTGTTTTAGTTGAGAAATACGGTTTTCCCAATGAGGCGCAAAAACTTTACCAGGTCATTTTAACGAATCATTCCACTGATAAAAATACAGGAACATGGATCGCTAAGGTGTACATGCGTCAGAAGAAATATAAGGAAGCCCGGAGGATCGTTGATCGTGGATTGAAAGAAGACCTGGATTCTTATCAACTGCTGTTATTAAGTGGTGAACTTTTGGAGTCAGAGAGAGATTTTTTGTCAGCGATTAAAGGATACAATCGCCTCTTGCGGCTTTATCCTTCGAACCAGGGGGCGTTGAATGTCAAGACGCGCGCGCTTATGAATTTGGGAGCCAATTCATTGGTCATTGAAGAGCTTTCTCAAAATCCCCAATCCGATCCTGTGCTGCTCCAGCGGGCTCGAGGGAATATCGCGATGAATTATATCCGCTGGGATGAACTTGAGGAAGCTTCGCTCGCGTTGGCATCAAAAGTCCAGAGCAAAAAAAAAGATTATGAGCGGGCCAGGAACTTTAAAGTCGCCTTCGACCCTCAGGCCGTGAAAGTTGAAAATAATCGTTCACGCTGGGATTCCATGTCAGTTTTATTTAAGAAGGACAAATTTCAGGAAGTTATCGCTCAATATGAACAAGCCGTCTCAGAAGGGCTTGAAGTTCCTGTTTGGGTGCTTAAAACGGTCGCGGATTCGTATCTTTATAAACACCAGCCTGAGAAGGCGCTCACGTTATATCAGTATATTTTAAAACAAGAACCAGATTCTTTTGAAGCAAAAATAGCGCTTTATTATACATGGGTAGATTTAGGAAGATTTGAAGAAGCCAATGAACTTCTGGAATCGATGGATCGCCGGGAACCTGTTCAAGTCATGGATAGAGGGATCTTGAAGGATAACGAGCACAAAACAGAAATAGCTTATAATAAGATTTGGCTTTTAATGTATCAAGATCGTTTGAGAGAAGCGCAGAAAACAGGCGAGCCATATTTTAATAGAGCCCCTGACGATATTCAATTGCGTTCAGCCATGGCTCATCTTTCTTTAAGGAGAGGATGGCCCCGTCGCTCCCTTCAAGAATTTCGTGTTATCCGCACGACGAATCCCATGTTTGTTCCAGGCAGTATTGGTTACGCCAGAGCCCTTTACGACAATATGCATAAAAAGGAAGCGCGTGAATTTATGAAATCACTGTATGAGCAATATCCACAAAATCGTCATGTGGCCCACGCCAAACATCTTATGGATATTGATGACAGGGGGCTTTTAACCGTCAATGGTTATTACACGCGTGAAATGCCGGGTGAAGATGAGTTTTCGATATCCACGCGTGTCGATCAACCGATCACGGATCAGCATCAGTTTTCTGCCGAACTCATCCGCCGGGAAACGACACGTGATGGGGGCAATGATCTTACCGAACGTTTTTACGCGGGAGACATTTATCGTCCCAACAACACGTGGAAATTAACCAATGCTTTAACCGGCGATTATCGTACGGGTGAGAAACTCGGCGGGATTTCCGAAATTGAAATGACGCCGGATGATTATTGGACACAGACATTTCATTATGATTCACGAACGATCGACGTGCCGTTACGCAGCCGCGCGGCGGGGATTGATGTTCAGGATTACAAATTTTCCAGCCGTTATCGTCATAGTGAATCTTTTAATACTGGCGGGAGTGTTGATTTTAGAAATTTTGAAGACGGCAACGCTAATTGGAATTACGCGTGGACAACCGATTCCGCGGTCGCGACATATGCTTATTGGAAAGGGCGCCTTGGGACTGAATTTAATTACAGCGCTTATTCTCAGCAGGATGTGGATTATTACAGTCCTGCCCAGGTTTATAATCTTTATTTGATTCCAAACGTCGAGCATGTATGGTATCAGCGGTATGAAAAAAGGTTTCTGGACCGTTTCTTCGTCGGTGTCGGCCGGCAATGGGAAAAGAATTTTGGCGCTGAGAATGTTGGGTATTTGCGTTATGAAATAGAATATCGGCATTCAGATACTTCAAGTTTTATTTTGGGAACGGTGTATTCTCTAAAAAATTACGATGGTCAGGATATGAACGCGCTCAATATTTATACAACTGTTGAGAAAAAGTTTTAGGGGGACTTGATGAACCGTTTAGGAAAATTATTTATTCAGGCTTTTATTTTTTGTTGTGTTTTTTTCTCGGGCCCGGTTTCTTATTCATCGCTGGATAACATTCAGGACGACTTGATCGTCTTGTGTTATCACGATATTCCCAAAGAGGTGCTTGGGGATAATTTCGCGGTCGATCAGGCGAGCTTCATCAACACCATCGAGTATTTACGTGTTCATGGATTTCATTTTGTAAGTTTGGAAGATGTGATCCAGGCTGAGAGAAATTCAAAGCGGCTCCCAGCCAAACCCGTTCTTTTGACCTTTGATGACGCCTACGCCACCTATTATGATTTTGTTTTTCCTGTCCTTCAAGAGTACAAGATCCCTAGTGTTTTGGGTGTTGTTTCCGGATGGCTTGATAAAAAACCTGCTGAGATTAAACAGAAGCTCATGACCTGGGAGCAGGTTGAGGAAGTGGCTAAAAATGATTTGGTTGAGATTGCCTCACACACGCACGATCTTCATCAGGGAATTATCTATAACCCTCAGGGGAATAAAGACGCCGCGGCTGTGGCTCGATTTTTTGACCTTAACACCCGCGATTATGAAGATGAGCGAAATTATCAAGAACGCGTATCTGAAGATGTGCTGAAATCAAAAGACGAAATCGAGAAACATACGGGGAGAAAAGTCCGTTCCATCGTTTGGCCTTACGGAAAATACAACGCGATAACCAAAAAAATCGCTAAACAGGCGGGTGTCGAATTAAATTTTTCTTTAAATGACAGGCGCACGGCGTTTCACGAATCTGGCGTCATCGAACGATTTTTGGTTTATAAGAATCCCGAGCTTAGTTATCTGCTGCGTTTCCTGAAAATCAAGCCGGATGAACCCGAGCAACAACGCGTCATGCAATTGGATTTGGACATGGTTTACGATGAAGATCCTCAGCAAGTCGAAAAGAATCTCAGCGTCATTTTGGACCGCGTTAAAGAAATGAAAGTGACCACTGTCTATTTACAGGCTTTTGCGGATCCCGAAGGAACTGGAAATGTAAAATCTGTTTATTTTCCTAACAAAGTTTTGCCTGTCCGCATGGATTTATTTAATCGCGTTGTTCATCAATTGCGTACCAGGTCTTTGGTTGAGGTTTACGCCTGGATGCCTATGTTAAGTGTCATTTTGCCCGATGAAGCAAGAACGGAAGCGTTGCGTGTCCGAAAATATGATCATGGAAAAATAGTTGATAGCGACGAACCGTACAAGCGTCTTTCTCCGTTTAGCCAGGAGGCATGGGAAGAGCTTTATACATTGTATGCCGATATGGCAAGGGATGCCTCCATCGACGGTGTTCTTTTTCAGGACGATGGGTATTTGACGGACTTGGAAGATTTTCATCCGGAGGGACTGAAAGAATATCTTAAGATCACAGGTGATCAATTTAAAGATCCTAAGGATTTAACGAGTGAGGAGAGCCAAATTTGGACTGAGCGCAAAACCGATCAACTGATCGCTTTGACCGAATATTTAAAAAAGGGTGTCCGCTATTATCGTCCCGAGGCGCGTTTCGCGCGCAATGTGTACCCGCCCGTTCTTTTGGATCCGAAAAGCGAATCATGGTTCGCCCAGAATTATCAAAAGACGCTCGATTCCTACGATTATACCGTGGTCATGGTGTATCCCTATCTTGAGCAAATTAAAGGAAATTTTAGTGTATGGTTTAAAAATTTGGTCGATTCAGCCAAAGTTTATCCTCAGGGGATCGAAAAAACAGTTTTTAAGATTCAGGCGTTTGACTGGCGCCGGAAAATTTGGCTTAAAACCGGGATGTTAAACGGCTGGCTGACCGATCTTGTCAGCGACGGCGCGCGCCATGTGGCGTATTATCCGGATGATTTTGTGGAAGATCATCCGCGCGCGGCTGTGATACGCATGATCATGTCAACGGAAGATTACCCGTTTAAACGCGAGTGAGGATAGGATGCAAGTTATTTATAATTTTGTTTTTTATTATCCCTTGTTTATGGCCTTCGCGCTCATGATTGGCAGTATTATTTACCATTTTTTCAGGGAACCTAAGAACAAAGGAATCATTTTATCCCAAACTCCATTGGTTTCTATTCTTGTCCCTTGTCATAACGAAGAGCAGTGTATCCGCGAAACGATTAATTATTTAGAAAAGCAGGAATATTTTAATCATGAAATTATCGCCATCGATGACGGTTCTACGGATGAAACCCTGAATATTTTGATGGATATGGAAAAGGATAATCCGCGTTTACGCGTCGTGCATCTCAGCACGAATCAAGGCAAAGGCAGGGCATTAACGATGGGAGCGCTGGCGGCCAAAGGGGAATATTTAATATGTATCGACGCGGACGCGCTTTTGGATCCTTCAGCCATTAAATATCTCTTATGGCATTTTTTGAATTTTCCTCGCGTGGGGGCGGTTACCGGTAATCCGCGCGTGCGCAACCGTACCAGCATTCTCGGAAAAATTCAGGTCGGAGAATTTTCCGCTATCGTGGGAATGATCAAGCGGGCGCAGCGGGTTTTAAGCAAGATTTATACGGTTTCGGGCGTGATTGCCGCGTTTCGCAGAAGCGCTCTTTATTCCGTTGGATTCTGGAGCAATGATATGGCGACTGAAGATGTTGATGTGAGTTGGAAATTGCAGCTCAAATTTTGGGATATTCGCTATGAGCCGCGGGCTTTGTGCTGGATCTTGGTGCCGGAAACCATAAGGGGCCTATGGCATCAGCGCCTGCGTTGGGCGCAAGGTGGAAGCGAGGTGCTGCGTAAATATTTTCATAGCATGTTTGACTGGAGGCAAAGACGTTTCTGGTGGCTTTATATCGAATATATTATCAGCATTCTTTGGGCGTATATGCTTTTTTTAATCTTGATCGTTTATTTTATCAATCTTTTTGTAACATTACCTTCTTCTATGGTTGTTAAAAGCGTTATTCCCGGGTGGGCCGGCACTATTCTGGCAATGACATGTTTAACTCAACTGGCTGTGGGGCTTATGTTCGATAGCCGCTCTGAACCAAGGATTTTCAAGATGTTCTTTTGGCTTATTTGGTATCCGGTGATTTATTGGGTTCTAAACGCGGCTGTGACTATTGTAGGTTTTCCAAAAGGGATCATTAAAAAACATGGGACCCCGGCTATTTGGGACAGCCCTGACCGCGGTTTTTAAGAGATACACAATGATTTATGAAGAAAAATATAATTTGATTATTTTCCGTCCGCAGGCATTAAGCGCGATACGTAAAGGAACGGAAATGACCGCGACCGTAACGGGCTGGCTCATTTGGGCGGCACTGTGCCAGCCCATATTCTCAATTCTTTTGTGGTTTTTTGGTTTTAAGACTTTTTACGAAAACATGATACATCTCAAAGGTATTTCCGGTCTTGCTGATTCTGTTTTTGTTTATGCCATCGTCGTGCTTGCTTTCTATGTTATTATCCGCAGCTGGAATTTTTATAATATATGGAAATTTAGAGGTAAAGAACGACGTGTTATAAATTCGTCCGTATCATTTCAGGATTTAGAGCGTTTTTTTAAATTGCCGCCTCAAACAGTAAAAAAAATACAGATGTGGAAGGACATTACAATTGACTTTCGAAGCGGTGATCGGCTTCTTTTCAAAGAAACTGCCGCAAAACTCATCCGCTTCGGCCCAAAAGCGGGCATCACTTCCTTCCAGCACTAATCACTTCCCAATTACTTCAAAGACTGAATCTCCCCAGACTGACGTTCATGGTTTTTTATAATTCCTCCGTCGACACAGCAAAATCCGGGAGTATACCTCAGTACAATTGATTAAATTTTGCCTTCTCCTATAATATCATTATGCAGTTAGAGGAATTACAGCTTAAGGAGCGTGGCGAAATGTCGGTGGAAAAGAAACAAATTTATATTGTGGATGACGATGAGTCGGTGTGCCGCGCGCTTAAAATTCTCTTGGTTACTTACGAGTTTCAAGTGGAGACATTTAACTCGGGAGAGGAATTTTTGAGCGCAGTACCAAATACCGCTCTGGGATGTTTGATTCTGGATATCCATATGCCGGGATTAGACGGATGGGAAGTGCAGCGACGTCTTTTAAAATCAGGTTCTCAACGTCCGGTCATTATTATTTCGGCGGATAAAGATGGCGGGCTTCAGGATCAGGCTTTAAAAACAGGGGCAGTGGGGTTTTTACAAAAACCTTTTAATGACCAAGAGTTGGTCGATTTAATCAATCAGGTATTTCCAAATTAAAAGGAGCAGACTATGGACTACAAAAGATATCCCAGAACATCGCTGTTGATCGTTTCTATTCTATTCATGGTACTTTTTAATCAGCCAACGCAAACGTATGCCTCAGGTGTTTTAGTGGTGCGTGACAGAGACCGTCATCAGGAAAGATATACGGAAGTCATTGTTGGCACTGACAGGTATTATTATGATCAGGGTATTTTTTATACAGGAACACCGGACAATTATGTGGTGGTAGAAGCGCCTGTGGGCGTGGTTGTTTACAACGTTCCTGTCGGTTACGAGCGGGTGGTGATCGATGGCGATGTTTACTATAGATACCGGGATGTTTATTACAGGCATGTTCATCGAGGTTATGAGGTGGTCCGGGTCGAAAAATTGCATGAACACGGACATGGCCGTGGGCATGACCGAGGTGAACACCGCGGTCATAATTAAATAGGCCTTTCGTCCAAGAAAAGGCGGCCACGGTTTCAAAATAACGATGTTATGGAAAGATTACGAGTTTAAATTTATCACGAAATAAGGAGGGGAATATGCTTACAAAGCTTAAGAAAACGTTCCAGACATTAGTCTGCGCTGCTTTAGTCATTCAGCTGGGAGGTTGTATTTTTGTGGATCGTGACCGTCATGGCCATCGATGGCATCATGATAATGGTCATGATTATGATTCGGGTTTTGATATCCGGGTGCATGGAGAATAATTGGAACAATATCAGCCATTGAGGTGCCAAAAATAACTTTATCAGGATAGGAGAACGATATGAAAAAGAATTTATTATTAATCCTTACAGCGCTATTTTTAACGACCTCGGTTCTAGGTTGCAACATGCTTAGGGGTGCCGGCAAAGATGTAGAGAATGCGGGGGGAAGCATTCAAAGAACTGTGGATCATAATGATTAAGGGTAATTTTGGGTGGTTAAGTATTTTGAGAGAGGTCAGGTTAATTTAAGGAAGGAGGTCATTATGTTAAATTGGGCAGCTACATTTTTTGTTATTGCCATTGTCGCCGCGGTGCTGGGATTTACGAGTATCGCGGGTTCAGCCATTGACATCGCTAAGATTTTGTTCTTTGTTTTTTTGGTATTAGCGGTTGTTTCTTTTATCTTTGGAAGAACAAGAACTGTGTAATTTTTCAAGCCTAAGAAAAGAGTCCTATTGATTGTTGCTAGCTGGTGCGGGATACCAGCTAGCTGTTTTCAAAATTATAAAGGATAGAGATATGAAAAATAGAAAAATTGTCATCATCGATGAAGATAAAAAATTCCTTGGAGAGCTCGAAGAAGTTTTAACCGCAAGTGGTTATTCTCCGGTTGTGGTTAACGATGCTTTTTCAGCTGTAGATATCGTCGTCCAAAGAAAACCAGATGTTATCTTGTTGGAACTAAAAATGTCGAGTAAAAATGGGTTTGAACTCGCCAACGAGATGACTCGCGTGTTCGAGACGCAAAGAATTCCGATTATCGCCATGGCATCATTCTTAAAAGATGAATCTTTTCCCCTTATGAATTTATGCGGCATAAAAAGATATCTTAAGAAACCATTTCATCCTCTCGATGTCATTTCGGCAATAGAGGATGTCATACAGGGAAGTCGTCAATTAGAAGAAAGGGTTGAAGAGAGAAGACGGTACGGATATCCCAACGAGGTAGAAAATGTATACACCATAAAAAAGGAGGAGTTATGTTCAAGAAATTAAGAAATACGTTACATGTTTTAATCTGCGCTGTTTTAATTTTTCAGTTGGTAGGCTGTGGAACCATTCTGTATCCTGAACGCAAAGGGCAAAAAGCCGGACGTATTGACGTGGGAGTTGCTCTTTTAGATGGGATTGGGTTGCTTTTTGCTGTTATCCCAGGCGTTATTGCCTTTGCAGTTGATTTTAATAATGGAACGATTTATATCCCCGGAACATTTAGAAGTTCTCTGGATATAAAGAATATCAAACAAGTAAAATTCGATCCCAAGCATGCCAGTTTGGCGGGTATTGAAAGAATAATCAAGGACCAGACCGGCTACGCGGTAAAATTTGATCAATCTAATATGAGAATTACTAAATTAGAATCAATTAACGATATGATGGTACAGTTCGCGCAAGTCTTACCAGAAATACCGGATAACCGCATTGCTTTTATCCGTTAAAAGCCTGTTTGTCCCGCCACACTTTGTGGCGGGACTTGCTCGGCCGGCCGTTAGGTTCCCGGAGAGAATAGGCAGGGAGAAGTTTAATGACTACAGAAACCTTATTGTTAATGATAATTATTGTTTTTATCGCCGGGATTTTGCCCGCTTGGCCTTACAGCAAATCATGGGGATATGTCCCCATAGGTGTTTTGACACTTTTGCTGGTTATTTTTCTTGTTTGGGCTATTGCCGAAGGTCGGCCGCTTTTTAGGAGTTCAGAGCGGGATATTAAAACGACGGTCCAAGATGCGGGGCAAGATCTTAAATCGGCGGGCCGTGATGTGGCGGATTCCATCAGGCGCACCGTTGAATAAGAACGGGATGTTGCAAATTAAAATTAGAAAGGAACGTGTTCCATGAATAAAAATTATTTGAAAACGTTTGTCGCGGTTACGGCCGTTGTGTTATTGACGAGCATTTCTGTCCGCGCTGAGCAGTCACTAGCGGAGGTGCGCCAGGTGTCAGGAGAAATCGGCTGGGTCGATGTTCAGTTAGGCAAGTTAGAACTTAATAAAGAAACACCGAAAGGCACGAAAACAACAGCGTATAAAATTACTCAGAATGAGACGCGAGTCACTGACCCTGGGGATGAGAAGTTTTTCAGCGTCGATGATTTACGGGCAGGTCAATATGTCACCATTGAAGTGGTCGATGGCCAAGAAGATAAAATTGTCCAAAAAATCATCGTTGAACCCATGCCAGCGTCTGAGTTCCAACAAGCCTTTGGTGAGCTTAAGGCTATAGACGTCGCGGCCGGAACGTTTGAAGTGGAAGAAAGAGTAAGGATTGGTCAAGAGGAAAGAAGCAGGATTTCTTATTTTGTTTTTGACCCTAAGGAAATCGTTGTTATGCACAGTCCAAGCAAGCAGTCGGTAGAATTAGTGCTAAAGCCCGGTGATGTCGTCAAGGTTGAATACGTGGCGCGGGATGGAAAGCAACAAGCGCGGTATATCACGCTGTATTCCCCTATCGTTACGAGCACAACCACAACGACAACGACAACCACGACACGATAAGAGTAAGAATGAGAAGAAGTTGGTGGCGGAGAAAAGGAGAACACCATGAAACAGACAGAAACTCAATTTAAAACAAACAGCGGAAAAATAACAGAAGCCCTTGATCTGCTTAACGAAGCGGCTCAAGAGAAGAAAAGTGAGTTTAAAGAATTATTCACTGATAAATATTCTCACATCAGGGAGGCAATGGTTGCTGGAGTAGAACAAGGAAGGCAGATGCTTGATAAGGCAAAACACTTGACTCAAGATGCTATTGTAGAAGGTGAAAAGAAAATAAAAGAAGTGGTGAGTGAAGCTGACAAGCGTGTGCATAAAGATCCTTGGCCATATATCACCGGGGCAGCGGCATTTTCTCTTCTTTTAGGATATTTAGTGGGTTCAAAGCGTAAGTAACCTTAAGATTGACAGGTATGTCCACACTGACATTGATTCGTAAAATTTTTTCTCCTTTGCTCTTTCTTAATATCGTGAGTAGATATAAGGGAAGATCATCTTTGATGAAAATCAAGGCCGCCCAAGCTTATGTTGTTGGGGTTAAAAAAATAAGAATTTTTTTCTTAGGTGTCTTATTCGTGATTTTTTCTTTTCTTCTGCTGGGGAGCGGATTATTTTTAATTAACGCGGCGCTTTTCAGCTATTCACTATGGAGTGACCAGATGAAATTCACCATGGCCTTGTTATTAGGAGTCATTGAATTCTTAGGGGCGATAATGATTCTGTTTTATTTATTTAGAGAAGAAACTTGGGTGAGGTTTTGTGGAATTCAGAATGTGCTTAATTCCGTTGTTAAAGGCAAGTCGGATAAAAAAAGGTAACGGGAGTTTCCCGCTGACAAAATGGAGTATTTCTCGACGATCTCAAAATGGATATCCAACAAAGCCGCGCAATCCTTCATGGGCTTCACGGCGTTTTTTATTGTCTTGGTTTGGGGAATAGCTGGACTGCCGCTTCATTTTAGTGTGTCATGGCATCTCATGATCAGCACGCTCGCGGCGGTTATTTCCATTATCATGCTTTTTATCATTCAAAACAGCCAAAATCGCCACACCATTGCGCTTCAGCTGAAACTGGACGAGATTATCCGCGCTACCAAAGGCGCTCATAATGAAATGATGGATATCGAAAAGCTGACGGACGAGGATCTAGCGAAGGTACAGAAAAAATATGGCTTACTGGCGGAAAAAACCAAAGAAGACCTGAAACAAGGTAAGCTCGACACGCATACACCAACCATTGGAAAAATAGTCGAAAAAAGTAACTACGAATAACAAAAAAGGCCGCCTTTGGCGAGCCTCGTCATTTCCTTCTAGAATTAGGAAATGAGGAAAAAATGACAGGAGGCAAATAAAATGGCAAAGAAAAGTCGAGGCGGAAGAATGACGGCAGCAAAACGGCGGGCTTCTAAGGTAGCGGGTGGACACGGAAGAGTAAAGAATCGTCTAGCCGGCCAAAAGATCATGTCCACGTAGATCTTGAGCTCAACCATCCTCCGCGCTTCACCTTACCTTAAGGCGGAGGATGGTGAGTGAAAAGTCCAAAAAGGAGAGCATATGAGCGGA
>OBEQ010100563.1_pt1 | contig 14362 bp, 13 predicted proteins | sample 1670901 | NCBI WGS metagenome assembly OBEQ01 (sample SAMEA104232315, study PRJEB22302) | groundwater metagenome | biome: forest; feature: aquifer; material: groundwater | place: USA | collected 2011-08-07 | depth 5.4 m
CGAGACTCAGATACGGAAATACATAGATTGGCAAGACAAGAAAGATAGACCGCACCAGCCTCGATTATTCAGCTAGAATCCTCATGCCGGAAAAGGAAACCCCGGGCGTAGGCTTTGCGGAGCCCGGGGAGGAGGTCATTTACTAAGTACCAAGTACTAAATACTTTTCCTTACGCCCTTTCCACGTATTCACCTGTTTCGGTATTGATAATAAGAGTGTCGCCTTCGGTAACGAAGAGGGGAACATTGAGGACCGCACCAGTTTCGAGCGTTGCCTGTTTGTTGCCGCCTTTAGCCGTGTCGCCTTTAACTGCTGGAGGAGCTTCAGTGACTTTTAATTCAACTTTGATTGGCAGTTTGATGCCGATAATCTGCTCTTCAAAAACTAAAGCATCAAGCATGGAATTTGTCTTAATAAATTTCATACCATCACCGAGAAGGGCGGCTTCCAGTTTGAAGCGCTTGCTTGGGTCTTTTACATCGCAAAACCAGAACTCGCCTTTGTTGGTATAAAGATATTTTACTTCTTTGGTGGTGAGATCGGCTTCTTCAAGTTTGTCTTGCTGATGAAACGTCACTTCAGTTACTTTGCCGGTAATGAGGTTTTTCAGTTTAGTTTGATTGACCGGCTTTCGCTGCTGCATGCGAAAAATATGCGCATCAAGCACTTCATATGGCTGTCCTTCGTAAATAATAAATTTCCGTTGTAAAACTTCGTTGTAGGCGAGCATTGGGGAAGCGTTTAGCGATTAGGGTGTAGGGTATAGATGTCCTTTCGGTTTATAATGAGGCATAGTCTAAGGTATAATTTTCAAAAAGTCCACTGTCTGTAAAATGCTTCTTTATCCTTATCTAAACCCTAAACCCTTCTTCTACACTTCCTTCAGCTTTTCCCGAATTTGTTTCAAAATTGCCTCTTTAATTTTTGGATTTTCGCGCAGGAATTGCCTGGTGGCATCATAACCGCGGCCAAGTTTTTCTTCGCCGAATTGATACGAGGTGCCGCTTTTCGAAATGAGCCCCATTTTTTCGCCAAGAGCGATAATTTCTCCTTCTTGGGAAATGCCTTCGTTGTAAATGAGATCAAATTCAGTTTGCTTAAATGGCGCCGCCACTTTATTTTTCACCACTTTGACGCGCACACGACCTCCCACCACTTCTTCGCCTTTTTTGATTTGAGCAATGCGGCGGATATCAAGCCGGATAGAAGTATAGAATTTAAGTGCTTTGCCGCCAGGTGTTGTTTCCGGGTTGCCGAACATGATGCCGATTTGCATGCGGATTTGGTTGATGAAGATGACGATGGTTTTTGATTTGGCGACAATAGCAGTTAATTTCCGCAGAGCTTGAGACATGAGCCGCGCTTGTTTGCCCATATGCTGTTGGCCCATTTCTCCTTCAATTTCATCTTTCGGTGTAAGGGCGGCAACCGAGTCAATGACGACAACATCGAGTTTGCCGGAGCGGACAAGACTCTCTACAATTTCAAGAGCTTGCTCGCCAGTATCTGGTTGGGAAATGAGCAATTGATCAATTTTAACGCCAAGTTTGGCGGCGTATTCAGGATCCATGGCATGTTCTGCGTCAATGTAAGCCGCGATGCCGCCTTTCTTTTGGGCTTCTGCCACCACATGGAGAGCGAGGGTGGTTTTACCAGATGACTCCGGTCCAAAAATCTCGACAATTCTGCCTCGAGGTAGGCCCCCGACGCCAAGCGCGGCATCAAGACCGATGGAACCCGTCGGGATGGCGTTGATATCAACATGGGGCTTGTCGCCAAGTTTCATGATGGCATCCTCGCCGAACTTTGTTTTTATCTCATTGAGGGTGTCCTCAATGTTCGCACCTATTTCTTTAGGAGCTTTTTCTTCCTTCTTTTTTGGACTCATGGGCTTATAGTATGATTAAAAATAATGAATTAGGAGTGAAGGGTAGTTGTGGCGGTTGAGCTTGCTGTCGGCAGCTTTAGGATAAACTCTCTTTTTTCTTCTCGCTCTCTACCAAAAGAGTCCTTCACTCGTATGGTCATTATATTATAGCCAGGCGAGCCGAGCAATATTTCTCTAAAAACTCCTTTTTCATCAGCGAAGATTTGCCTGTCGTCGAGGTATATAAATGTGGCGTTGGAAACAGAGCCTCGAACTTCCACTATTTTTTGAGCGAGAACTTCTCCGTCAATTGGTTTAGTAATGATGAGGGTGGGACCAAGCAAAAGGAACCGGCTTTGATACAAGCTGTAGCCTACTACGACAACCAAAAACGTTACGGTTATCGCTATTTTAAGATAAGTCCGAGGCGATCTCATGGTTTTATTCCGAAGGAGTTTCCGGCGGAATAGGCGAACCAATTACCTCGCGCGGCTTCGCGCCGTTTCCTGGACCAATGACACCGCGTTGTTCAAGTATGTCGATAAGTCGGGCTGCGCGGGCGTAGCCAACACCTAGTTTCCTTTGCAAATAGGAAGTCGAAGCTTTGCCAGCGCGTATGACCTCTTCGCGGGCGGCTTCGTAGAGGTCGTCATTTTCATCATCCCTTTCCCCTAAGCTTGAATCGAACAGAATGTTTTTATCATTGTTTTCTGTCAGATTGATGTCACTTCCCAGTTCATCTTTATACTGATCGGCAAGAAACTTAACCACTTTTTTAACCTCGTTTTCGGAGATAAAGGCAGATTGAATACGCTGCGGTTTTGACATTTCGCCTGACAAATAGAGCATATCACCGGCCCCCAAAAGTTTCTCGGCTCCTGCCATATCAAGAATGGTGCGCGAATCAATCTGTGAAGCCACTTGGAGAGCAATTCGGGCAGGGATGTTTGCTTTAATGAGGCCGGTAATGACGTTCACTGATGGCCTCTGTGTTGAGAGAATAAGGTGGATCCCGACAGCGCGGCTCATTTGAGCGAGACGCACAATAGCCGCTTCAAGTTCGCGTGGGTATGACGTCATGATGTCGGCAAGTTCATCTATAATGATGACAATGTATGGCATAATTTCTGGCATTTTTTCCTCGCTCGTGGCTGCTTCCTTTCGCTCCAGTCTTTTCATTTCAGGTTCCAATACATTTTTGTGATATGACTCAATATCGCGTACTGATTCTGCCTCGAGAATATCATAACGGCGATCCATTTCTTTAGCCGCCCACTTAAGTGCCAGGATTGATTTTTTAGCTTCAGTAATAACCGGAGTTAGGAGGTGCGGAATTTTATTGTAAAGGGTTAGTTCGACGCGCTTTGGATCAATCATCATGAATTTCATGCTTTCAGGAGAATTGCGATATAGAAGTGAGGTGATGATGGCGTGGATGCTGACCGACTTGCCGGAGCCTGTGGCGCCAGCGATAAGAAGGTGCGGCATTTTTGCCAAATTGCCAAAATGAGATTTGCCGGAAATGCCCTTGCCGAGAGATACCAATAGTGATTTGTCTGAACTCTGGAATTCTTCGGCACTAAGCAAGGTTCCAAGTCCCACCGTCGTTTTTACACTGTTCGGTATTTCAATGCCGACAAGGGATTTGCCGGGAATTGGCGCTTCTATACGAATGGGATGAGCAGCCAATGCTAAGGACAGGTCGTTTTGTAGTGCGACGATGCGGGAAAGCTTAACTCCCTCCGCGGGCTTTAAAGCATAGCGAGTCACCGATGGACCGATAGAAACCTCATCCATCTCAACATCAATGCCGAAGTTTTGGAGCGTTCGTTTAATTATATTTGCGTTTGCTTTAATGTCGCCGACTCCCGGTTTGCCCCGGTCGGCCTCAAGCAATTCTAGAGGTATGGGGACGAATTTTTTGTATGACTCATAGCGTCTTCCTGAAGAAACTCCTCGAGGAGCCTCGAGTGCTTCTATGTCCGGAATAAATAGCGGTTTTTCTGGTTTTTTCTCCTCCTCTTTTTTGATCTCCTTTTCTGATTCTTCTTCCTCATTTTTTTCTTTTTCTGATTCTGGATCTTCTTCAGCAGTTTCTTCTGGTGTTTCCTTCTTCACTTTACCCGTAAGGAATGTAAGGGAAGGAAGGCTGATTCGAGCGTCGAGAATGATAAGAAGTGACGAGATGACCACAGCTCCAAGAAAAATACCTGAGGCATAGAGATCGAAAAGATTTATGAGAGGTTTAGAGACAAGTGAACCCACGATACCGCCCTTACTTTCTGTAACAAGATTAATTAGTCCAAGTATGGAAAGGAAAAGAAAAATTGATGACACCCATTTGATGAGCGTAAAGCGCTTTTCAAGATTTTTAAACGTGGATAAGGCTAAGAGACCTAAGAGTCCTGGTACAACAAAATAACCAACCCCTAAGAGATACTGAAGCCATCTAAACGCCACTTGTCCCACAATCCCTGCTTTATCAAAAGAGGAGAGAATAAAGAAGAGACATAAGACAGAAAAAACAATTCCTGTGACCGCTTGAACAGTTTCAGACCCAACACTTTTTTCTTTTAAATCGGTTTTCTTATCCTTCTTCGGTTTCTTTTTTGAGGCCATTGTAATTTTTAAGAATAACTCAATGATACCACGAAAAAATAGTCAATTTCAAAAAAACCACGGGAACTTGAATTATGAGAATTTCTGTAGCCTATTACAGTAAACATCTTTATAGGACAGACATATTGTTTTATAGTGTAAAGGACACATAAAGGACTTAAAAAGTTTAATAAAGGACATTAATTTTCTGTAAAGAAATATATTATAAGACATATAAAGGACATAATAAAAATATGAATGAATATAATATAATTAAAATCCAAAAACACTCTAAAAATATAGAAAAAATAATATCATCATCTATTTTTTTTGATGATAGTTATTTTATATATGTCTTTAAGAAGGCTGAAAGAATTTCTGCTGCAATACACATGGTTACTAATTACTTTGGAGAAGACGAGTCCTTGAGACATGTATTGCGGGTTTCTGGCCTTGCTCTGGTTTCTCATAGCATTAACATTTCGCTCCATTCAACGTTTGAGAAAAAGACAACACTTAAGGCTATGAGTCGGACACTTTTGGAGATTAATTCTGTACTTGAAATCTCTTTTATTGCTGGTATGGTTTCAGAAATGAACCATGCTATTTTAAGATCTGAAATTGATAATTTGCTCGAGGTCGTTGTTTCTCTGGAAAAATCGGCTCAAGCACCAAATGATGTGGTTCTTTCAGACCATTTTTTCGGGGTCTTCGATAGAGGGAATAGAAAAGAGGAAGAAGAGAAAAACCCCCTCAAAGCGGGGGTTGACTTTGTAAAGACAGAAGTGGATAAAGACCTGAAAGTACCTGAGGACAAGACAGAGTCAAAAATTGTAGATCATAAAGGACATGTTGAGCTAAATGATAAGAAAGAGATACGAAAAAACATTATTCTAAGCCTTTTAAAGAGAAAAAACACTTTGACTATTAAGGACATTACAGCTGTAATTCATGATTGCAGCGGCAAGACAATCCAGAGGGAGCTGCAAGGTTTAATTGACCAAAACGTCTTAAAAAAAGAAGGGGAGCGGCGATGGACTCGTTATCTTCTTGCCAACTAGCAATCTTACATAGTGCTCTACTCATTTTTCTTGTTTCCTAATTGACTATTAGGGTAAACCATGTAAGATGAACATTGTGGGGGTATTGTGGTGTAATAGTAAAAAAAGTGGCATAAAATCATTGTACCACTTGATTCTTTCGCTACAGTTATCCACACGTTTTCTTTTGCAGTAGTGACTATAGAGATTATAATTACGCGAAGGGGCAGTAATTGTGTGAGGATTTTTTTCTGATACACTACTTCTCTATGCAGAATGTTCGCGTGATTTTCTGACTGATTTTACTGACAGAATGTACATTGAAAATTTAATAATGAAATTAAAATTAATTGAGAAATCTGAAATCTTTTTCGGTTACGGCTGTTAACGATTTGAATTTCTATTACACATGCTAAAAACTAATTTTTCAGTTTTGTGTCGACTCTAGTAAAACTGGAAGAGTAGTAGTTTAGAATTTTATTCTGCTCTCTCATTCCGTCATTAAGTATAGCGAGGGCAGAACATCTATATAAAGAGGAAAGGTGCGAAAGCACTCTCTCTATATATAACATCGGTCTATGATTCTTTGTTTCATTCATGAAATTGAGATCATAAAACATTAATTACCAATAACGACTAAAGAAACTTTAAAGTCGAAGTTTTTTTGTTCGTAATAGAATATTTTTTCAAGCACTTCATCTAGATTTTTAAAATCGAGTGGGGGTGAAAAAATTATTAAGTTATTAGTTTACATTTATGAGTATTTTAGAAACATCTAAGACAAAGAAATTTGTCGCAAGATTTGCCGGACTCGCAATCGCGTTCAGTCTCGCTGTGGGAGTTGCTCTTCCAGCACAGGCTGCAACCGTTGACGAGCTTACTGCGCAAATCAATAGCTTGCTTGGAACGATCGCATCGCTCCAATCACAGCTCGCGACCATCCAGGGTGGAAGTCCCTCATCGTCAGGATTCGTATTTACGAAAGACCTTAAGATGGGAGACAGCAATGCAGATGTCATGCGCTTGCAAAAAGTTCTGAACATGAGCGCAGACACTCAAGTGGCAGCAACAGGCGCAGGCTCCCCCGGAAATGAATCAAGTTATTTCGGAGCAAAGACAAAGGCTGCTGTAATGAAATACCAAACAAAGAAGGGTGTTCCAAGCACTGGCTATGTCGGACCTTTGAGCCGAGGAAAGCTTAATGCAGGTGGAGTAGTTGTTACTCCTCCAGGTCCTGGCCCAACACCTTCACCAACTCCAGCAGGAACTGGACTTAGCGTTAGTGCTGCTACACAACCAGGGGCACAGCTCGCTCCTTTAAGCGCAGCTCGCGTTCCGTTTACTAAAGTTACTTTCACTGCCGGAAGCGATGGTGATGTAACGGTTAACGGAGTTGTCGTCGAACGAGGCGGTCCTTCAACGGACGCAGCTTTCTCAGGCGTAGTTCTCTTGGATGAGAATGGAAACCAGATTGGTCTTGCGAAGACATTGAATTCTTCTCACCAGACAACTCTTCCAGGATTCGTTGTTCCAAAAGGAACTTCACGAACTCTTACTGTTGCAGCAAACCGCAGAACGACTGACGCTTCATCGGTTGACGCCGGTGCAGTAGCTATGTTCTCGGTAGTTCAGGTAAATACGGCAGCTACGGTTTCCGGATCTCTTCCAATTGTTGGAACCGCTCAAACATTAAACGACGGTCTTTCAATCGGTACCATTACAGTAGCTCGCGGTCCGCTTGATCCAGCAGCACAGGCTGGTGGTGTTTCCAAGAACGTTGGGACCACTGCTTACATTTTCTCTTCAATTAAAGTTACTGCAGGTTCTGTAGAAGATGTGTTGATCAAGTCTATCCGATGGAATCAGGCTTCATCGTCATCTTCATCTGATCTTGCAAACATGGTTACTGTTGTTGACGGAGTTACGTATCCAGCAACAGTTGACTCGACAGGGAAATACTACACATCAACTTTCGGTTCAGGTATTAAAATTGAGAAAGGTTTTTCAAAAGAAATCTCAATTCGAGGTGATATTATTGGCGGTTCAGGCCGCACGGCTGCCTTTAACATAGAAAAGACTACTGATCTTAATGTATCAGGTCTTCTCTTCGGTTATGGCATCACCCCTCCAACTTCAGGCACTGGTTTCTCCGCAGGAACTATTTGGTACGGTGGTTCAACAATCAGCATCAATTCCGGTTCGATTACCGTTACCGTAGACCCAGCCGTTGCTGCACAAAACGTTGCAGTTAATGTTTCAAACCAGCCACTTGGAGGCTACCAAGTTGAAGTAAAGGGTGAGCCGATCACGGTTGCCTCGTCAGTCTTCGGTCTTGATGTTATCGGCCCTGCCGACAACATTACGAACGTTAGTCTTGTAAATCAGAACGGTGCAGTTATGGCGGGTCCGGCTGATCAGACTAACGGTAAAGTTACTTTCACCGACACGATCACTTACCCAGTTGGTATTACGAAGATCGTTCTTAAAGGTAAAATTGGTACAAGCTTCTCAAATAACAATACGGTTCGAGCTTCAACCACTCCTTCTTCAAACTGGACTACGGTTACAGGCCAAGTGACAGGTCAAACCATCACTCCTTCACCGGCTTCTGTTTTGAGTGGAAACTACATGACGGTAAAGAGCGCTGCGTTGACGGTGAGCATCTTGCCTGATCCAGTTGCTCAAGTAGTTGTGGCTGGCGGTCAAGGCTTTACCTTCACGAAGTACCAGCTTGACGCCGGGGCTTCTGGTGAAGATCTACGAATCTCATCTCTCATCCTTCTTGAGGCTGGAGGTGGTACAGTTACGAACCTCACCAATTGTCAGCTTTTTGACGGTTCAACTGCTTTGAACACTGGTTCAAACGCTGTTAACCCAGCAGCTGGTGCAAACACCTTTACCTTTGACAGTGCTTTGGTTGTTGCAAAGGGCACCCAGAAGGCGTTGCTCTTGAAGTGTAATATCGCTTCAGGTTCAACCTCGACATATCAGTGGGGCTTCTCCGCAACACCTACAGCTACAGGTGTAACGTCAGGTCAGTCAGCAACAGTTATTGCTAACACTGGTGCTGGTGCACTTATGACCATGACCACTGGTGGTTCAATGACAGTCGCACTTGATTCTTCAAGTCCTTCATACCGAGTTGTACCTGCTGGAACGACAGGGAACACAGCTTCTGTGCTCCGCTTCCATGCTTCAAATGAAGATATGTCTCTTCAGACAATTGCCTTTCAGCTTACTTCAGTTGCAACCAGCACCAACGCTGATGTGACCCAAGTAACTCTCTGGGACGGAACAACTCAAGTTGGTTCAGCAATCTTTGACGGCACAACCAATGCTGCTGGTCTTAGCATCGCAACGTCTACACTCACCACTGCGGTGACGATTCCGAAGGACGGCGACAAGATCATTACGGTAAAGGTTGACCTCCCAACTCAAGGAACAAATGCTGTAGGTCACCCAGGCGCTCTTGTTATAGTTGACTATGATGGTGGACAGGCTATTGGCACTAAAGCAGTCGGTGCATCAAGTGGTACGGCTATCTATTCAAGCTCGGCTGATACCGGTTCAAGTGGTGTACGTGTCTATAAGACATTCCCGACAATTACCTACTCGACTACAGGCGCTACGCTTAGCTCGGGAGTCAATGACTTGATCTCGCTCTCAATTACAGCTGATCCAAAGGGCGATATCCAATTGCACAGATTGAACTTCCTTATTGCAACGACTACCGCGACCTTGTCAGCTCCTACCTTTAGTGGTCCAAACGGAAATGTTTCAAGTACGACTGATTTAGCTAATACATTTGCCTCTTCGAGCGCAGTGTCTACAATCAGTGTCTACTTTGACAGCACTTCAAACGTTAACGATAGGACTGTTGGAGCAGGTCAAACCAAGACGTACACCTTGCGTGGTACTGTTGCTATAACAGGAAACAGCAATACGACGGGTTCGGTAAGTGCGGCTTTGAAGGCTGATGCAGCTTACCCGGCGCTTCCATACCTCTTGTCAACATCGACAAATGGATATATGGCATCGACCACTGGTGGAAATATCGGTTCTGGAGTAAGTTTGAACAATTCAAACATTATCTGGTCACCGCTTTCCACTACGACTTCGGTAACTACAGCGTACACAGACTTCACGAACGGTTACGGTTTGCTAGGCTGCTTCGCATCAAGCGGTTTGGGCCAGAACTGTACAGCTCGCGTTCTCGCAAAGTAATAGAGTCACTTGTGTCCCGATATCCATCGGGAGACTCAAAAAACAACCCTGCAATTGCAGGGTTGTTTTTTTGTGTCCGAATCAGTAGAATTACTCGTATGACGAAAGAAAAAAAATTCTACATTGTTCTTATCTGTATTTTACTCATTGGTGTTATTTCCCAGTATATTCGAAATCGAGGAGAAAAAAATATGGTACCCACTACACAAGAGAATAGTACGAGCACCAAGAAAATTGTTGATGTTAGGCCTGGTCTTCAAGCTGAAGTGGAAGAAGAAAGCATTGCGCCGAACAAGCAAGTACCTCAACCTGATCTCAATCGCCCTATAACTTTTCCCTCCTCTTATAGTGAGAAGGCGGCCAAGAAAGTTGGGGACGATATGAAAGTTCTTGTTGCTTCTTTGAAGGCAAAACCATACTCGTACGAAACATGGAATGACCTAGCCATTTTTCGAAAAATGATTGAGGACTATAAGGGAGCTGAAGAAATATGGGTATTTTTGACAACCGTGGCACCAACAAAACCTGACGCCTACCTTAATCTTGGGGAGCTGTACATGTATTATTTCCACCAAAATGCTAAAGCCGAGCAGGCTTTTTTGAGGGTAATTGAAGTCTCACCTCATTGGTTCGAAGGATACAAGCGCCTTGTTGATTTTTATGTTATTGCCGCGAAAGAGCCAGCAAAGGCCAAAAAAATCTTAAAAGAGAGCATTGCACGGTTCCCCGATATGAAAGCACAACTTGAGCCGTTGCTTAAAAGTCTTAGCTAAAGGATTCTATGAAAAAATACCTTGACCATACTTTTTTTAAGTTCCTCTTTGGTTTTGTCACTATTCTTGTTGTCAGTTTTGTTTTGCTTGCGGCTGTGGGTTATTATCAAGTTGAAATAAAGCCCGATACCCACGCTTCGGTTGATTTGGGTGATGCGGAATAGCCAAGTTATTTCTGAATTTAATTTTTTTAAGCCTTTTGTATACAGGAGACCGTTTTTACGTTATCCACAGAATAATAGCAATATATCCCCGCTCGGGGCGTATACAGAGTATAATTAAACCAATGTTAAGAATCAGGATTTCCTGGTTCGGTCGTCGACAAAAGTTGTTTTGAAGTAATTTATTAATTTATTAATTTAAAAATTAGATAATGAAAGCTATTTTGCAGAGCAGGTTGATGCATATTCTTACCTGTTCAATTGTTTTAAGTTTATTTTTGGCTACTCTATCAGTGTCTGCAGCTACCACTATTAGCACTAATATCAATACTGGGGGTACCCTTATAGTTACTGGTGCCGTTAGTGCCTCATCAACGGCGGCAGTTGCAGGACTTGCTACTCTCTCTGGTGGTTTTGTGTCTTTTGCCTCATCGTCAGTAAATAGTACTTTCAATGTTACAGGGGCTCTCACTGCAACCTCCACGCTTGCAGTTTCAGGACTTACTTCTCTTGTTGGCGGTTTTGTCTCAAATGCGTCTTCATCCGTTCTCTCTAATTTTCAGGTGTTAGGTGCAATTGGTGCTTCTTCAACCCTCCAGGTCGCCGGTCTTTCAACTTTGACGGGCGGCTTTGTATCGAACGCCTCTTCGTCTGTAAGTAATACCTTTACGGTTACAGGTCTTCTTAAGGCATCTTCAACGGTATCAATTACAGGTACGACCACGCTGGCTGCCGGTTTTGCCGTAGGTTCTAGTACGATGTATTCGGCTGGAAATGGCTTTGGTACAAATCGAGTAAGTGGAATTTTGTTTGGTCAGTGTACAGTCGATTTCCCTTTAATGAGCACAAGTTCGGCTGCTGTTGCCACCTGTGTGGCTCCTGGGGTCACCGCCTCCACTACTCTCGTTCATATTACCCCTTATTTTCAAGAACCTGATAACTTCGTTGTCTTTACAGGCGCTTCGAGCACGGTATATACCGCCTCCGGTGTGCTGATGAATGACACCATTCAAGTTTCGGCGATTCTTGCCACAACATCTGTGCAAGCTACAGCGATAACAATTAACCCTGCGCCTCGAGTCTGGTCATGGTTTGGGATTCAATAATTTTTAAGGCACAAGATGTTGGTACTTTCTTTTGATTTCTTGTATGTACGAGCGTCTTGTGATTAACAAAATGAATACCTTAAAAAAAATAAAGTTTTGCGCCGCGCTTTTAGCAATATTTCCAGTTGTTGCTTTTGCCGCTTACAATGATGTTACTTTGACGACTGATACAGTGATTACAACAAACGGCACGGTGAATGTCAGCGGATCGAGTGCGACTATTGAGTCAATTACGGTAAATGATCTTAACTTTAGTGTGGTATTACAGCCTAATTCTACTGCAACATTGAACGAAACAGGGGCACATGCCTTACTTTCAAGTGATACGTCAGTAGTTAGTTCTAATACCTGCAGTGGCGGTACTTCCACCATGGCTCTTTCAAATACAGGATCAGACTCTGTTACAACTCTCGTGAGTGTTTTGGAGAGCGGCTGTTCCGGTTCAAGCGGTAGCACCTCGCATGGCGGCAATGGTTCTCCTGGTGCCGCGAGTGGCGGAGGAGGTGGGGGAGGATCAAGTGTTCCGGCAGGACCACCGCCCTCTCCAACTCCTGTGGTAGCCCAAGTGCCTACTAGTCCTGTCTCGGCGAGTGCAGAAATCACGAAGTCTTTAAAGAAAGGATCTGTAGGTAATGAGGTCAAGTCTTTACAGAAGGTTTTGAATTCAGATCCTGCCACTCAAATTACTAATACTGGTGTGGGGTCACCAGGAAATGAGACCACCCTCTTCGGTTCAATGACTCTCACCGCTCTGAAAAAATTCCAAGTTAAATACGGTATTTCTGGGCCCGGTAAAGAGGGTTATGGAGTACTTGGTCCTAAGACTCGCAAGAAGGTAAACGAGATTCTTGGTACAATGAAATCAAGTTCGACTGTCGCTCCTTCTGCCAGCCAAAACAGTGCAAATGCAAGTGACGCTTCAGCCGCACTTCAGAAACAAATTCAAGATACGTTGGCAAAAATTAAAGCACTTCAAGACCGGATTAAAGCCGTAGGACACTAAAGGTTCACCACAAAAAATCCCGCGTTGCGGGATTTTTTTGCACTAACTTGACAGGACTCTAATAAAAAGTAGACTTTCATTTATCAGGCCAAAGACAGCCCCGACGTATGTTGGGGTCCCGACTTCAAACATCGGGACAGGGAGCAGCAAACGCTTTAATTTTCCGTAAGGACCCTGCCGAGGTTATCTTCCGCTTTCAAAGCGGTCTCCTCTCTTTATCGCCTTTTATTAAAGGTCGTCTTAATTTAGCTAAAAACGTAAAGCGAAAAGCGCAAAACAAAAGTCTAAATTCTTTTTAGTTTTTCACTTTAAGCTTTACACTTTTAACGTGGCTCTAACTAAAGCGCAGAAAAAAGATATTCTTGATGTCATCGAAAAGATTCTCAAGGATTCAAAAAGTGTTGCCTTTGCCCAGTATAGTGGTTTAACAGTTGCAGAGGTTTCAGAAATGCGCCGAACGCTTAAAAAAGCCGGTGTCAGTTATAAAGTAGTTAAGAAGAGCTTGGCTGGGAAGGTGCTTGGCGGAAAAAAAATAGAAGGAACGGTGCCCGAAATGCCAGGACAAATTGCTCTTGCTTACAGTACTGACCTAATTGCACCAGCTCGAGAAGTGTTTCAGGCGGGAAAGAAGTATGAAGGAAAAATTTCAATCACCGGCGGAATTTTCGAAGGAAAATTTATGTCGAAGGGAGAAATGATCTCCATCGCTTCTATTCCATCGCGCGAAACGCTCCTCGGTATGTTCGTTAATATTATCAATTCGCCGATCCAGGGGCTGGTTTTGGCTTTGGATGCAGTAGCGAAGAAGAAATTATAAGAAGCGGTTAGCGTATAGGGTATAGGAAAGAGAAAATCTTTTTCTAAACGCTAAACGCTTCCGTTACTAAACGCTTAAAAATATATGGCAGACGAAGTAAAAACAGAAACAGCCCCGACGAGCAAAGCTGTCGGGGAGCCGACCGGAAGCGTCGGCTTCGAGGTTCCGGCAAAATTCCAATCTCTCGTGGAGAGCGTTGAAAAAATGTCGGTTCTTGAACTCAATGAATTAGTGAAAGTATTAGAAAAGAAATTTGGCGTCTCGGCTCAAGCCGTTGCAGTTGCTGCTCCAGCAGCTGGAGGCGCTGCCGCTGGCGCTGAAGAGAAGGCAACGTACAATGTTGAGTTGAAAGACGCTGGCGCCCAAAAGATTGCAGTTATCAAGATCGTCAAGGAAGTCTTGGCTCTTGGTCTTAAGGAGGCCAAAGATCTTGTTGATGCCGCTCCCAAAATGCTCAAAGAAGGTATGAAGAAGGCAGAGGCAGAAGAATTGAAGAAAAGAATTGAAGAGGCTGGCGGGAAAGTTGAGTTAAAATAAGAATTTTAACTCAACCAGCCTCTTAGCTTCACAAGCTTCGAAAGCTTCGTGAGCTTTAAGAAAATCAAAAGCCGTCCCGACGTTACGTCGGGACGGCTTTTCATTAACCAGAACCCCGCCCGAAGCATTCGTTACATAAGGGCACCCTCTCATGTTGGAGGGCGGGGGTTGAAAGGACACCACGAAGCCTCTAAACGTGGTAAGGTGATTCCATGAGGATTCGAACTCTCAATCA
>OBEQ012447400.1_pt1 | contig 14361 bp, 15 predicted proteins | sample 1670901 | NCBI WGS metagenome assembly OBEQ01 (sample SAMEA104232315, study PRJEB22302) | groundwater metagenome | biome: forest; feature: aquifer; material: groundwater | place: USA | collected 2011-08-07 | depth 5.4 m
CCAGGGAGAAACTCCTTGATCCGCTCCCATTGGTCATCCCGTAGCGCATGACGTTCCATCGGTCGGCCCTCCGTCTTGCCGACCCCCTATGAACCATTCATTTCGGGTTTTGGGAATCCCAGAACTGACGACACGCCCTAGGCAAATTTTTCCTAGTGATGGCATGGCCGCTTCGGGCGCGTCACGATGGCGCCCGAGGAGAGGCAATCGACGCAGGCGGCACAAGGTTCAGGCCTACAGGTAGTCCAGCAGACTCACCTTGCTGATGGAGGCTATGGCGGAATACGAGGCCTGCAGTTGAGTCTCGTATTGGGTGACTTCCGCGGCAACCGCTGCCACGTCCACCGATTTGACGTCCGAGACGCGCTCGGTGATGACGGTGACGTCATCCTGCTTGCTCTGATGCGCGGTTTCCAGGCGATTGGCGCTGAGCGACAGCGAGCCCTGCACGGCCAGCAGCTCATCGAGCGCTGCGGTCGCCAGGTCATAGGCCTCGCTCAGCGCGGTCTCGTCGAGCGGGGATGCCGTAAGACTGGCGACGATGTTCGCTGCCCGCAACGCCTTTTCGAAGGCGGCACTGTCGGCGGTCACGCCATAGGAGATAGATTGCTGCTTGCCGATCCGAACAGCGGCAATGTCGCCGTCTCCCTGGTAATAGGAGGTGTCGGCCGAGGACGGGCTGGCGGGTGCGGACAGGGCCGAGACATCCACCGGCGCGGTATCGGTGATGCTGCCGGCGAACAGGTAGCGGCCGTCCTGTTGCAGGTTCATCAGCGACGCCAGATCGTCCAGCCTGGTCTGGCCATAGGCATTGATGTCGATGCCGTCGCTGTCGCTGGTATCCGACAGGGCACCGCTCAAAGTGGACCGCATCGAGGTCAGCAGGTCGGTCATGCTACCGATCGCACTGTGCATCGCCTCGACTCGGTCGAGCGCCGTCTGGGCGCTGTCGGCCCACGTCTGGGCCTGGGAAAGGGTGCTTTCCAGCGAAACCAGCAGCTTGGCCTTCGCGCCGTAGTCGGTGTACTGCGCGGCCTTGAGGCCAGAGGACTGCTGTTCGACCGCCGTGGCATAGCGGCCTTGCAGGGCCAGGGTGGCGTTCAGCGTGGCCTGATTCAGGCCTGCGGTCGATACTCGTTCCATGGTCATTTCACCGCTTCAAGCAGAGCGTCGAACATCGACTGGATCGCCGAGATAACCTGCGAGGCAGCGGCATAAGCGTTTTCCAGTTCGGTGATCCGGGCCGATTCTTCATCCAGGTTCACGCCATAGGCAGAGGAAAACCGGCTGGTCAGTGTGGACAGCGTGGTTTCCTTGGACGTCGACTGCGCGTCGGCGTGGTCGATCCGCAGCCCGATCTCCGACAGCAGGTCTCCGGCCTGCCCGGTCGCGTCGGCGGCGCGGAGCGCGTCGGCCAGGGCGCTGGCCTCGGACATGGTCGCCACCGGCAAGGTCGAGGGATCGTCTCGCAGGGTATCCGACACCGACAGGTCGGCGGCACTGGTGCCGTCGAGCAGGGTACTGCCGGCGGTGGTGTTGAGGGTGTCGCGCAGGTCCGTCGCCAGGCTGTCCAGGCTGCCCTGCACCGTCGGCAGGGTTTCATCGCGGAGGGTCACCAGCGCCGCCAGAGTCCCCGACCTGAGGGAAGCGGTGATGTCCTTTCCATTGACGGTGATGGCATCGAACGTCGTGGTGGCGCTGGCGGTGGCCACGCTGTCGTGCTCGAGCAGATGCGCCCGCGAGTCCACCAGGGTCTGGCCGCTGCCCGTGTAGACCCGCATCGTACCGGTGTCGTCTATGAAATAGGCGACGTCGATTTCGGCTGCCAGCGTCTGCAACTGGGTCATGCGCTGGTCTTCCAGGCCGGCTGTGGACTGGCCGCTCAGTTTGGCAAGCCGGATGTCCTCGTTCAGGTCGTCGATCCCGGTCAGCGCGTCGTTGATCGTGGCGATGGAGTCACTGATCGCCACGTCGGCATCGGTGCGCAGCTCCTGCACGGTGGCGGACGCCTCGCGCAACGCGGCGGCCGCGTCGTCGAGTGTGTTGACGACCTGGGTTTTCAACGTTTCGCTTTCCGGGGTCGACGCCAACTCGTCCAGGGCGGATTCCACGTCGGACAACAGGCCGGACAGGCTGGTTCCGGTGCTTTCGTCATCACCGGAGACGACACCAAACGCCTCGCCCAGGCGGCCGAGAACATCGGACAGAGTCGCAGCCTCGGCATCCTCCGACACCGCCGCGACGATGTCGCGCAGCAGGTAGGGATCGGCGTCGCTCACAACTCCGCTGACAGAGACGCCGCTGCCTACGCCGCCAGTCACGACACTTGATTGGGTCGCCGACTTGACGGTGTAGCCGTCGGTGTCGGCATTGGCGATGTTGTTGCTGGCGACGCTCAGTTGTAGCTGTACGGTTCGCAGGGAACTGGTGGCGGCGTTCATGGCGACGGTGAGCGACATGGCAGCCTCGCTTCAGGCACGAAGTGTTGTTGTGTACAGGGGCATCCGGGCCGCCAGGTCGGCGGTACCAGTACAGCTATAGCCGGTGCCGACCTTGCCGCGTAGCGCGGCCATCGCCGTTTCGACCCGCCGCTGCGAGGCGGCGCGGGCGGCATCGAGCCGCGTCAGATTCTCGTCGGCGACGTGGCGCAGTTCGGCAATGGCGGCAATCAGCCTGCGCACGCTTTTCTGGTCTGCCGCCAGCCGGCCGCGTGCGCTCGACCACAAGTGGTCGAATCGTTCTGCCAGAGCCACCTTCCGGTCGGTCGTTTCCACCACCGCAGCCGGCAGTCCGGCGGCGAGGAGAACGTTTTCCTCGACCATGATGGCGGCAAGATCCTGAATCAGGATGAACAGGTCTTCGACGTTCTCCGCCGGCAGGGTAGCGGAGGCTATCGGCAACGGGATCGTGTGCATGGCAGGCCCTCGGGGTTCGCTACGGCCGCCGGGTATCGGCGACGCGGGTATACGCGGTGGCGGCGGAGGTGTGGCGGTTGACGGCGCGCAGTTCGTCGGCCAGGGTCTCGAGTTCCGTGTGCAGCAGGTCGATCAGAGCCTCCAGGTCGTGCGCCACCACGGCATTGCGCCGACGCATCAGGCTGACAGGCTCGTCCGCCAACTGCTCGCCGATGCGTCGCGCAAGGTCGACGGCAGCCTCGGCAGTGTTGATGTCAAGCGCGGCGCGGGCCTCGGCGATCACCCGTGAGGCCCGCATGATCGACAGATCAATGACCTTGGTATGGCGGGATTTGGTGTGCATGACGGAACTCCTTCGATTAGCGCACCGTCGACATCAAGGTGTCGAACATGTCACGCGAGGTGCTGATCACCGTGGAAGCCGCCGAATAGGCCTGCTGCGCGACGATCATGCGGGTCATTTCGCTCGTGGTGTCGACCGTGGAGGATTCCAGGGCATAGTCCTGGATCACGCCCGTGGTGCCTTGCCCGGCTTCCTGCAGCGTGTAGCTGCCCGAGGCGCTGGTCTGGGCGTATACACTGTCGCTGAGCGCCGCCAAGCCATCGACATTGCTGAATGTCGCCAGCGGGATCTTGTAGATGGCGCGCGAATAGCCGTTGTTGTAGGTGGCGGTCACCGTGCCGTCATCTTCGATGGCAAGGCCCGTCAGGCTGCCGTATTCGTATCCATCGGGGGTGATCCGCGTGAGATCGACATAGGGCTCGTCGTCGTTCGAGGCATATTGCGTCAGCCGGTTGGTCGATCCCGCCTCGCCGAGGTCCAGGATGACGGTGCTGTCGGCGGCGCCGGTGGTCCAACCGGTGACGGTCAGATCCGCTGGCGATGGCGAGGTGCTGGCAAGCGTTCCGTCGGTGTTGAACGTCAGGGTGATCGGTCCGCCGCTGATGGTGCCCGACGTCACGCTGCTGTCGTTGCTCCGGGTCGGATCGGCGACGGACAGGCTCCACTCGTTGTCGTTCGTCTTCTCCCAGGTGATTTCGACGCTGTGCGACACCCCCAGCGAATCATAGACCTCCATCGAAGAGGTGAAAGTATCGCCGGTTGCGGCATCGGCTGGCAGGTTGGCGACGATCGTTTCGGTGGTCGTTGCCGAGGCGTATCCAGAAAAGATGTTGGTGTCGATTGGCTCCAGCGCGTCCGTACTGTTGGTGCTGCCACCAATGACCTTGCCGTCGGCGTCGGTGGGATAGCCTTGCAGGTAATAATTGCCATTGCAGAGATAACCGTCGGAGTCGATGGAGAATTCTCCATTGCGCGTGAAATACAGCTCACGCCCGTCAACGCCGTAAGTCACGGCGAGCATGCCATCACCATCAATGGCGATGTCGGTGGCGTTGGATGTGCTGCTGATCAGTCCCTGCACGCCGACGTTCTGGTTCGTCGAGGCCGATACGCCGCCCGATGCGTAGTAACTGCCAGTGCTTTGCTGGGTTATCAACGACGAAAAGCTGGCGGTGTTCGCCTTGTATCCAACCGTGCTCGAATTGGCCAGATTGTCGGAAATGACGGCCAGTGCCTGACTCTGTGCTTTCAGGCCAGACACGGCGGAAGACATGGCGCCGCTGATACTCATGATCGGTCCCTCCGCGATGTCCGGGCGACTGGGAGTGTCCCAGAGCCTTTCTGTTGACTGGTACGGAGGGGAACTGACTTTCAGGCGGTTTTTTTGCAGACCCGGGGGAGTCTCTTTATTCGTGGTGCAGCGCTTCGATCGGGTCCAGTCGCGCGGCATGGCGGGCGGGGAGATAGCCGAAGGCGATCCCGACCATGGCCGAGAAACTGAAGGCCAGGACGATGATGTAAGTATCGACGATGAAGGGCACCTCCAGAACTGTCACCGCCGCGCCAGCCAGCCCGATGCCGGCCAGAGTGCCGATGACGCCGCCGAACAGTGCCAGGATCACCGCCTCGATCAGGAACTGAAGCATGACCTGTTCCTCCGAGGCGCCGATGGCCAGGCGGATACCGATTTCTCGGGTGCGCTCCGTCACGGACACCAGCATGATGTTCATGATGCCGATCCCACCGACCATCAGGCTGACCGCCGCCACCGCGCCAAGCAGGCCGGTCAGTACGGTGGTGGTGCTTAACGACGCCTCGACGATCTGCTTCATGTCGTGGACGCTGAAGTCATCCTCCTTGTCCGCGGTGATCTTGCGCCGCTCCCGCAACAGGCGTTCAAGGTCGGCCTGAACCTTGGCGCTGTCGGCGGTCTCGGCGACTGCCACCAGCAGGCGCGAGATGTTGGTGCTGCCGGCAATGCGGCGCTGGAAGGCGCGCAGCGGCATCAGCACCGTATCGTCCATGTCGCTGCCGAAGCCGGACTGACCCTTGGCCTCCAGCAGCCCAACCACCTCACAGGCGACTTGGCCAACCCGAAGACTCCGGCCAACCGGCTGAGCCGCGCCGAACAGTTCCCTGCGCACCGTCGCGCCGACCAGGCAGACCGCGCTACCGGCCCGAATCTCGCCGGGATGAAAGCCGCGGCCCTCGACCACGGACCAGTCCTGGGCGATCAGATAATCGCCGTCGATGCCAGTCGCTGTGGTGTTGCGGCTGTCCGGGCCGCGCACGACGGACACCGCCTTCTGTCCCACCGGAGCCACCGCGCGGACACCGCGCAGCTGCTCACGCAGGGCATCGACGTCGGCGGCGGTGAACGGCCGGGCGTCGGAACTCGCCCGCCCCGGCCCGAACTGGCCGGGAGCGACGAACAGCAGGTTGGTGCCCAGCTTGGCCAGGTCGGCGGCAACCTTGGCGGTGGTGCCCTTGCCGACGGTAACCATGGCGATGACCGCGCCAACGCCGATGACGACGCCCAATACGGTCAGCATCGAACGAAACGTGTTGCGCCGCAGCGCCTCCAACGCCAGTCTTATGGTTTCATACAGCATCAGGATCTCCGGGTGTCGCTGTCGATGTTGCCGTCAACGAAGCGCACGCACCGCCTGGCGAAGGCGGCCATATCGGGTTCGTGGGTGACCATGACGATCGTGATGCCGCGGTTGTGATTGAGGTCGGTCAACAGGTCCATCACCTCGCGGCTCATCCGGGTATCCAGGTTGCCGGTGGGTTCGTCGGCGAGCAGGACCGCCGGTTGGGTGACGATAGCCCGGGCGATGGCGACGCGCTGTTGCTGGCCGCCCGAAAGTTCATTGGGTCGATGCGTCTCACGGCCCTGCAGGCCAACCCTGGCCAGGGCGGCCAGGGCCAGCCGCCGCCGCTCCGCCACCGCCACGCCGCGATAGACCAGGGGCAATTCGACGTTTTCCAGCGCCGTGGTGCGGGGCAGCAGGTTGAAGCCCTGGAACACGAAGCCGAGGAAGCGGCGACGCAGCCGGGCGCGTTGGCGACGGTCGAAATGGCTGACATCATGGCCCATGAAATGGTAAGTGCCGCAGCTCGGCAGGTCGAGGCAGCCCAGAATATTCATGGCGGTCGACTTGCCCGATCCCGACGGCCCCATGACGGCGACGAACTCGCCCTCATGGATGCTCAAGTCGACCCCGGTCAAAGCCCGAACCATGGCATCGCCGCTGCCGAACACCTTGGTAACATGCCGAAACTCCATGAGCGCAGTCGCGAACAGGATATCATGTGGCATTGGCACGCCTCAGCGCCCGGTCTTGACGGTGTCGACGATGACCTGGGCACCCTCGGCCAGCACGCCATTGGCTATCGCGGTGCGGCTGCCGTCGCTGCCCGCGGGGGTTACCGCCACCTCGATGCTCGGGCCGTTCTCGCCGAGCAACCAGACACGGTGATCCTCGCCGACACGGCTGCTGGCACCGCGGAAACGCGGTGGTCCCGGAAGAAGGCTACGCAGAAACCCCGGCTCGTTGGACGCCGTGGTGGCCGGTGGGGTGAAACGCAGCGCAGAGTTGGGCACCAGCAAGGTGTCGGCAACCTGTTGCACCACGATGTTGGCGGTAGCAGTCATGCCCGGCCGCAGCAGCAGGTCCGAATTGTCAACGGTCAGCACGGCCTTGTAGGTCACCACCCCCTGGACGGTCTCCGAGGCGTAGCGGAGTTCGCGGATGACAGCAGGAAACCGGCGGCCGGGAAAAGCATCGACGGTGAAGCTGGCCGACTGACCTTCGCGGACCTGACCGATATCGGCCTCGTCGATATCCACGCGGACTTCCATCTTGCGCAGATCACCGGCCACCGAGAACAACACCGGCGCCTGCAGGGTGGAGGCGACGGTCTGGCCGGGATTGACCGAGCGCGTCAGAATAATGCCATCAATGGGCGCCACGATCTGTGTCTTGGCCAGATTGGCCTCGTTCAGGGCCAGTTCAGCCTCCGCTACCTCGATGTCCGCCTCAGCACTCATCCGCTGTGCCACCACCCGGTCATAGGCGGTCTTCGCAGTGTCATAATCCTGGCGCGAGGCGGACTGACTGGCGGCCAGCCACGCTTTGCGGTCGAGTGTGCGGCGCGCGTCTTCGACGGTGATATCGGCTTCTGCAAGCTTGGCCTTGGCCGCACCGAGCTTGGCCCGCGAACTGGCGACATTGGCTCGGAACTTGTCGGTATCCAGCTCGGCCAGTACCTGACCGGCGGTAACCGCGTCGTTGTAGGTCACACGAACCAACCGCACGGTGCCCGATTGTTCGCTGGAAATGTCGACCTGACTGATCGGCTGAACGCTGCCGACCGCAGTCACTGTGACCCGCAGATCCCCCCGCGTCACCGGTTCGGTGACGTAGCGCACGGCGACGCCGTCGGCGCCACTGAGCAGGTACACTGCTGCCAGCACCGCCAGCACCGCCCCGCCCGCCATCCACCACCGGCCGCGCCGCAAAATCCGACTGGCCGGTGTTTCCGTTTCACCAACCAGCCACTGCGGTTCAGCCCGCTGCACGTCATCGGCCGCCGCCTCGAGCTTCCCGTCCATTTTATGTCGATCCCACGCCTCGCGTGACAGCGCCCTGTCAGACCGTCCGACGTCGGCGGCGATACCAGCCGATGCGCGGAGAGACGGGGCCGACACATGGGTCTGACGGGTCATGACGGGATCCTTTGCGCTGTCCTGGAGGCCGCCGGGCACTCCATCGGCGTGGCATCCTTCTCGCTGTTATACGCAGCAGTGGGGCGTGTCCTGCGCCCAGGGCCGCAAATCCGCTTTACGCCCTGTGCATTCGCGTGCGACAGGACAACTCGCACTGCACTTTGGCGAAAAAAGGGAGGTGGGCAGTTTTTGCCTGGGGCAGTGGGAAAATAATTCCCAGTATTTTCCCGCTATTTCTTGCGCAGGATTTGGCAGTGTATGACGTATAATGATCATGGCTGCCAGAATGTCGGCCCCACCACCATCATCATTGTGGGGACACCTATGCCTCAGATTTCGCTCAGGGGGCAATCCAGTCCGTGCTGCCTGGCCGGGCTATCCGACGACAGCCTGCTGGAATTGATGAGAGAGGACGACGGCGCCGCCTACCGCGTCCTGGTCGAGCGCCATATCGATCGCGCCTACGGCTTGGCTCTGCGCATCCTGCGCAACGTCGCCGATGCCGAGGACGTCGCACAGGATGCCATGGTCCGGGCCTGGACGTCGCGCCAGCATTGGCAGGGCGGCAAGGCCAAGTTCTCGACCTGGCTGTACCGGGTGATCGTCAATCGCTGCATCGACCTGCAACGCCGGGTCAAGACCAAGGACATCGCGGACGTTGATGAACCGGCCGACGAGTGCGCCGATAGCATCACCGTCATTCACCGCAGCCAGGTCTATGGCAAGCTGGAAACGGCGATGGCCAGCCTGCCGGTACAGCAGCGGGCGGCGCTGACCCTGGCCTATTTCGACGACCTCGGCAACGATGACATTGCCGAAATCCTGGGCACCACCGTCAGCGCCGTGGAAAGCCTGTTGAAGCGCGGTCGCCAGAGCCTGCGCGGCAAGCTGCGCCGTGCTGAACGCGAGATCCGGCAATTGTTCGCCGACGGCTGAAAATTTTCCGCCTGATCCGATCGGCCCATCCGTTCCAATGATCAAGGTCGCCAACTTACGGCCTTCTCCCGGAAGCGGGAGAGACGATCGGATCAGAAGGAGACGAACATGCCTGTCATCTCGACCAACACCGCGGCCAACTCGGCCTTGCGATACCTCAACCTGAACTCAGACCAGCAGTCCAACACCTTGTCGAAGCTGGCCAGTGGCTCACGCATCACCAAGGCTTCCGACGACGCTGCGGGCCTGGCGATCGCCAGCCGTCTCCAGTCGGACGTCACGGTGCTGAACCAGGCGGCGACCAACTCCAGCCAGGCCCAGTCCATCCTTCAGACAGCCGATGGCGGCCTGGCTCGCGTCGGCGATATCCTGCAGCGCATGAAGTCGCTGGCCACCCAGTCCTATTCGGGCTCGGTGACCGATACCGAACGAGCGTATGTCGACTCCGAATATCAGCAGCTGGCCGACGAAATCGACGACCTGTCCGCCGCCACTCGCTACAATGGCGAGTCGTTGCTCGACGGCTCGGCCACCAGCGCCTGGAACACCACCGGCGTCGCCTTCATGGTCGGCACCGACGTGACCGACACCATCACCGTGACCATCGACGAAATCGACGGAACGACCCTGACCGACGGTACCACAACCGTCGCCGCATCGGCTGTCGACACCGCCGCGAATGCCCAGTTGGCCATCAGCTCGCTGGACGCCGCCATTGACATGGTATCGCAAGCCCGCGCCAACGTGGGTGCCATCATGTCGCGGTTCGAGTTCCGCTCCGAGAGCATCGCCACCAGCGACGAGAACCTGAGCGCCGCCCAGTCGGCAATCATGGACGCCGACGTCGCTTCGGAAAAATCCGATCTCGCCTCCCAGGACGTCAAGACCCAGGCGGCCATCGCCGCCCTGACGCAAGCCACCCAGCTCCCCCAGGAACTGTTGAGCCTGCTGCAGAGCTAAGTTTTCCGGTCGAAGCAGCTATTCCCGTCCCCGGGTCACACCGGTGGGGATAGCTGCCAAGGGAAGGCGCTACGCCAGGGAAGAACGGCCATGACCAGTGTCAGTTCAGCCACTACGACAACAAGCACGACCACGACGCGGACCAGCTATTCGCAGAACCGCAACGACTTCGACACCGATGCGCTGGTCGAGGAGGCCGTCGCTGCGAAACTGGCCCGGGCCGATACCTACGAAACCCGGATCTCAAAGAACGACGCCAAGATTGCCGCCTACGAGGAACTGCAAGACGCGTTGCAGACCGTTCTCGACAGTGTCGATGTGCTTCGCGGTCCATCGGGTACGAGCGGCAAGTCCGACGATGTCTTTCTCGACCGCTCTGCTTATATCACCGCCTCCAGTTCAACCGATGCCGACAATCTACTGTCGGCGACCGTTGAGGAGGGCACCGCCACCGGCACCCACAAAATCGAAATTTTGCAGGTCGCCAAGGCCGACAAACTGGGCGGCGGCACGGTCACCAGTCGCTATGACGACCTCGGCTGGTCCGGTACCTTCACCCTCGGAACATCTGATGTCGGCGACGGCGGCAACGCCACTTCGGCCACCATTACCGTCACCGACAGCATGTCGCTGGGCGACATCGCCGAGGCCATCAATGCCGAGGAGGCGAATACTGGCGTCTCCGCGTCGGTCATCAAGGTCTCCGACAGCGCATACATGCTGGTTCTCACCAGCAGCGATGCCGCCCGCAGCATTTCGGCAAACTACGCCAGCGGTGACGATGCGTTGCAGAGCCTTGGTATCACCGGCGCGGACGGCACCTTCGCCAATCGCCTGCAGACCGCCCAGGTCGCCTCGTTGACCGTCGACGGCGTCACTGTCGAGCGCAACAGCAACGATATCGACGACGTCATTGATGGCGTCGGCCTTTACCTCTACCAGGCCGAGGCCGGCACCACCATCACCGTCGAGATCGACAATGATCTCAGTGGCATCAAGACAGCGATCCAGAGCTTCGTTGACGCCTACAACGCCTTTCGCGACATCGTGCTGACCAACCAGGAGGTTGGCAGCGACGGAGAGGTTTCGGAGGGTGCCGTATTGTTCGGCGATGGCACGCTGCGCAACGCCTCGAAACAACTCCAGAACATTCTTACCGAGATGGTGGATGGCGTCGATTTGTCAAGTATCGGCATCACCTTCGACGAGGACAACAAGCTGCAAATCGACGAGGAGGCTCTCGACGATGCCCTGCTCAGCGATGCCGAGACCGTCAAGAAGTTGTTCTCCTACGACATGGAAACATCGTCCGGGGATCTGCAGTTGCTGTCCCACGGCACTGGCGACCTCAGTTTTACCCTTGACGTTACCGTCGATGCGAACGGCTCTCTGGAGAGTGCTTCGATCGGGGGCGATTCTTCAATGTTCACCATCAGCGGATCCCGCATCATCGGCAACGAAGGCACCGCTTACGAAGGCCTGACGCTGATCTATACAGGTACCACCGACAAATCGATCAGTGTCGGGATTACCAGCGGTCTGGCCGAGCAGCTCTACAACGCGACGACCGTGATTGCCGATGAAAACGACGGCCAACTGGCTGACCTCGTCACCTCGCTGGAAGGCGCCAACGAAGATCTCCAGGACAAGATCACATGGATCGAAGACACCGCTGAAACCTACCGGAATTATCTGCTGGACCGCTATTCGCGCATCGAGGCGAAGCTCGCCGAGGCGCAAAGTCTCCTGGACTTGTTCGACGCCTACAACAGTAGCGACAACTGAGGAGTATGGCCATGACTCATACCCGATACGCCATTGCAGCCTATCGTTCGGCGGTGATGACCACACCGCCGCTTCAGGCGGTCGTGCTGCTCTACGATGGCCTGCTGGTGCGCATCGAGAGCGCCGCCGTGGCGGCCGAAAAGGGCGACTACGAACGCCAGTTCGACGAGACCAACCGCGCCGTGGCCATCCTCAACGGCCTGCTCCGCTCGCTCGACGCGGCCCGTGGGGGCGAGGTGGCACGGCACCTCGAAGACGCCTATCGCGCCAATGCCCGTGCCCTGATGCGGGCCGTCACCCGTCCCGAGGGGGCCGTGGCATGTCGGCGGGTCGCCAATGGCCTACGCCGCCTGCGCAATTCCTGGGCGGAAATCGGTGGCATGGCCCCATTGCCCATGCCGCCCGGAGCGGGGCCGGCAAAATCCGGGCCTGCCAAGGCCGACTGAGGTCAACTAAGGCCTGTCAAAGTACTTCCGGATGGTCTAGGGTAGCCATTGGCGTCTGAAGGGGCGCCTTAGGCAACAGGCGACGAAGAAATCGGAGCGCCATGACCACCGGAACCATGACCATCGAAGCATTTGAAGGCATGCTTGACGCCCATGGCGTCAACCTTGCCGCGTGGCCTCCCGAGGAACAATCGGCAGCAGCCTTGTTGCTGCGGAGTTCGTCCAAAGCACGCGCCGCTCTGGAGGCAGCGCAGGCCCTGGATCAGGCGCTCCACGAACCCATGCCCAAAGCCCCTGCCGGCTTGGTGGATCGTATCATCGCCGCTTCCGGTGCCAACAAGGAAGATGGCTCGACCTGAATTCGACCCGGTTCAAAAACCCATGGCGCGCCCGGCAAGGGCGATCAGGAAGACGTGGGGGCGCGGGAGCACCAGACGGTCGATCATGCCGTCGGTAGTCACCAGGACTGGACCCTTGGTCGGGAAATCTCTGGCCTCCAGCAAATTGCCACCGCTCATGATGAGTTTTCGGCGACGGAATGCAGAAACCACATCAAAAATAGCGGGTATTCTACTTAACCTGGACGTGCTCTAGAGCGGTTCGCGACCGAATCGAATCGGATGGATAGGGCCTACGGCAACGATTCATGAAATATGGGCACACTTCTCGTAACTGGGGCATAACCCCGGACAAGACGAGTCTTCGACTCATCTTCAGTTGAATCTGGTGGCGCGGCGTGATTCTCTGTGGTCATGGTCAAGCCGCCCCCAGATATCGACGTTCTCACGCCGCAGGCGCTCAAGCCGTTGACCCTTGGCCTCCTGGAGGAGAACGCGCGGCTGGCGGCTGAGAATGCGGCGCTACGCGAGGAAATCGCCCGCCTGAAGGGCTTGAAGGGCAAGCCGGACATCAAGCCGCCGTCGACGCCGTCCGGCATGGAGACGATGACGGACAAAGGATCCCGCAAGGAAAGGCGGGAGAAGCGGCGGCGCGGGCCGAAGACACCGTCGGTGCCGGTCGAGGAGCGGGTGATTGTCGTCGCGGCCCTGCCGCCGGGGTCACGGTTCAAGGGCTACGAGGACTTTACGGTGCAGGATCTGCGGATCGAGCCACGGGTCGTGTGCTACCGGCGGGAGCGCTGGGTAACGCCGGATGGCCAGACCGTCGTGGCGCCGCTGCCGGACGGGGTCAGCGACCACTTGCGCCGAGATCAAACGTTTCATCCTGGTCCAGTACCACCAGGGCCAGACCACCGTGCCGCGCTTGGTGGAACTGCTCCAGGCCATCGGCCTGGATATCTCCAAGCGGCAGGTGGTGCGCATCCTGACCGAGGCCAACGAGGCTTTCGTCACCGAGGCGAGGGATGTGCTGCGGGCCGGCCTGTCGCATGCCGGCTGGATTTCCGTGGATGACACCGGCGCCCGTCACCAGGGCCGCAACGGCGTCTGCACCCAGATCGGCAATGACGCCTTCACCTTCTTCGCCACGACCACGTCGAAGAACCGGGCCAATTTCCTCGGTCTGCTGCGTGCCGGCCACGAGGATTATGTCCTGAACGACCAGGCTATGCGTCGCCGCAACCTCGCCGGGACGGTGATTGCCACCCTGCGGGAGCACCCGGCGCGGCATTTCGCCGATGCCGCCGCCTGGACCGCCCATCTGGAAGTGCTGGGCATCAGCGGTCTCACGGTGACCCCGGATCCGGTGACCATCGCCACCGAGGGCGCCCTGTGGGGCGCAGTGGTGGCCCATGGCTTCCTGCTGGGAGCGGTCATCGTCTCCGATGACGCCGGGCAGTTCAATGTCGGCACCCACGCCCTGTGCTGGGTCCATGCCGAACGCCTGATCCACAAGTTGGACGCCTTCACCGACCATGCCCGCAAGGCCAAGGAGCGCATTCGCGCTCTGGTCTGGTGGTTCTACGCCGACCTCAAGGCGTATCGGGATGCCCCCGATCCCCGCCGCAAGGCAGCCCTGAAAGCCCGCTTCAACCGCATCTTCCAACAGCGCACCGGCTTTCTGCAGCAGCAGCTCGGCTTCCTCACCCGCCATCCCCCGCCATCGCTGCAGGATGGTCAGGTCGGCATCCACAGGTCGGCCGTCACCGCACCACCGCTCAGCCGCTTCGCCAGGTTGGCCGGTGACCGGCCGATGGCCACCGGCACGATGGGATTGGCAAGTTCGGCCCAGAAGGCCAGCAGGTCCGACTTGTCCTGACTCTCGCCATGGTCGAACAGCCGCGCG
>OBEQ010410932.1_pt1 | contig 14357 bp, 9 predicted proteins | sample 1670901 | NCBI WGS metagenome assembly OBEQ01 (sample SAMEA104232315, study PRJEB22302) | groundwater metagenome | biome: forest; feature: aquifer; material: groundwater | place: USA | collected 2011-08-07 | depth 5.4 m
CGTCGTCCTCAACAAGATCGACCGCCCCGATGCCCGCCATCGCGAGGTCCTCGACGAAATCTACGACCTCTTCATCGATCTCGACGCCACCGAGGATCAGCTCGATTTCCCCGTCCTCTACGCCAACGCGCGCGCAGGCGTCGCGCATCGCGCCCCGGGCGATTCCTCTTTAGACCTGCTCCCCCTGTTCGAGACCATCGTCGAAAAGATTCCGGCGCCCGGCGGCGATCCCGCGGCGATTCTCCAGATCCAGGTCATGAATCTGGACTACAGCGATTTCCTGGGCCGCATCGCCATCGGCCGGGTCTTCAATGGCACGCTTCTGCGTGGCGCCGACGTCGGCATCGCCAAGCTCAACGGCGCCATCCAGCCCACGCGCATCACAAAACTGTTCACCTTCCGCGGCCTCGAGCGCGATGAAGCCGAATCCGTCACGGCCGGCGATATCGTCGCGATCGCTGGCGTCGAGGGCATTCAGATCGGCGAGACCGTAACCGATCTCAGCCAGCCCGCGCCGCTCGAACCTCCCACCATCGACGAGCCAACTCTCGCCATGATCTTCACCGTCAACACCGGCCCGCTTTCCGGCCGCGAGGGGAGCTACCTCACTTCGCGCGACCTCCGCGACCGCTTGCAGAAGGAGCTCCTCACCAACGTTTCCATCCGCGTCGAAGACACCGATACTCCCGAATCTTTCCGCGTGCTCGGCCGCGGCGAGCTCCAGCTCGCCATCCTGATTGAAACCATGCGCCGCGAAGGCTTCGAGCTGATGGTCGGCAAGCCCGAAATCGTCGTCCGCACCGAAAACGGCGGGAAACTCGAGCCCCTCGAACGCCTCGTCATCGACGTCCCCGAATCCTTCATCGGAATTATTTTGGAAACCCTCGGCAGCCGCCGCGGCGAAATGGTCAAGATGAGCAATCACGGCTCCGGCCGCGTCCGCATGGACTTCAAGATTCCCTCGCGCGGCCTGATCGGTCTGCGCAGCCAGTTGCTCACCGACACGCGCGGCACCGCCCTGATCCACTCCATATTCGATGGCTGGACGGATTACGCCGGTGAAATGGCCCTGCGGCCCACCGGAGCGCTCGTCGCCGACCGCCCGGGAGCTTCCACCGCCTTTGCGCTCTGGAACATTCAGGAGCGCGGCGAGCTGTTCGCCGGGCCCGGCGTCGAGGTCTACGAGGGCATGATCGTCGGCGAGAATTCCCGCGAACAGGACATGGACGTCAACGTCACCAAGGAAAAGAAGCAGACCAACATGCGCTCTTCCAGCGCCGACGAGGCCATTCGCCTCATCCCCCACCGCGAGCTCAGCCTCGAACAGGCCATCGAGTTCATTGCCGACGACGAATTTGTCGAAGTGACGCCGAAATCCATCCGCCTGCGCAAGAAAATCCTCGCCGCCGGCAAGCGCCCCCGCCGCTGGCAGGAAATCCGCGCCAGCCTCGAGACGCATTAGACCCGCGCTCGGAGCGACGGCCACTCCTCCGCTGGCCCCTGCACGCAAACGTTCCGGATCCCTACCGCGACGATTTCTCCAACAGCTCCTGCAAATACTGTTTCCAGATCGCCGCCCAGGTATGCGTGCCGTGCCCGTGCGTACTCTCGCTCGCCGGAATCAGGATGAATTTTCCCTTCGGGATTTTCGGCGCCATCTTCTCCGCGATGCCCAGCTCCGGCGGGTTGATGAAATCATCCGCCGAATTGATCCACATCACGGGAGCCCGGATTTTGTCCAGTTGCCCCGAGGGGTCGTAGTTCCGCGATGCGTTCACCTGGTACAGGAAATCGTTGGCGTCCAGCCCGGCCATCCGTGCCTTGAAATAGTCGTCCAGATATTTATCCGCGGCATCCCGCGTGGCCAGCTCCTTTTGCATCGGGATCGGGGCGCTCCCTGCGATCAGCAGAAAATCCAGCGCCGTGCGCAGCCCTTCGCGGGGCTCCTCGGTGTACTCCCCGCCTTTCCACCCCGGGTCGTTGAGGATCGCGTCCATCACCATCTTGCGCCAGATGCGATTCCGCCCAGCAATCTGCGCCGGCAGGCAGGCCAGCGGCATCAGCGCGTCCATGAAGTCCGGATACGTTTCTCCCCAGACGAACGAATGCATGCAGCCCATCGACGTGCCGAGGATCAGCCGCAGGTGATTCACCCCCAGACCTTCGTTCAGCAGACGGTAGTGCGCCGCAACCATGTCGTCGTAATCGTATTGCAGAAATCGCGCGTGCAGCCCGTCGCTCGGCTTCGACGATTTGCCGTGGCCGATCCCGTCCGGCAGGACGATGAAATACTTGGCCGTATCCAGCGGCTGCCCCGGCCCGAAAAGCTCTCCCGCAAATTGCCGCGCCAGGAATTGCCGCCCCGAGCCTCCCGTGCCGTGCAGGATCAGCACCGCGTTCGTCACCCGCCCCTGCGCATCCCGCTCCGGCTTCCCCAGCGTCGCGTAGTGCAGCCGCAGCTCGGGCAGACTTTCGCCCGACCGGAACTTGAAATCCCGCGCGACAAAATTCCCTTCCGTCGTCTGCGGCGCCTGCTGCCCCGGGGCGGCTATCGCTCCCAGCAACACAATCGCGACGCACAAAAAGCTGCTCAAAAAGTATTTCGCGCGCACACTCCACCTCGCAAGCCCCGCACTGTAGCACAGTCTCGCGCCTCCGCAGGCTCGATGCCTCGCCACCTCATCCTTGCGAATCTTTTCCGCGAGTGTTAGCGTTCGCCCGCGTTCTTTCAAACGTTCGAGGTGAATCATGCGCCGTCTGAATCTTTTACTCCTCCTGCCTTTTCTCTTTGTCGCCCGCGGATTGGCTCAGGAGCGCCCTGCGCTCGCCCCTGCCGTCCGCGAATTCGTCAAAATTGACGCTCCGGTCGTCGCTCTGGCCCACGTGCGCGTGATTGACGGCACCGGCGCCGCCCCGCGCGCCGATCAGACCCTTCTCCTCCGCGGCGGGAAAATGGAAGCCATCGGCGACGCTGCAAAAATCGCCATTCCCGATGGCGCCCAGGTTCTGGATCTCTCCGGTTACTCCGTCATTCCCGGACTCGTCGGTATGCACGACCACATGTATTACCCCGCCCCGCTTGGCCCTCCGCCCATGTATCCCGAGCACGCCACCAGTTTCCCGCGCCTCTATCTCGCCAACGGCGTCACCAGCATCCGCACCGCCGGAAGCGTCGAGCCCTACACCGACATCGAGCTGAAGCGCCTGATTGACTCCGGCAAAATGGCCGGCCCGAAGATGAACCTCACCGGTCCTTACCTCGAAGGCGAAGGCGCGTTCACGCCCCAGATGCACATCCTCGCGGGCGCCGCCGACGCCCGCAAAACCGTCGAATACTGGATCGGCGAGGGAATGACTTCCTTCAAGGCCTATATGAACATCACCCCGGACGAACTTGCCGCCGCCGTGAAGGCGGCGCACGACCGCGGCATCAAGGTGACCGGCCACCTCTGTTCCATCGGTTTCCGCGAAGCGGCAAGAATCGGCATCGACGACCTCGAGCACGGCCTGGTTGTGGACACGGAATTCTTTTCCGGAAAGCGTCCCGGCGTCTGCCCCAGTCCCACCGAAGCCGCCCGGGAGATGGCGGAAAAACTCGACGTAATGAGCGCTCCCGTCCAGGAGATGATCCGCGATCTGGTCGCCCGCCACGTGGCGATCACTTCCACGCTCCCCGTTTTTGAATCCGGCGGCGTACCCAACCGTCCCCCGCTCAGCACCCGCGTGCTCGACACGATGCTTCCCGAAGCCCGCATCGCCTATCTCCAGCGGCGCGCCGTTGTCTCCGAAGGCGGCCCGCGCGCCTATTGGCCCGCGCTCTTCCAGAAAGAGCTGCAATTCGAGCGTGAATTTGTGAAAGCGGGAGGCACTCTTCTCGCGGGGCTCGATCCCACCGGCAATGGCGGTGTCGTCGCCGGGTTCGGCGACCTGCGCGAAGTCGAGCTTCTCGTCTCCGCGGGATTCTCCCCCGTCGAAGCGATTCACATCGCCACGTCAAACGGCGCGGAATTTCTCGGCCAGCTCGACAGGATCGGAACGCTTGTCGCCGGCAAGGCGGCCGACATCGTCGTGATTCACGGCGACCCATCCGCGAATATCGCCGACATCGAAAAAGTCGAGATCGTCTTTAAGGACGGAATCGGCTATGACTCCGCAAAGCTCATCGCTTCGGTACGCGGTCTGGTCGGTCTGCGCTAGTGCCGTTCCAACTGGAAGAGCGTGCAAGTTCTTCGAATCACACGACTATCGCACCTGACGGACGCGCGGCTCAGTTAACCTGCAATTAGAAGTTGGAACGGCACTAAGGCAAAAGATTTTGCGCGTCGGCGCTTGGCAGCGAGAGCCCCACCCGCGCCGCCAGCGTCGGCGCGATGCTTCGCATATCGATCACACCCAGATTCCGCCCCGCTGGCACGCCGGGCCCAATCAGAAAGAAGGACGACCGCAAATCCGGCAGGTCCGGCATGTACCCGTGGTTTCCGCCGGGCTTGACCTTCGACAGCATCGGCCCGTCAACCGCGCTTCCCGTCCGCCACCCCGGCTTCAGCCCCACCAGAAACGACGCCACGGGATACCCCCCGCGCCTGTGTAGCTCTTCCGCTTCCAGCACGCGGTCCACTCCATTCGCCGGGTCGCCCGCGATTTTCCGCAAAATTTCGCGCACCTGCGCCAGCACTGCCGCATCCGTGGCATCTTTCAGCACGATGGCCGCGGACCCTCCCGCCGGCCAAGGAATCGCCTTCCAATCGCTGATCTTTCCTTTATCGTCCACCTGAATCAGCCCGGCTTGCCGCAACGGCGCGACCAGGTTCAGTTGCTGGTCGTAAGTCACAAACCCATGATCCGACACGATCGCCAGGTAACCGAGCCCCGGCGCGGCCTTCTCGATGCTCTCCCGCAGCGCGCCCACCACCGCGTCGAGCCGTTCCAGCACCGCCATTGCTTCCGGCGAAAATGGCGCGGTCTCGTGCTCGATGTGGTCGAGCGAGCTCAAATGCAGTGTCAGCAGCCCGGGATGTTTTTTCTCGATTACCCATTGCGCGTATCGCCCGCGGTTCTCATCCGCTTCCACCGACGTGTCGATTCCGCCCTTGTACGGCCCCAGCTCTTTTTCCGCCTCTTCCATCAGTCCCGGCGTCGAAACCGCCCGCAACAGTTTTTGATCGTCTGGAGTGCTTGCCCGCCAGATTTCCGGGATCAGCCAGTCCACTCGCGCGCCCACGGTCACCGGCCATTGCAGGCTCGCCGTCTTGCGGTGGGCTTTCGCGGCCGCGTCCCACAGCGTCGGCACGCGAATATCCTCCGCGTACCAATACCAGCCTTCCTGGTTTTTGCGCAGCGGATCAAACGTCGTATTCCCCAGGATGCCGTGCTTCGCGGGCCACACACCCGTCACCAGCGTTGTATGGCTCGGGTAGGTCACCGTCGGAATCACGCCCTCCACGCCTTCCGCGTAGGTCCCTTCCCGCAGAAACCTTCGCAAATTTGGAATTTTCGCTCCGTGCGCGTCCGCCGCGGTCACGTAGTCCGGCCGCAGCCCGTCGATCGACACCATCACGAGCAGTGGAGTCTGCTGGCTCGTCTTCGGCCGCTGTTGTGCGCTTGCACCAGCGGCAGCCAGCAGCAGGATTACGGCGATCAATGCTGTATAGATTGCTCTGTTCCGGTTCATGGCGGCCAGAAGCATACACCAAGGACCGCCTTCCGAATCACTTCCCTGCAAAGGATGGATGAATGTCTCGTGAACGCAGCGCGTTGGGCCCACGGGCACATTCCGCATTTTCCCCGGAATGGTATAGAGTCAAAGCAGCACCCAGTCCAATCGGAGCATCCAAGCCTTCGCGAATCCTTCATCATGCCGCAACCACTTTCCCCCATCACCATCGCCGCCACCGCAACCGCTTCGCCCCCGCATACCATCACCCGCGAGGACGTAAAGTATTACCTCGGCCGCGTCTTCGACATTCCCGAGCGCCGCGTCGAAGCCATGATGGGCATCGTGGACAACGCACAGGTCCGCAAGCGCCACGCCATTTTCCCCATCGACTACCTCATCGAGCCCCGGTCTCTCTCCAAGACCAATCAGGAATACATCGAGCACTCCATTGCCTTGGGCAGCCAGGCCGCTTCCGAATGCCTCTCGCGTTCGGGTCTCCGCGCGTCCGACGTGGATCTGCTCATCACCGTCTCCTGCACCGGCTTCATGATTCCCTCTCTCGACGCCCACCTCATTCCTCTTCTCGGATTCCGCTGCGACGTCCGCCGCATGCCCTTCACCGAGCTCGGTTGCGCCGCCGGAGCCATGGCCCTCAATCGCGCCGCCGATTTCCTCCGCGCTTTCCCGGAAGGGAACGTCCTCATCGTCTCCGTCGAGCTCCCCTCCCTCACGTTTCAGCGCAAGGAAGTCTCCCAGGCGAATCTCATCTCCTCCATCCTGTTCGGCGACGGCGCCGCTGCCGCCCTGGTCCGCGGAGCGCCCTGCCCGGGCCCCCGGATTCTTGCCGGCTCGACCCACACGTTCGCCAATTCAATCGACGCCATGGGATTCGACCTCCGCGATTCCGGCTTTCACATCCTTCTCTCCAAGGACGTTCCCCAGATGATCAAGGGAGAAATCCGCGAGCTGGTGGACACATTTCTCGCCAAACAGGGCCTGTCCCGCCAAGACATCCGCGGCTGGATTCTCCATCCCGGCGGCTCCCGCCTTCTCAGCAACATCGAGGAAGAGCTGGGACTCGCGAAGTCCGACACGCGCTTCTCCTGGCACGTCCTCGCCGAGTACGGCAATCTTTCCAGCGCCACGATTCTTTTCATCCTCCAGGAATGGCTCGCGAACAATCCTCTCTCACCCGGCGACTACGCCCTCGCCGCGGCGTTCGGCCCGGGCTTTAGCGCGGAGTTCTTGCTCCTCCAATGGAACTGACCGTCGCCATCTACCTAGGTTTGATCGCCGCCGTCGCCGTGCTGCGCTTCGTCGAGCTGCGCATCTCCCGCTCCCACCAAAAATCTCTCGCGGCACGCGGAGCCCTCAAGGCCGCCGACCCCGTTTTTCCCTGGATGGTCCTCATCCACACAGCCGTCCTGGCGGGTTCCGCCACCGAAGTTTTCTTTCTCCATCGGCCCTTTTTTCTCCCGCTCGCCGTTCCTGCATTTTTGTTTTTTCTCTCCGCTAATTTCGTCCGCTGGTGGGTGATTTACACCCTCGGCGAACACTGGAACGTTCAAATTGTGGACTCGACCCGTCTCGGTATCGTCTCCGCGGGCCCGTTCCGTTTCGTCCGCCACCCCAATTACGCCGCCGTTTTCGTGGAGATGCTCGCCCTGCCTCTGATCCATTCCGCCTGGATCACCGCCGCCTTCTCCGCCATCGCCCACGCTGTTATTCTGTTTGCCCGAATCTCCGCCGAAGAGCGCGTCCTCCTCGCCGATCCTCACTACCGCGAAGCGATGGCCGCCAAGCCCAGATTTTTGCCGGGAATTTTCTGATGCGGAAAGACGTCCTCATCGCCGGCGCGGGTCTTGCGGGCTCCGCTCTGGCCATTGCGCTCGGCCGCCGCGGAGTTTCCGTCGCTTTGTTCGAACGCGCCGCATTTCCCCGCGAAAAACCCTGTGGCGAAGGTCTCATGCCCGGCGGAGTCACCGCCCTCGAAGAATTGGGCATTTCCACGGGCAGCCTGGGTGCACCGTTTCACGGCATCCGCTACCACTTCGGCGGCCATAGCGCCGCAGGCTCCTTTCCCCGCGAATCCCCTGGCGCCAGGCCGGGCCTCGGCGTCCGCCGCCGCGATCTCGATTCCGCCCTCGCGCAACTTGCCGCGGAAACCACCGGCGTCGATCTGCGCACCTCCGTCCGCATCACCGGCCCGCTCTTCGAGCACGGCCGCGTCGCAGGCCTTCTCGTCGAGGACCAACCCGTTCGCGCGCGCCTTACCATCGCGGCCGATGGCGCCCACTCGCGCCTCCGCCACGCGCTCGGGCTCGACGTCCGTTTACGCTGCAAGCGCGTCGGGATGCGGATGCATTTCCGCGAGCCTGCCGGCGCACTGGCCCAGTCCCATGTCGAGATTTTCATGGGTTTTGGCCACGAGCTGTACGTCACTCCGCTCCCGCGTGGCGAATTTCTCGTCGCGGCCCTCGCGGAATCCTCGGCCATGCACGGCCCTGCCGAAGCCCAATTCGCCCGCTGGTGGCAGGCGCAGCCGCTCCTCGCCGATCGAATTCGCGGATCCGAGCCAGCGGGCGAATTGTTGGTCACTTCTCCTCTCACCGGTCGCGCCTCACGCCGCGTCCTCCCAGGTTTCGCCCTCCTCGGCGACGCCGCCGGCTTTACCGACCCGCTCACCGGCGGCGGCATGACCCAGGCTCTCCAGTCGGCCCGGTTGCTCGCCGCCCGTCTTGCCGCCTCGCCCGAATGGAATCTCTCCACGCTTTCAGCCTTTGACCGCGACCGCGAAGCTTTACTCCGCGATTACCGTCGCGTCACCGCCGGAGTCCTCTGGCTCTCCCACCATCCCGCGCTCATTGCTCCGGCGCTCGCCGTCGTCCGCGCCGCCCCGCGTCTTCTTACTCACCTCCTCGCGGTGACCGGCGGTGACCGCAGACTTCTCCGCGGCAGCGCGCAGCCCTTTACCTTTCCTGCATCCGCCCGCGCCGCCTGAGCATCTCAATGCGACGGAGGATTTCCATGCGAAGAGAACTATTGCTGTCGTGCTGGATCATCGCCCTGGCGGCCGCACCATCCGGTGCGCCCGCGCAAACCGCCTACGAAATCAGTCCCGCCCGCGGAAAGATCGAACTCAACGTCTACAAGGAAGGTTTTTTCAAGGCCTTTGGCCACGACCATACCATTTCCGCCAACCGATTCTCCGGCCGCGTCCTCTTCGCTCCCGGCAAACCGGAAAACTCTTCCGTGGTTCTTCGTATTGACGCCGACTCGCTGACCGTTCTGGATCCGGGTACTCCGGAAAAAGACCGCAAGGAAGTCCAGTCCACAATGCTCGGCGAAAAAGTCCTCGACGCCGCGCGCTTCCCCGAAATCCATTTCGAATCGTCGAAGGTCTCGGTTACCTCCGCCGCTCCGAACTCCTGGCAAGCCAGCGTCTCGGGCCCCTTGCAGATTCACGGCGTCACGAAAGAGGTCACCATCCCCGTAATGCTGCAACTTCTAGGCGGCGAGCTCTTCGCCACCGGCAGCGTCAACATCCTCCAGTCGGATTTCGGCATCGCTCCTGTCAAAGCCGGCGGCGGCGCCGTCAAGGTCAAGGACCGTCTCCGCATCCGTTTTGAAATGCACGCGCGTCCCCGGCCATCATGATTCGCTTCCCCGCACGCACGCTCTTCCTCTTCGCGGCTGCTTGCCTCGGTTCCGCTGCCGCTTCTTTCGGCGCAACGAACCCTGCTTCCGGTCTTTCTTCCTCCGACGGCCCCGCATTCCAGTTCGTGCCCCAGCTCGAGGCCGGGTTCCACCTCCTCTACGAGCAGAAATTTGCCGAGGGCCGCGCGATTCTTGAGGACTGGCAGAAACAAAATCCCGCCGAGCCGTTCGGTCACATCGCCGTCGCCGCCAGCTTTCTTTTCGAGGAGTTTTACCGCCAGGGCGTCCTCTCCAGTGAATTTTTCCTCAACGACAAAAAATTCCTGCGCGGGATCGAAGGCAAGCCCGACGCTTCCCGCATGCAGGGTTTTCAGCAGGCGCGCCTCCGCGCGATTGATGCTGCGCGTCTCCGCCTGGCCTCCAACCCCCGCGACCCGGACTCACTTCTGGCGCTGACGCTCGCCGCCGGCATGCAGGCCGACGCCCTCAGCATCCTCGAAAAAAAGCATCTCGACAGTCTCCGCCAGATCAAGGAAGCGGAAGCGACCGCGAAGCGCCTCCTCGCCGAGCGCCCCGACGCCGCGGACGCCTGGGTCGCGCTCGGCGCCGCCAACTACATCATCGGGGGCCTATCCGGCGGCAAGCGTTTTCTGCTGTGGTTCGGCGGGATCCACGGCGACCGCAAATTGGGAATGGAGCAGCTCGAAAAAACCGCCACCACCGGCCCTTACTTGCGCCCCTATGCAAAAGTTCTGCTCGCACTCGCCGCGCGCCGCGAAAGACAGGAGGACCTCGCTCGGCGCCTCCTCCGCGAACTATCCGGCGAATTTCCCGCCAGCCCGCTCTTCTCCGCCGAACTCGCCCGCGCGATGGGGATGCCCCTGCCAAGTACTATTACCAGGTAGATTCGAAGACGCCAAGCAGAGTTACGAAGTTCGCACACTCTACAGGTATTGGAATAATCTCCTATGAATTTGTGTGGATTTGAACTTTTGAGATTTCCTTTGGATTCCCGTCCATGGAGTATGCCTTCTATTTTCAATACCTTCCAGAATTGGGTGGATTTCACTCAAATCGGTCTATAAGTTGCCACAAGCCGGAGCGACTCACCAATCGCAGCCAGGGGTAGTACAACCGTTCAACGAGTTGGCGGAGCGGCTCTGCGGAAGGTGGGGACCTTTTTCCAGTGATGTTCCGCACTTTACGCGGCAGGTCCCCGGGATCAATAGCCACCGGGATTTTTTGATCGCCTGACTTTTGACCGGTTCGAATACTTCGAGAACGTGGGAGAACAAATGGCACGCATGAAATCCAGTCTATTCTTGAAGGGAATAGTCTTCGGACTCATTCTTTTCTTGGCTTGCGGAACGAGCGCGTTGGCGCAGTCCACGGCCGCGCTCCAGGGCACGGTGTTGGATGCCCAGGGTGCGGTGGTCGCCGGAGCGAAGGTGACAGTGAAAAACCTCGCTACCGATCTGACGCGCGAGGTAGAGACCGACAGCACGGGCAACTTCAAGATCCCGGCGCTCCCCGCCGGCAATTATCGGGTTGAGATTCGAAAAGAAGGATTCCGGGCGGCGATTGCCAATTCCTACACCCTCGAGGTGGGGACGACGGCGACACAGAACTTTACGCTCGCGATTGGAAACATCAGCGAAACCATCGAGGTCTCGAGCGACGCGCCCGTGATTGAATCCTCGACGATGACGGTTGGGCAGGTGATCAACCAGAAGACGGTGCAGGAGATTCCGCTCAACGGGCGGCACTTCGTGGATTTGGGCCTGCTGATTCCCGGCTCGGTGACGCCGCCGCAGAGCGGATTTCTGACTGCCCCGCTGCGCGGCCAGGGGTCCTTTGCCATCAATACGGCCGGCAACCGAGAAGACACCGTGAACTTCATGATCAACGGTATCAACCTGAATGACCAGGTGCAGAACCAGATCACCTTCCAGCCGTCCATCAACACCGTATCCGAGTTCAAGGTGGACAATTCGACCTACAGCGCGGAGTCCGGCCGCAGCTCCGGCGCGATCGTGAATATCGCCACTCGCTCCGGTACGAACAGCTTTCATGGAGAAGCGTTTGAGTACCTGCGCAATGATGCGATGGACGCCCGGAACTTTTTCAACAGCGTCACTAGCACCACGGGAGCACCCCTGGCCAAGAACCCATTCAAGCGGAACCAGTTCGGCGGCGCTCTCGGCGGGCGGATCTGGAAAGACAAGACCTTCTTCTTTTTCAGCTACGAGGGAACGCGGCAGCGTCAACGGGTCGACGTCAGTAAGGGCGTACTGGGAGACAGCAAATTCCCGCGTCCTAATCCCACCATCGGCCAACCGCCCATCGATGAACGCGCCTTGGCACAATCGACCGGGAACCCCACAGTAGTCAAGCTGCTCCCCCTCATTCCAAATCCCAACTCCACGGACGCTAAGGGCAACCCCATTTTCGTGGGCGGCGCCATTGCCCCAGTAAACATCGACCAATGGACGGGCGACGTGAGCCACAGCTTCAACCAGAACGACCGGCTGCACGGATACTATGCATTTCAGCGGGATCTCCGGCAGGAGCCGACTCTGCAGGGCAATACCATCCCTGGATTCGGCGATACCCGCCAATCACGCCGGCAAATCCTCACCCTGAATGAGACGCACATTTTCAACCCCGTGCTGGTGAACGAAGCGCGTCTTGGCTTCAACCGCATCCACATCACGTTTACGCCGAATGCTCAGCTCAACCCGAGGGACTTCGGAATCAACGACGGCATCACGACGGCGATCGGACTTCCACAGATCGCCATCGGAGGGATTCTTCTGAATCTTGGTGGGCCTTCGGGCTTCCCGCAAGGGCGCGGCGACACGACCGCGGTTCTTTCCGACAGCCTCAGTTGGCAGCGCGGGCGCCACGGGCTGAAGTTTGGCGGTGAAGTGCGCCGGTTCTACAACGACAATTTCAATCTCGACACCGGCTCGTTCACTTTCGCCAGTCCGGCTACCTTCATCAATGGCTCGGCGACTGCGTTCACAATCAACCTGTCAAATGGAGCGAGCCGCATTCTCCAGCCGGCTTGGGGCCTCTTCGCCATGGACAGCTTCAAGTGGAAGCCGAATTTCACGCTGGAGCTCGGCCTGCGCTACGACTGGAACGGCACCCCAGCCGAAGCGCAGAACCGTTTCATCCTATTTGATCCGGCAACCTCCTCGCTCTTACAGCAAAGGAATGGCATCGATCAGGTCTACGGAACCAACAACAAGAACGTAGAGCCCCGCGTAGGCTTTGTGTGGGATCCGTTCAAGACGGGCAAGACCTCCATCCGCGGCGGATATGCCATCCAGGTGGACCAGCCGGTCACGAATGCCGTCACGGGACTGTCGACGAATCCTCCGTTTGGCAAGCCTATTTCCGTCACGTCCGGCACAATTACTTTCGCAAATCCGGGTTTCAACCCGAATGCGCCTCTGGCCTCGACTTCGCCGGCCACAATTAATCAGGCGTTCAAGAATGCCTACGTTCAGTCCTGGAATCTGAACATTCAGCGCGAAATCACGCCTTCTCTCGGTCTGACTGTGGGCTACTTCGGATCGAAGGGCACGCATCTTCGGATCGCGCGCAACCTGAATCAACCTATTGCCGGGGCGAGGCCCTTCCCGCGGCTCTTGACCAGCGCCGCATTTGCTTGTCCTCAGGCAGGGGCAACGCAGTGCCCGACGCTCGGAAATATGACGATCGTGGACAGCATCGGCAACTCGTCCTACAACGCGTTGTGGGTTACAGCGAACAAGCGCCTCGCGCACGGACTCCAGTTCAACGCGTCGTACACCTATTCGCATTCCATTGATTACAACTCCTTGAGCTCGCAGGGCGTGGTAGTTCAGGACAGCAACAACGTCCGCAACGACCGCGGCTCTTCGGATTACGACGCGCGGAACCGCTTCGTGATCAACTGGCTCTACGCGCTGCCGTTCAAGGGCAACCGTCTGAAAGAAGGCTGGCAGCTTTCCGCCATCACGCAATGGCAGAGCGGCAACCCGATTAACATCCTCGTCGGAACCCCGGCGAACTGTCCGGCGCCACTCTCGCCGGATTGCGGTGGGAGCGGCGCAGGCAGCCGAACTGGCCCGAACAGCACGGGGTTAACCGGCTTGGCCACGCTTCGTCCGGATCTTGGAGGGTCGTTCCAGGTCACAGGCGATCCAAGCGGTTATTTTACGAACACAGTCTGCAATCCTTCGTCGCCCGTTTCGACCTGCTCCACGGCGAATCCGGCCTTCATCCTCCCACTGGTCGGCGGCGTCTATCACTTCGGCAACCTAGGACGAAATGTGTTCACCGGTCCGAAGTTTTCAAACACAGACTTCTCGGTGACCAAGACGACCAAGATCGCCGAGACCCTGAGCGTGCAATTCCGAGCGGAGATGTTTGATGTGTTCAACCGCCCGAACTTTGGCCAGCCGGGGCGTGTCGCCATACCGGGGAGCGCCGGGTTTGGTCAGATCAGCAACACGCGCTTCCCGGCGGGAGATTCCGGTTCGGCGCGGCAGGTGCAGTTTGCGCTGAAACTGCTCTTCTAATTTTCATCACCAACAGAAGGAGGCGTTCCGGCCAAAGCCGGAACGCCTCCTTTGTTTTTGTACAAGCCCCAACCGGCGGAACCTCCGGCGCTCGCGTAGCCTCCAAAGCAGTGTTCGCGCGCGCCTTTCGGCGCAGCGTTGCGCTTTCTCACCCAACTCCCCCCGGCCGGGCGGCCATCTTCTTCCGCCTCTTCTCACCCACACACTTCAAATCTGTTAGGGGGATGCGATGTGACCGGGCTCTTCCAATCCGAATCGTCTAGTGCCGTTCCAAGGTATTGCAGGTAAACTGAGCCGTCCGACAGGGGCGATAGTCGTCTGATTAGACGAAATTGCAGGCGCAGCGAGTTGGAACGGCACTAGAATCCTTCGCGGCGGCAACCACCTCGGCGCGCGGCGGTGACCCATGTTCGTACCGGATCTTCTCAAGGGCAGGGCGATTTTCCTCACAGGCGGGGGCACCGGCCTCGGCC
>OBEQ011486793.1_pt1 | contig 14356 bp, 6 predicted proteins | sample 1670901 | NCBI WGS metagenome assembly OBEQ01 (sample SAMEA104232315, study PRJEB22302) | groundwater metagenome | biome: forest; feature: aquifer; material: groundwater | place: USA | collected 2011-08-07 | depth 5.4 m
CCTCATACTCGCGGGCGCGGGAGACGGCCATCTGGATGAGCATCGCGGCGATCGGGGCGATGATGGCGACGATCAGCATGAGGACGAGCTGGGCCGCCCCCTGGTTGCGGTCGTCGCGGTTGCTCCGCCCGCCCCACATGAGGGACCAGCGGGCCATGTCGGCCAGCATGTAGACCGCCCCGGCGATCGTCGCGGCGATGGTGCTCGTCAGGATATCGCGGTTGCGGACGTGGGAGATCTCATGCGCCAACACCCCCTCGAGCTCCTCCCCTGAGAGGACGCGGAGGATCCCGTCGGTGACGGCGACCGCCGCGTGGTTCGGGCTGCGGCCGGTGGCGAACGCATTGGCGGTGTCGCTGGGGATCCGGTAGACCTTCGGCATCGGCATGTTCGCCATCTGCGTCAGCGTGCGGACGATCCGGTGGAGTTCCGGCAGCTCCGACTCGGTGACCGGCTGGGCCCGGTACATCGCCAGCACGATCTTGTCGGAGAACCAGTAGGAGACGCCGTTCATCACGAGGGCGAAGGCGAACGCCATCATCATGCCGCGGTGGCCGCCCAGCAACTGCCCGAGGCCGACCAGCAAGAGGGTCAGCAGCGTCAAAAAGAATGTGGTCTTCAGCGTATTCATGGAAGTGGTCGAACCTCCTTCTACGGTGAGGAACGCATTATACCACGACGGGCGGCGCGGAGGAAGGCCAGAACTTTCGTCGGGCTCTTGACGCCAAGGCGGCGCTCCACCCCGCTGGAGACGTCCACTTCGACCGGGCGGACCCGGCGGACGGCCCTGGTCACGGTGGCGGGGCGCAGGCCCCCGGCCAGGATGATCGGTAGGCCGAAGCGTTTGGCGCGGACCGCCAGTCTCCAGTCGAACGCGCGGCCGGTGCCGCCGCGACGGCCCGGGATCGCCGTGTCCAAGAGGATCGCGTCCACCGCCCCGCGGTACCGGGAGATCTCTCGCAGATCGTCCACGCCGGCGACCCGCACCGCCTTGACGACCGGCAGTCCCGTCCGGCAGTGGAGCGCCCGGCAGTCGGCCGGCGTTTCCTCGCCGTGGAGCTGGAGCCGGCCGAGCCGGCAGCGGCGCGCCAGGGTGGCGACCCGGACCGGCGACTCGTTAACGAACACGCCGACGGGGATCACCCCCGGCGGCAAAGCGCGGGCGATGCGGGCGGCCTGCCCCGGCGTCACCCGGCGGGGACTGCCCGCCGCGAAGACGAGGCCGACGGCGTCGGCCCCCGCCCGGGCCGCGGTCCGCGCGTCCCGCACCGTCGTGATGCCGCAGATTTTAACTCTCACGCCCCATGACCTCGCGGACCTTCGCCCGGATGTCGGGGGCGGCCATGAACGCCTCGCCGATCAGCACCGCGTGCGCGCCGAGCGACTTCACGTAGAGGATATCTTCGTGGGTGCGCAGCCCGCTCTCGGCGACCACGAGCCGGTCTTTCGGGACGTGGCGGATAAGTCGCGCGGTCGTCTCCCGATCCACCTTGAAGGTGTGGAGGTCGCGATTGTTGATGCCGAGGATCGCCGCCTCCGCCGCGAGCGCCTTCTGGAGGTCTTCCTCGCTGTGCCCCTCGACGAGCACAGCCAGTCCCAGCTCGCCGGCCGTCGCCAGGAACGCCTTCAGCTCCTCGCCGCTCAGCAGGTCGGCGATCAACAGGATGGCGTCGGCCCCGGCCACCGCGCTCTCGTACACCTGGTAGAGGTCAATCAGGAAATCTTTCCGCAGGGCCGGCAGGCCGGTGACCGCGCGCACCTGGGCGAGGTAGCCCAGGTGCCCGCCAAAAAACCGCTCGTCGGTGAGGACCGACAGTGCCTGCGCCCCGGCCGCCTGGTAGATCTGCGCGATCTGCACCGGGTCCATCTCCGCGCGGATCGTCCCGGCCGACGGGGAGGCCTGCTTGATCTCGGCAATCAGGTTGAGGTGATGCGGCCGGGCGATCGCCCCCCGGAAATCCCGCCGCGGCTTCAAGGTCTTCGCCCGCTCCTTCAGCACCTCCAGCGGTCGAACCTCCTTGGCGAGGGCCACTTCCTGGCGCTTGTGCTCGACGATCTGCGTGAGGATCATTGGGGCATGTTCGTCCAGGTTTTCAGATGTTGGAACACTTCGTCAGCCCGGCCGCTATCGAGCGCCTGCTGGGCCAGCACCACGCCGCCGCCGATGTCGGGCGCCGCCTCCGCCGCGTAGAGAGCGCAGCCGGCGTTGAGGACGGCGGCGTCCCGGTACGGGCCCGCTTCCCCGTCGAGCACGTCGCGGGCGATCCGGGCACACGTCACCGCATCGCCGCCGCGCAGCGACGCCAGCGACACGCGGGCGAGACCGAACGATTCAGGAGTGATCGTGGACGCCGTGGTCTTCCCGCCGGCCATCTCGACCACCCGCGTCTCGCCGATCGTGCTGACCTCGTCGAGCCCCGGCGCCCCGTGCACCACGAGGGCACGGCGCACCCCGAGCCGCCCCAGCGCCTGCGCCATCAACTCCAACAGCGCCGGGTCGGACACGCCGACGAGCTGATGGGTGGCCCCGGCGGGATTCGTGAGGGGCCCAAGGAGATTGAAGATCGTCCGGAAACCCAGCGACTTGCGGACCTGCGCCACGTGCTTCATCGCCGAGTGGAACCGCGGGGCGAACAAGAAGCCGAACCCGATCTGGTCAATGCAGCGGGCCACGACGTCAGGACCGGGGTCCACCTTGACTCCGAGCGCTTCCAGCAGATCGGCGCTCCCGCAACGTGACGTCGCCCCTCGGTTACCATGTTTAGCCACCCGGACTCCGGCCCCCGCAACGATCAATGCCGCCACCGTCGAGATGTTGAAGGTCTCGAGCTTGTCGCCCCCAGTGCCGCAAGTGTCCACGAGGATGCCTGGTCGTACGGTGATCGGCGTGGCCAGTGCCCGCATCGCCCGCGCCGCCCCGACCAGCTCGTCCACCGTGACCCCTTTGTCTTTCCACGCGGTCAACAGCTCGGCGATCTCCGCGTCGGCGGCTTCGCCGCGCATCAGCAAGCCGATCACCTGCTCCGCCTCCCGCTCTGAAAGGGCGCGGCGATCTTTCAGCTGGGCGATGGGCGCTTGGAGCGTGGCGGTCATACGAGGACTAGAGCGCGAGGAAATTCTTGAGGAGTGCTTTGCCGGCGATGGTCAGGATGGATTCCGGATGGAACTGGACGCCGTAGACCGGCAAGCGTTTGTGTTGGAGCCCCATGATTTCCCCTTCATCGGTCTTCGCCGTCACCGTCAGCACGTCGGGGCACGTGTCCTTCTTCACGACGAGGGAATGGTAGCGCGTCGCCTCGAACGGGTTCGGCAAGCCGCGGAAGATGCCGCGCCCGTCGTGGTGAATCATCGAGGTCTTCCCGTGCATCAACCGGTAGTTGCGCACCACCTCGCCGCCGTAGACGTGGCCGATGCACTGGTGGCCGAGGCAGACTCCGAGGATCGGCACTTTCCCGGCGAACGTCCGGATGACGTCGCAGGAGATGCCGGAATCTTTGGCCGGCGAGCCGGGGCCCGGGGAGATGACGATCCGGTCCGGCCGCATCGCCGCCACCTCGTCCACCGTCGCCTGGTCGTTGCGGACGACCACCAGCTCCTGCCCCATCTCCCCCAGGTATTGCACGAGGTTGTAGGTGAAGGAGTCGTAGTTGTCCACCATCACAATCTTCTGTTTCTTAGCCATGTTTGAGATACCGATGAATGTCGTCGTGTGATCCCACAAGCGCAAACGTCACCACAGATCCTTCGAACTTGATCAGCACGCGGTCGTGCAGTCCAACGCGGAATTCCCAAAGCGCTCCGCGCAACCGCTTCAAACCCATCCCGCTGGGAAGCTGCCTCGCCTCCAGCCGGTCGATCAGCCCCACGATACCGTGCGTAACCCGGCGCTGGCGATCGGGTGGAAGGTGTCGAAACGTACGGTCGAAGGTCGTCGCGTAGCGGTAGGTCACCGCATCAAGCGCCGGAGATGCCGCTTGGCGCCACTCGCCGTCTTGTAGACCGCCGCGGGCTCTTTGACGATCTCCTCAAGGCGATCGAGTTCAGCCGGCGTGTACTCCGTCGTCAGCGACAAATCGCGCTCAGAGACTTTATGCAACAGCGCCCGGGGCTTGCCGTGCGTGGTCAATACGACATCGCCATGCTGAAGCCGCCGAAAGATCGCCTCTGTCTTCGTCTTGAACTCCCGAACATTCACGAACTGCACCATACGCCCTCCTTGAGATTCTTTTGTGATACAAGAAGCATACCATAGGACTTCAAGGAGAACAAGGAAGTTACGCCTCGGTGGCGAGGTAGTAGGACATGGCGTCATCGAGCACCACTCGCTCGGCAAAGGCAGGGACCCAGAGGAGCGCCTGGCCGCGGAGCTGTTCCTGCGACGCCAGGAACGCCAGGTAGTCGTAGGTGAGCGTTCGCAGATCGTTGATCGGCTGTGCGCTCGAGAGATCCAGCGAGACCGTGACGCGCAGGATGATGGGGCGTTCGCGGGCCGGGACCTCCGCCAACGCGGCGGGAATCGGTGTGTCCTGATCGAGGAGCACCACGCCCCGCACCCCCGGCCCCACCGCTTCCAAGGACTCGAAGGCCACGGTGGCCTGCTGTCCCAGCGTCATCGTCGCCCGCAACGGCTCCCACCACGCCTCCGACGCATAAAGCACCAAGGGGGCTGGGGCGGCGCCGGGAGCCGGCGGCGTCCATGGGAGCCGGCCATAGTCGCCGATCCGCCCGCCCCACCGGGCGGCCAATTGGAGCGTGACGTCTTCGGCTTCCGCGCGAGAGAGGACGCGGGGCGGTCGCACGGGCTGCGGCTGGCCCCACGCTGCCCAGATATCCCGCACCACCCCGGCCCGCTGCGCCTGGACGCGTTGCACCCATTGCTCCGCCCATGCCCCAGGGGCCTGCAACGCGGCCGCGCGCTCCTCCTGGGACAGCGCCCAAATCAACTCGGGTCCTGGCGCAAACTCCGGAGTCAGCCAACCTCGTTTCGAGAGCTCCGCCACCAAGCGCCCGTGCAATCGCATCCCTTCCACGAATGATCCCGGCCGCCGCAGCCAATCGTCCCTGGCATGATCTAGTTGTCGGCGAAGTACCCCTTCTCTCAACTCCACCGGGATCCCATCGGCACCCCATCGGCGCTCGACCTCCCGCATGATGGCCCCCCATCGCGGATTGAGGAATCGGCGCAAGTCCCCTTCCAACCGCTCGTTCACGAGTGCCCGAGACCTCCACTCACCGTAGTAGGGGGTGAGGATGCGTTCCGCATGTTCGAGAATGCGATCGGTCAATCCTTCTAGCTGTTGCTCCGCCGCCGGCGTTCGATCACGGATCAATGCCCCCAGCCGTTCGCGGAGGAGGGGACGGAGGTAGGCCATCCGTTGGATGTCCGTCGTCAACGGCGGAGCTCCCGACTGTAGATACGTCTCAAAAATCTGGCGTATAGAAAGCCACTCGCGCACGGGCACTCTCCATTGGAGGAACCGATACAATCCCGCCACGGTCTGCGCCAACCCGTAGTGCTCCGGGTGTTGGAACGCCATATTCACCAACCACGGGGAGTCTACCCAGAGCGGGGCAGCGGCAGCCAGCTGGATAGCGTGCATGGCCGTGGCAACCGGGGAAGGCCACTCGTGGGTCATGGTCTTCAACTGCGTCAATGTGGCGGCCACCGGGCTGAGCACCGGCGCCAGTTCCCACTCAGCGGGGCTGTGGCCAGGCATCAGGTATCGTTGAAGAACTTCAAGTTGCCCCACCGCCTTGGCGGTCGCCAATAATTCCGGATTGGTTGAGGTCGCCATCTCAGCGGGCGCCGACGTCCCAGCCACCACCTGCTGCGCCACCTTGGGAATCATGGTGGTTGTTTTCAGGAACGTCCGCAAGCTCATGTCGCCGGGCTTGGCCGGCTTCCCAGATTGCGCCCCCTCTTCCAGCCCGGCGGCGAGGCGATACCACGCGGCAGCATCGAGCGGGTGCGTCAGGTGATCTTCGATGTCGCGGGCCTGAGTCCCTGGCGCGATGGTCCACACGTAGAGGCCGACCGCCTCCCCGCCCCTGGGCCAGCCGGCTTCTCGTAGCGCCCGGAGCAATGCTTCCTCGGCCGTCTGGCGCAGGCCGTCCATGGGCTGCCAACTCACCGTGGCCAGCGCTCCCCGCTCATCGAGTCGCACGGTGATGTCCACGCTGTGGGTCGTGGCGGCATCCGACACCATCTGGGCCAACGCCCGCACGGGATCAGGTCGTGACGCCGAGGGCACCGGGATGGGGGCGCCACCGGGCGGAGAAGCTGATCGCTGAATCCACGACGCGGGATCGAACGCCGCGAGATTATCGCACGCGGCCTTCACAACCTGGGGAGGCAAGCGTTCGACCATGCCCTGGAGCGCCTGGTCGCCAAACCGTGCTTGGTCGCCCCGCTGCCTCAACTGCTCCAGCAAGTGGGCTCGAAGCCCATTGGTAGCGGTTTCTTGGACCCAGCGATCCGGGTTCTGCAACCAATCTCTATAGCCAGATTCGATGCGTGGCTTGAGCCATTCACGCGCTCTGTCGCTGGGCACGCGATGCGCGATGAAGTGCTCGTGGAGTTCCTGCGCTACCTGCTGCCATCGGGCCGACTCCGCGGCGTGGACCGCCTGGTCCACCAGCGCGCGGATGACTCCAACCCTGTGGTATCCCTGTGCCCACAACCATCGGTCATACGCATGTCCTGGGTCTTGCCGATACTGCGCGGCGCACTCGAGGAACGTCCCGACGATCCGCTCGGAACCGACCGAGGTCGGATCAAGCTGGGTGCCATACTGCGCCAAGGTGTGGGCGGCGGCGGTCAGTCGCTCAACCCGTGACGGTTCAATCAGCGCGGCGAGACGCGCGCGGAGGTATTGCGCGAACGCGTCGTCGGTCGGGAGTTGAGCGGCATGGCGCCATTCCTCCGCCATGGGGAAGTTCACCTCCATCCCCCCGACGTGCCATAGCGCTTCGAGCTGCTCCAGACGGGGATACAGGGCCGGGTGCTCGACGGCAGTGCGCAACAGCGCAACCTTCTCCTCGGCGCGGAGGTCTTGTGATCCCACGCCGCGTTCCCACGCGGCAATCGCGTCCAGAGACCGTCGGCGAGCCGTCGCCAACCGCTCCAAGAAGGCGGGACCCCCCGACGCGCGGCGTAATGCGTCGCGAACCGACTCGGCGTCCACCAACGCCGCCGCGAGTTGCCCCAACTGTGCGTCGTGGGCCACATCCATCGGCAACAGCCAGCGGGCGTCTTCTCTGGGATAGCGGTCTTGCGCCAGGGCCTCACTCAACGCATCAAGCCGAGTCGCGGCCTGAGAAATGCGGTCCGCGGCGCTCGGAACAACCGCCGGGTGATCGGTTGACGTCAGGACCGGCTCCACGCGGCGAACCGCTGCGCCAACAGCCGCTCGGCCGCCGCCCTTGAAGAATGCCCGCGTGGTCATCGGCGTGTTGAACAATCGCTTGAGCGCTGTTACCCACTGCGGTGGAGGATTGTCCGATCCTTCCTCCAGCCCAGCGGTGAGCTCGGTGGCGAGGAGGAAGGAGGTTTGGCCCTCAACCGTCACCGGGTGGGCGAAGGCCGGGACATACAAGAGGACCTGGCCTCGCAGCTCCGGCCGGCTCGCGAGGAACGCGAGGTAGTCGTAGGTCGCGGTCTTGAGGTCCTCTCGAGCGACCCGGAGGATCACCGGTCGGGCCATCGGCGCCATGGCGGCAACAGCCATGGGAACTGGCATCGTCTCATCGAGCAGCAAAACTCCTGGAGCGTCAGGCGGGGCGATGGCCGCGATCGCGCGCACCGCCGTCGCCTCCCGCTCCGGCGACGCCCAGCGCTCGGTCAACATATCCCACCACGACACCGGCGCGTAGAGTATCAGCGAGGTGAGCGGCGTCCCAAGCGCTGGCGGCGTCCAGGCGACCCGCCAGAAATCCTTCACCTGCCCTGCCCACCGCCCGGCCAGCTCGACTGCCGCGTCGCCGAGCGGCTGAGGAATCGCTTCGCGACGCGCGGCCGATGGCGGCGCTGGACGCTGCGCCAGTACCGGGTCCTTCGAGGGGTCCGATGCGGTCGGGGAAGATTTCGGCGGCGCGGCCCGCACGACCTGCTGAGCCCGCTCACGCAGGAAGTCGCGGAGAGCCGCCGGGCCCCGATCGCGGACAACCGCGACGCCAGCCTCCAGTTCATCGAGGGAGCAACCGCGGAGAAGCTCCAAGCTCTCCTTGACACCCACCTTCGTTCCTCCAGCAGATTGATCCCGACGGACGGCGTTGTTGAGATACGCCCACAGCTCCACCTGGTAGAGCGACTCAAACACGGCCGTGGGATTCTCCAACCACTCTCTCACGTTGAACAGCGAACCCATGCTCGCAATCCTCGCGACGAATGGCTGAGGCACGCCGACCGTCGTCAACTGTCGGATGAGTGGTTGCACCACCCGGGTCCGCCACACCGGAGACTGGAGGGCCAACATCTCCAACCGATCTCGACACGCATCGCGAATCGCATGACGTTCCCCATCTTCGAAGAGGAAGCTGTCCTCGGGCTCACCGACGTGCCCCGCCGCATCCTTGACGACCGCCTCAGCCACCTGCTCAAGCGTCAGGAGTGGTCGGTCAGGAGGCAACGGGGCATCGAGCTGCGCCAGCAAATCGTTCGCCTCAACCGTGTGAGATGCCACAATGGTGGGCGGGAGGCGGGCCGCGATGAATCGTGTGAGGTACGCCTGGCGCGCGGCCTCATCAGCCAACGTCTCCCACGGCCACTGAGCCAGCTCCTCAGGCGTCACCGTGAAGGAGACACCATCACCTTTCACGGAGAGGCCGGCGCTGGCAAGTGTCGCCAACGCCTCGTACCGCTCTGGGTGATCGGTGACCACGTCCAAGACCGAGGTCGCCAGGGGAAATTGATCCTGGCGGACCAGAGCCCCGGCAGGGCTCAACCACCCCTGCCGGACTGCGTCCTGAAATGCCCGGATCGTGCTCTCAAAATCGCCTTGGAGCTGGACACCGTTGACATAGCGGCCGGCGTCCCCCAACGCCGCGAGCTGTTGCCGACCGGCAACGACCGCCGCGGCCGCTTCACGCAAGCGCCACGTCTGTAGTAGCTGGGGGGTAGACTTCGCCCACGGGATCATGTTCACCTGGCCGGCCGATTGCCGCAGCGTCGCGATCGCTTCGCGGACCGCCTGGTCCACGGCCGACGGCACGACCGGCGGCGTGGATGCTTCAGGAATCGCCCCGCCCGCCATGGCCTGGGCTCCCACGCCGCCGAGCTTGAGGAAGCTGCGCCGGCTCATCTCCGGTCCCGGCTTCTCCCCTTCCTCTAATCCGGCATCGAGCTCGGTCGCGGCGCGAACGGGGGTGACCGCATCGAGACGCTCCCACGCGGGATCGGTCAGCGGGATCTCGAGGTGGGCCGCGAGCTCCTCAGGGGAGCTTCCTGGCGCGATAGACCACACGTAGACGCCGTCCGGCTCCCCGCCCCGCGGCCAGCCGGCCTGGCGGAGCTGGGCCAGCAATGCGGCGTCGGCCGGCGTCAGATGCGGCGCTTCGATCGGCCACCACGACAGCTCGGCCAGGATTCCAGTGTCATCGAGCCGCAAGGGGACTTCTACCGTTTGGGTCTGGGCGGCATCGGCGAGCCGGCGCGCGAGCTCCTGCCATGGGGGCGGGGGCTGATGTTTCGGCCGCGCGAAGTCCTCGATCAGCCTATGACGGAACGCGGGCCCGTCCTGCAGCCACGCCTCCAACTCTTCAACCGGCCGGCGCATCAACCAGTCGTTGAGGAGCGTGGAGTCCCAGGGTACGCCCGCGTCATCCAACGACCGATCGTATCGGTGGCGCTGCATGAGCCGATCTACCACAGCAGACTGATACACATGAGACACAAAACTATGGGCCAGTCGCGACGCGTGATCCTGCTGCTGCCAATCGGGGTGGCCGACCAGCTCTTGAACCACCTCTGAGGCCTCCACAGACGTGAGCCGAGCTCCCTCCACCAATCGCGTGGTGAGGGGCGTCACCACCTCGCGCTGCCACCACGGAGACCGGCCGATCAACGCCTCCAGTGCCCATCTATAGGGACGTTCGAGCTGCGTCTGAATCGGCAACGGAAACGTCCCGTCCTGCAGCGACCGTTCGAGACCGTCCAGCACGTCGCGGGTCGCGCTATCTACCATGGGCACGACGTCGCCCGGCGGCACCTGGGTTTCGTAGTCCTTGAGGACACGGTTGGCCGTCGGCGTGTAGTTTTCGGCCAACAATCGGACCACATCTCGGATACGCTGGGTCAAGTAGGTCTTGAAGTCTCCCGACGCCGCCGCTTGGCGGGACTCTCGCTCCACATCCCACTGCCCTGTGTCCTTCAAGACATCCCCGAGGGCATACGCCCAGCGCAGGGACTCGAACTGCGCAGGGTCGCTGAGGGCTGTTTCTGCGAGGGCGATGAGTTGTCCGTCTGGTGCGAGGTCCCGGTCGGAATATCTATGGTGTTCCTTGAGGGCGGCCATCCCGGCCCGCCTCTGCCGCACCGCGGCGTGGCAACGCGCGACGCTCTCCTGTACGATGGCCGTCCACTGCGCCCCACCACTCCACCGATCGGCGGCCGGCATCTCGCGCTCAAGGATTCTGACGGCTCGTTGAGCAACGGCCATGTTCGTCAATGCTGTGAAGATTAGCTTCCTGTCACCGAAGAGCAGCCCCTTTTCCTCGATGACCGGCGTCGCCGCGTTGATGGCTTCCCATGCCCTGACGTACGTCGAGGCCACCTCGGGTGGCATGGGCGGCAACTCACCGACCGCCGGATCATTGGCCGGCATCCCGATGCCGGCGACTATCTTGCCACCCTGCTTGACGAACGTCCCCCGGCTCATCTTGACCCCCATGAGCCGGTCAATCGCCCTCGAGAGCCACCATGATCCCGCAGGCCGTTCCCCTTCCTCCAGCCCCGCCGTGGCGCGGATCGGGGCGGCGGCCCAGGTCGAGGCCGAGAGCGTGGCCAGGAGGCGCCCGACGGCGGGGCGGGTCGTGCCCTGCGGGATCACGGTGGTGTACTCAAAACCCCGCAGGGCGTCGTGCGGCCACCCAGCGGCGCGCAACCGCGCGAGCAACGTCGCGTCAGCCGAGTGGTCTACGCCGTAGCTGGTCCAAACGATATCACGGAGCTGGCCCATCTTGACCGTTGTCACCCGCACCAAGACAGCGCCATCTTTCGCTGAAAGAGCCACGGCTTGGGCCAGCCGGTGCCAGGGGGCGGCAATAAGGGTCCCCGAATCGCGCGGCGGAGACGGCCGCAGACGGGCAGGCGCCGAGGGCACGGCCACCCCGACCTGGCGCGCAAGCCGCTTCAGGAGCGCCGTGCGCGCGGCGGGATTCCGGATGGCCTCCTCCAATTGCCTACGACCGGCCGTCCTGATCTGTTCCCGCACGGCATCGCGGGTCCGTTCGTCGCTGTTCCAGAACTCATTTTCGATCTCCTGCCGGAGCGCATCGAGGTACGCCTCTTCCGGGGCCGTCTGTGGCTGGTCCATCCATTCACGTTGGATGGCGCCTGGCGTGACCCGTTGGACACCATGGCTGATCGGCGCGCCGGTGTCATCCAAGCGCATCCCGAGGGCCCTCCAGCGCTCCCCCTGCGCGCGCCACACCTCGCCCCACCGGACGGCGCGCGCGCGGAGACCCGCCGCGTGCGCCCGGTTCCGGATGATGCCGACATGATAACTCTCCCTGAGAAACGCTGCACCGCGGTCCCCGGGCGCCTGTTGATACTGCGGAGCGAAATCAAGGATTGCCTTAGCCAACACCTCGGGGGAGTCCACGGCATCCTCATTGATCGCCGCCCCGTAATTCGCCAGGGCCAGCGATTGATCGGCCTCAGCGATGGCGGCGGTGCGGAGCGGCCCAAGGAGCGAGGCGAGGCGCTGGTGCAGGTAGTGCGTGAAGGCCTCCTCGGTCGGCAGTGGTTCGGCGCTTGCACGGGCGAGTTCGTCGGCAACGGAGAATTTGACGTGGTGCTCCCGCTGGAGCAGATGCCGCAGCGCAGCCAACCGCTCGTAGCGCGAATATCGAGCGGGGTCATCCATCGCGGCGCGCAACAATTCCAGTTTCTCGTCCCGCTGAATGCTCGGTGTGTACGCGGCGACCACCGCGCCGGCTTGGGCTTTCACCTCGGCCAGCTTCTCCAACAGCGTGGGGCCGCCGGCCATCGTCTCGAGCATAGGGCGGGTGGCTTCCGCGTGTTCCAGCGCCGTGGCGAGCCGTTGAAGCTGCAATCCGTGCGCCAGCTCCATCGCCAACCCCACTGGGTCGGTGGCGGCGTTCGCATCGCCGCTGAGCGCGGCGGCGATTTCTTTGAGATACAAGATCGCTTCATGGACTGGCGCCGCGGTATCCGGGGACATGACCGGCTGGGCCGCCAAAGACACCGTGCGATTTGGCAGTACCGCCGTCGTCGCAACATGAGCGCTCCCCCTGAAGAACTCCCGCCGAGTGAATCGGATGTTGATGTTGAAGAACCGCCCGAGCGTCGTGATCAGCCAGGGCGACTGGGGCTCTTCCTGTTGCCCATGCTCCTCCAGCCCCGCCTGAAGGCGGATCGGGGCGGCGGCCCAGGTCGAGGCCGAGAGCGCGGCCAGCAAGTGGCCGATCGCGGGGCCGGTAGTCCCTTGCGGGATCACGGTGGCATACTCGAAACCCCGCAGGGCCTCGTGCGGCCAGCCGGCGGCGCGCAGCCGCGCCAACAACGTCGCGTCAGCCGAGTGGTCCACGCCGTAGCTGTTCCAGACGACGTCGCGGAGCTGACCTGTCGCCGCCGTTGTCACCCGCACGGTCACGGCGCCCTCCTGAGCGGTCACGGCGATGGCGTAGGCCAGCGCATGCCACGGGGCGGGGGTGAGAGTGGTCACGGTGTGAGACCTGAGGAACGACGTGGGATCTCTGGCGGCCGCCACAAGTTGCTCGGGACTCGCGGTCCTCAGGGCCGTGCCAACTTGCATCTCTGAGAAGATCCCACCCTGCTCAGAACGCGCCAAGTCGTTGAGATACCGGCGGATTCCATCACCAAACATCTCGTCCTCGGTTCGCTCCGGATCTCTGAGGGAATTGTATACGTAGTACTGGATGTGATCATCAGACCCCAGTCCCTCCGAGAGGTCAGTAATCGCGGTCTCAGAAAGATGAGGTTCTTCTCGCCATCGCGCCGCTAACGCCTTTACCAACGCCTTCCATCTTGGAGACGCTCTCGCCAGTTTGGCGAACCGCGCGTCCATTGCAGGTTGGACGAGCTCAGGCGTGCGGGTATTGATAGATTGGAAGGCGTCTGAGACAGCGGCACGTTGTCTCGTCGCCGCCAGGAGCTGTCCGGCTAAGGCGTCGTAATCGGGGGGATCCTGGCTGTACGAGGTTCCCAGCTTTTGCAACATCTGCTCACCCGGCGCATAGAATTTGTTCACGCCGTCTTTGACAATGCCGGCCACGATTCGTTGGAGGCGCTGGTCGCGCTCGACCCCCGCCGCCAGCTGGATGACGTCCTTGAACACCGCCGGATCAAACGCGGCATGAACACTAGCGACACGGTTGTTTTGGAGCACGCGGTGGAGGTTCACGAGGAGATCAAGGAGCTGATACCGTCCTTGCTCACGAGGCACGGCATCGAGGAGCTGCGTCAGGATCTTGACTGCCTTCGCATCGCCCTCCGCATCGTCGCCCTGATGGCTGGCCATCTTCGTCTTCCACGCAGTCACGGCGCGCTGATTTCGCTCAAGGGCGTCGGTCAGTTGTCGCTGGTGCGGCGTCCGTTGAGTGCTCGGGAGTTGAGCAATGATGTCCCGGGCTTTCTGCGTGGCCGCCGACACCTCGGGGAGCCGCCACTGCCGGGCTACCAGTTCCGGGGCGTCCACATCGCTGAACTCTTGAAAGCGCTCGAGGATCTCGGTGAGATCGTCAAGCTGACCGGTCGCATGGCCGACGATCCCCGCAACGCGCTCAGTGGAATCGCCCACCCCTGGCACGATGGTGTTCGCGGCCACTCCCCCGCTAAGCTTGAGGAAGCCCCGCCGGCTCACCTTCGGTCCCGGCTTCTCCCCCTCCTCCAACCCCGCGCCGGTGCCAGAGGGGCCTGGCCCCGCTGGCACTGCGCGGATCGGGGCGGCAGCCCAGGTCGAGGCCGAGAACGTCGCCAGGAGTCGTCCGACGGTGGGGCCGGCGGTCCCTTGCGGAATGACGGTGGTGTAGGCGTGGTTGGCGAGGGCCGCGTGCGGCCAGCCGGCGGCACGCAGGCGGGCGAGGGGCGCCCCCCCCGGCCCCCCGGCCCCGCCCGGGGGGGGCGGCACCCCCGGCCGCACGAGGGCGCGCGCCC
>OBEQ012903069.1_pt1 | contig 14356 bp, 14 predicted proteins | sample 1670901 | NCBI WGS metagenome assembly OBEQ01 (sample SAMEA104232315, study PRJEB22302) | groundwater metagenome | biome: forest; feature: aquifer; material: groundwater | place: USA | collected 2011-08-07 | depth 5.4 m
CGGGCGAGCCGCGTGATGCTGTCCAGCAGGATCACGACGTCCTTCTTGTGCTCGACGAGGCGCTTGGCTTTCTCCAGCACCACCTCGGCGACCTGCACGTGCCGATCGGCCGGCTCATCGAAGGTCGAGGAGATCACCTCGCCCTTGACCGAGCGCTGCATGTCGGTGACCTCTTCGGGCCGCTCATCGATGAGCAGGACGATCAACACCACGTCCGGGTTGTTCATCGTGAGCGCATTGGCGATCTTCTGGAGCAGCACCGTCTTGCCGCTGTAGGGCGGGGCCACGATGAGCCCGCGCTGCCCCTTGCCGATGGGGGTGAGTAAATCCATGATGCGGGTGGAGATCTCCGAGGGGGCGGTCTCCAGGGTCAGCCGTTGGTTGGGGTAGATGGGGGTGAGATTGTCAAAGAGCACCTTGTCCTTGGCCTCCTCGGGATTCTCGAAGTTGACCGCCTCGACTTTCAGCAGCGCGAAATACCGTTCCCCTTCCTTGGGCGGACGGACCTGCCCGCTGACGGTGTCGCCGGTGCGCAGGTCGAACTTGCGGATCTGCGACGGCGAGACGTAGATGTCGTCGGGACAGGGCAGGTAGTTGTAGTTGGGCGAGCGCAGGAACCCGAAGCCATCCGGTAGGATTTCCAGGACCCCCGCGGAGAAGATGAGTCCCTCCTTCTCGGTCTGCACCTGGAGGATCTTAAAGATCAGATCCTGCTTCTTCAGGCCCGAGAGCCCGTTGACCCCCAGATCCCGGGCCGTCTTGTTCAGCTCGGAGATTTTCAGGTCTTTGAGGGCGGCCAGATCTAAGCGCGCCGTCTGCGTGTGGTTCCCAGCAGTCGATTCCATAGCTCTCTCACCTGCCTCCTGGTTTGCTCCAACCCGTCTGCATTATCCACCACGTCATCCGCCTGCGCGACTTTCCGCCCCATGTTCCACTGCGCGGCGAGGCGCTCGCTGATCTGCGCTTCGGACATCCCGCGCTCCTGCAGCCGTCGCTGCTGGACCTCCGGGGGCGCCGTCACCACCACGACCGTGTCCACCAGCGACTCCGACTCCGTCTCCATCAAGAGCGGCACATCCAGCACCACCGCGTTGACCCGGCGGTTACGCCGCAGCCGATGCAACTGCTGCTTGATGTGCCGGATGACGTGTGGATGCACAATCGCTTCCAGCTCATGGCGGGCCTGGGCATCGCGAAACACCCGCTGCGCCAGGCGCGTCCGGTTGATCGTCTCATCCTCGTTGAGCATCTCCCTTCCGAACGCTCGCACGAGCGCCCGCCAGGCCAGGCGTTTGGGTTCCATGACCGCGTGCGCGACCTTGTCGGCATCGATCACCGTCGCCCCCAGCTCGCCGAACATCCTCGCCACGGTGCTCTTGCCTGTTCCCAGGCCTCCCGTGACGCCGATGACCATCATGCAGGTTTGAGATCCAGCCAGTTGGGACCGCTCTTGACGACGACGCGCAGCGGCACGACCAACTCCACCGCATGCTCCATCACGTCCCGCACGAGCGCCACAACGGTGTCCTGCTCCTTGGGAGGGACTTCGAAGACGAGTTCGTCATGCACCTGCAGGATCATGCGGCTCGCCAGGTGGCGCCGGCGAAACGCTTCGGCCAGACGCACCATCGCCAATTTGATCAGATCCGCCGCGGTGCCTTGGATCGGGGCATTGACCGCCATGCGCTCGCCGAACTGCCGTACGACCGGATCGGGGTTGTTGACCTCCGGGATAAACCGGCGGCGGCCCAGGAGAGTCTGCACGTAGCCGTCTTGCCGGGCCTGGTGGATCTGCTCGTCCAGGCACGCGCGCACCCGAGCATAGCGGGCGAAGTAGGCGTCGATGAAGGCGGCGGCCTCCTCGTGCGGGATCCCCAATTCCTTTGAGAGGCCGTGGGCGCTCATCCCGTAGATGATCCCGAAGTTGACCGCTTTCATGGCGCTGCGCATCTCGGGCGTGACGTCCTCCTCCGGCACGCCGTAGATGAGCGAGGCGGTGTGGCGGTGGACGTCGCGGTCCTGTTGGAACACGTGGATCAGCGCCGAGTCATTCGACAGGTGCGCCAGGATGCGCAGTTCGATCTGAGAATAATCCGCCGCCACCAAGACCCATCCCGATTCTCCAGGGATGAAGGCTTTGCGAATCTGCCGGCCCAGCTCGGTCTTGATGGGGATGTTTTGAAGGTTCGGGTCGCTTGACGACAGCCGTCCCGTCGACGTCCCGGCCTGATTGAAGGAGGAGTGCAAGCGGTGGGTGGCGGGATCGAGCAATGGCGGGAGCGCGTCCAGATAGGTCGACACGAGCTTGGTCAATTCCCGGTACTCGATGAGCTTCTGCGGCAGGGGATGCTGATCCGCCAACTGATGGAGCACCTCGCTATCCGTCGAGGGGCCGGTCTTGGTCCGTTTCACCACGGGTAACTTGAGCCGCCCGAACAACACCTCGGCCAGCTGCTTCGGCGAGTTGAGATTAAACTCGGTCCCTGCCAGGCGGTAGATCTCCTCGGAGAGTGTGTGGAGCTGGGCTTGCATCTGAGCGCGCAGGGACGCCAGCAGCTCCCGGTCGATGGCCACCCCTGTCGATTCCATATCGGCCAGCACGTGCACCAGCGGCAGCTCCAGCTCGCGATACAGCGGCTCCAGTTGAGCCTTGCGCAACTCCTCGCGCAATCGCTGCGCCAGGGGCAATAGCGCACAGGCCCCCCGAGCGATCAGTGCCGCCGTCTCATGGGTGGCCGCCAGGTCCCAGGAAGCCACCGCGCCAAGCCGAAGATCCATCCACTCCTCAACGGTATCCTGAAGGCCGGGGCTGGTGCGGGATGGATTGAGCAGATACGCGGCGATCATCGTGTCATCCATGATGCCCTCGACCGGCTTGCCGATCCTCAAGAGCCATCGAATCATCGGCTTCCAGTCATGCGCGAGCTTTGGACGTTGGGATGACGCGAACCATGCCCACAACGGTTCCAGAAAAGCGGCGGGCCCGGCGGCATCCACCAGGATGACCCAGGCTTCAGTGGCGTTCCAGGCAAGCGCCAGCAACCTCGCGTCAGACGTCTCATCGTGATGGCTCCAGACGGCCGCCGGCGAGGTCGACGCCAACCAAGGCTCCAGGCGCTTGAACGCACTCGCCTCCTGCACCACATGCGCCTGCACGGGGGCCCCCCCGACCGCGGTCGGGGCCGGCATCTGGGCGTCCAGATCCGCCAGGAGTCGCTTAAACTCCAGCACCCGGAACAACCGCCGCAGCGCGGTCCAGTCCGGCTCACGCACCGCCAAGTCGCTCAACTCGACCTCGATGGGAACGTGGTCGTCAATCCGCGCCAGTTCCCGCGCCAGCTCGACCTGCTCGCGGTGCTGCGCCAGGGTTGTGCGCTGGCTTGCGCTCTTGAGGTCATCCAGATGTTCGTACACCCCCTCCACGCTGCCGAACTGGCGCAACAGCTCGGAGGCGGTTTTTTCCCCGATCCCAGGGACGCCGGGGATGTTATCGATGGCATCCCCCATCAGGGCCATCAAATCGACCATGCGCTCCGGCGGCACCCCATAGCGCTCCTGCACGGCGCCGGCATCGAGCACGACATGGTCTTTGTGGGGGTTGTACACTTTAATCCGCGGCCCGACCAACTGCAGGGCGTCCTTATCCCCGGTCACCAAAAATACGTCACATGCCTCCGCGATGCGCCGCGCGAGCGTGGCCAGCAGGTCTTCGGCCTCATAGCCTTCCAACTGAAACACGGGAATCCGGTATGCCGCCAGGAGCTCTTTGACGAGCGGCAACTGCGCGATCAACGGATCGGGCATGGGCTTGCGTTGGATCTTGTAGTCATGGAAGCGCTCATGGCGAAAGGTCGGTTTGCCTGCGTCAAACGCCACCGCCAGGTACTGTGGCTGCTTGGCCTTGCATAGGGCGCCCAGCATCATCGCAAACCCATACACCGCGTTCGTCGGCCGCCCGTCCGAGGCGGACAAGACGCGAATCGCGTAGAACGCCCGGTAGCAGAACGCCGTGCCATCGATGAGAAACGCCTGGGGCATGGTGACCGGGATCACGACGGATGATCCCGACCCTGGATTGGCACGCTATGAGAACTCGTGGTTGACTGTGGTTCGAGCCGAGGGAAACGCGATGGTCGTGCGACGGACTACCACCGTCCGAATTGCTCAGTCGTCGTCCGAAATTCCTTCACGCTCTGCTCGTGCGCTTTCAGTTCTTGCCGGACGACCTGCTGGCGCGTGTAGATTTTGCCTTTCAAGCCTGGATACTCCTTCAAGACCCCCAGCGCGACCAGACGCTCTTCCGCGCGCGCGGTCCAGGCCTCCTCGGAATCCCCAAGCTGGTAGCGCTTGAGCCAGTGGAAAATCGCTTTTTCTTTCTCGCCCAATCGCTCATACAGCATCGCCAGATTGGAGTGCGCTTCCAGGTAGTTGGGGTCGAGGGCCAGCGCCAACTCGTAGGCGCTCCTGGCGTCCTCCAGCCGTCCCATATCCTCGAAGAGGACCCCCAAGTCGTTCTGGGGCGTGGGGTAGGCTGGATCCAGCGCCGCGGCTTTTTGGTAGGCTGACAGGGCGCCTTCCCTGTCGCCTTGCTGCTGCCGCTCATAGCCTGCCACACGATAGGCCACGGCTTCCTCACGAAGGCTGCTACTGAAGGTGACCGTGTGTGGGAAACTGATGAGGCAGGTTAGGGTCCCTACAGCAAGCCGCCACTGCGCTGTGCTGTCCATTCCCTTTTACTGTAGCATGTCTGTTCAGATTCGTCAAGACTTCCGAGAGCCCTCACGCGGTCACATAGAGGTACTGACTGACGCGCGTGGTTCGGTTGATGACACGATGCCAGACTCCGGACGGGATGAAGGCGCATTGGCCGGTGGTGACTCTGACGGATGCGGTTCGCCCGGACTGCGTCGCATAGTCAATCTGGAGGCGTCCTCGAAGGGCCATCACGAGCTCTTCCCGCTCCCCGGTCGAGTGCCAGTCCATCACGCCATGAGGCGGCAAGCGTACCGACCGGCCTCGTAATCGCTTGGCGGTCTTGGGAACCAGCTTGCCGGCCTGCGCGTACGAACGCCGCTCAACGCCCCGTGACATGCTGTGCATGTCACGGGGCGTTGATGATGTGGGCCAAGTAGCCGGCGCCAAACCCGTTGTCGATATTGACCACGCCGATCCCCGGCACGCAGCTGTTTAGCATGGTGAGCAACGGTCCCACGCCGGCGAAGCTGGCCCCGTAGCCGATGCTCGTCGGCACCGCGACCACCGGACAGCGCACCAGCCCCGCGACGACGCTCGCCAACGCGCCCTCCATGCCCGCCACGACCACGACCGCCCGGGCCCGCTGCAGGAGGTCAAAGGCCGAGAGCACCCGATGGATGCCGGCCACGCCGACATCATAGAGCCGCATGCTCCGGCTGCCCAACAGCTCAAGCGTCAGCGCCGCTTCTTCGGCCACCGGCAGATCCGCGGTTCCTCCGCTCGCCACCACCACCAGGCCCCGACGCCTGAGCCGGCGCAGGGGCAGCCAGTAGCCAAGGCGAGCGACCGGATCATAGCGTAACGCCGGCACCTGCTGCTGAAGCGTGGCCGCAATCGAGACATCCAGGCGAGTCAGGAGGAGCAATTCCCTTGAGGCCATGAGCCGTTTCGTCAGTGTGAGGAGGTGGGCCGGCGTCTTGCCCTCGCAAAAGATCACTTCCGGCAACCCACGGCGAAGCCGTCGATGGGTGTCCAGTCTGGCAAATCCCAGATGATCGGTCGGCAGCCGTCGCAACTCTCGAACGACGCCGCTGATGCTGCGACGGCCCTGGCGGACCTCGCGCAGCCACCGGCGAAGATGCTGCTCAGTGAGCATGGCCACCCGCTTAGCCGGCGGTCATCAGGTAGACCATGACGCCGACGAGGAGAAGGACGGACAGGATATAGAAATCGTAGAAATACAGGAAATCGCGCGCGCGCGTTTGCCAGCGGATCTTCGGCGCCTGACTCGCGCCGGCGCGCTGGACCTGGCGGGTGCCGACGCCGAGCGTGCCTTGCAATCCCTTGACCTGGTGAGGCTGAAAGCGGAGGAATTGTCCCCCGAGCTTGTAGCCGGTGAGCGTGCCCTCGCGGACCAACTGCTCGACATCTCCTTCACTGATACTTAAGTAGGTCGCGACCTCCGCGGTTGTCCACAGTTTCTCCATGACAACACCACCCTCAGGAAACCGAAGAACTGAAGAACCGAAGAACTGAAGAACCAAGGGCATTTTCGTTCTTATGTTCTTCAGTTCTTACGTTCTTCCGTCTTCCAGATGTCATTTGATCTTCTCCTGCGCCAGCCACTCCTCAACGCGTTTGCGCTCGAAGCGCCAGGCATTGCCCTCCCGCTGAGCCGGCAGCCGCCCGCTCTGGGCCCATTCCAGCACGGTGTTAGCCTCGACTTCCAGATACCGCGCCAGCTCTTCGAGCGTCATCCACGGCGAGTCCGTCCGATCCGGCAGCATCTCGCAGGTGCCATGCAGCACGGCCCCTTCCTGCATGATGAGCCGGGGCGTCGTGATCTTCCCGACCATGCGCGCGCTTGGCTGCAGCTCCAGCCGCCGTGAGGCCGTGATCGTCCCCTCCACGCTGCCGGCAATGCTGATGGACTCCCCTCGGATGGTCGCCTTGATCTGCGCCTTGTCGCCGATCACCAAGCTGCCTTTCGTGTCTAAGGTCCCCTCGAACTGCCCGTTAATCTGGAGGTTCACCGGGTCCTTGAAACTCAACGTCCCGGTCATGCTGGCGTTGACTTCCAGCAATCGGGGCTGTCCTTCGTCTTCCGGCCGTCGTCGCAGCGCCATCGCTTGCTCCCTCCTCCCTCTCAGATCCAATACGCTCGCCGCACTCCGTCCACACGTCCCAGGGCATTGATGATGGCGTCTTTCTCTCGTGCCGACATAAGTTTGACGTCAAATTCCAAGATTGACACGCCGGGCGCTTGAGCCGGCTTGACGTCCAGATCGCGGATCTCCACCTCATACTCCCCCAGCGCCCGCCGAATCTTCACCAGCTCTCCCCCCGACGTGCCGCTTTCCACGATGAGCGTCTGGTACCAATCCTTGCGCATGCGCCGCTCCAGGCGCGCAAACCCAAACAGCGCGATCAGCACCGCGATCGTGGTCGCCACCGCGCCGACCGTAAAGCCCGCGCCCGCCGCCATCCCGATCCCGGCCGCCGCCCAGAGGCTGGCCGCCGTGGTCAGCCCGCGCACCGATGCGCGGAAGCGCAAGATCGTGCCGGCCCCAAGAAAGCCGATCCCGCTGATCACCTGCGCGGCCATGCGCGTCGGGTCCACCGCCACCCGCCCGGCCAGCGTGTCCATGAGATAGAGGGCGGTCAGCATGATGAGGCATGACCCCATCCCGACCAGCAGATGCGTCCGGAAGCCGGCGGCGCGCCCGTGGCGCTCCCGCTCGTAGCCGACCAGTCCCGCGAGTAGCGCGCTCAGGAGCAAACGCCCGATCACGACGAGGTCTGGCATGGGAGTTAGTTCAAGCACCGGTTGGGATCGATGGCCAGCGACAGCGGCGCGCGCGCGCCGGCCTGGAGCTGCTCAAACGCCACGCCCGCCACCATCGCCCCGTTATCCACGCACAGCGCCGGCGGAGGACACACGACCTGTAGCCCGCGCGACTGACCCGCCTCCAGCAACCGCTGGCGCAGCCGACGGTTGGCGGCCACCCCGCCACCAATCACGAGCCGCTTCAATCCGGTGCGCTGGCAGGCCCGCAACGTTTTCGTAAGGAGGATGTCCACCGCCGCCTCCTGAAAACTCGCCGCGATATCGACGACCTGTTGTCGGTCGAGGGTCGAGGGTCGAGGGTCGAGGGTGTCCCCTTCACCCTTCACCCTTGACCCTTCAACCTGTTTCGTGACGTACTGATACACGGCGGTCTTCAACCCGCTGAAGCTGAAATCGAACCCGTCTTTCGCATGGCTGCGCGAAAATGGGATGGCATCAGCGCGTCCCTCATCCGAGAGACGATCGATGACCGGCCCGCCCGGATAGCCCAGCCCCAGGAGCCTGGCCACTTTGTCAAAGGCCTCGCCCACCGCGTCATCCTTCGTCTCCCCCAAGACCTCAAACCGCTGCTGTGGATGCGCCACGCACAGCAGGGTATGCCCACCGGACACCACCAACCCCACGTACGGCGGTTCAAGCGCCTCATCGGTCATGGACCCGGCATACAGGTGCGCGGCCAGATGGTCGATGCCGATCAGGGGCCGGTCCAACGCCAGCGCCAGCCCCTTCGCAAACGCCAATCCGACCAGCAGCGCGCCGGGAAGCCCGGGTCCGTGGGTGACGGCGATGGCGTCGAGCTGCTCCACGCTCAGCTGCGCTGCGGTGAGCGCCTCCTGCAGGACCTGCCAAATCACCTCGACATGCACGCGGGCGGCGATCTCCGGCACGACCCCTCCATAGGCGGCGTGAAACTGCGAGCTTGAGGCGACCACGTTGGCCAGGATGCGCCGGCCGTCCTCCACCACGCCGATGGCCGTCTCGTCACAGGACGTTTCGATGCCGAGAATCCGCGCGGTCACGGCGTCGCCTCCGCCACCGTCTGGGCCTTGAGCGAGGCCTGGTAGACTTTGATCCCCTTCAACAAATCCACGGCTCGCGCCAATTGATTGTCCAGCTTCGCCGGCAGCATAGCTGAGGGCTGATCCGGATGCTCCAACCGGTCAAGGACCTCATGGACTTCGCTGCTTTTCTTGTCTTTCTCCTTCGGAGGCGGCGGGGGCTCAAACGGCACCACCACATCCGGCAGAATGCCCTGCCCGTGGATCGAGCGGCCGGCCGGCGTGAAATACTTGCTCGTGGTCAGGCGCAGGGCGCTGCCGTCCTTCAGCGGAAAGATCGTCTGGACAGACGCCTTGCCGTGGCTCTTCATCCCGAGGATGATCCCCCGCCGGTGATCCTGGATGGCGCCGGCCACGATCTCGGAGGCTGAAGCCGAGCCCTCGTTGACCAACACGACCAGGGGGACGTCGTTGGCCATGCCGTCCTGGCGGCTGCGGAACTCAAAATTCTGGTTCTTCAGGCGCCCTTTGGTGCTGACGATCAGCTTGCGCCGGTCCAGGAACAACTCGGTCGTCGAGACCGCCACATCGAGCAATCCGCCGGGGTTGTTGCGCAAATCCAGGATCAGGCTGTCCATCTGCTCGGCCTTGAGCTTCTCCACCGCCCCCTCAAGATCCTTGGGCGTGCCCTCCCGGAAATCGGACAAGCGGATATAGCCGATGTGATCCTCGAGAATGCGCGCCTCGCGCACGCTCTGGATCTTGATGATGTCCCGGCTGAGGGCGAAGTCTTTGAGCTCGTTCTCCCCTTCGCGCAGGACCGTCAGCGTCACCTGGCTGCCCGGCTTGCCGCGCAGTTTCTTGACGGCGTCCATGAGGGTGATCCCGCGCGTGATCTGCCCGTCGATTTTCACGATGCGATCCCCCGACCGCACGCCCGCCTTGTAGGCCGGCGTGTCATCAATGGGCGTGATGACCGTCAACAGATCATCCCGAACCGTAATCTCAATCCCCAGGCCCCCGAACTGGCCCTCGGTGTCAATCTTGAGCTCATTGTAGCTGTCCGGGTCCATGAACTGGCTGTAGGGATCCAGGGTGGCGAGCATCCCCTTGAGCGCCCCGTAGACGAGCCCTTTGGCCTCCGGCGCCTCCACATAGTCCGCTTCCACGATCGAGAGGGCGTCGGTGAACAGCTCCAGCTCCTTGTAGAGCGCGTCTTCATTCGCCGCCCGCTTGGCGTAGAGCGTGCCGCCACAGACCGTCCCGAAGATGAGGACGGCGCCGACGCCGATGAGGACGACCTTCCGTGTCATGCAGGAACCCCCTTCATGTCAGCTTCCGTTTGAGAATCCCGGTCATCTGCGTGGGATTCGCCTTGCCGTTGGACCGCTCCATGCACTTGCCCACCAGAAACATCAGCGCATTCGCCTTGCCCTTGCGATAGTCCTCCACGGATTTCTGGAAGCCGGCGATGACCTCATCCGCCAACCGATCCAGCTGTTCGTCATCGACGATCTGCCGAAGATTGCTTTCGCGGATGACCTGCGCCGGATCGACCTGCCGTTCGATGGATTCCACAAACAGCTCCTTGGCCATCTTCCCGGAAATCGTCCCCGCGTCAATCGCCTCAAGCAAATGGACCAGCCACTCCGGCCGCAGCGTCACGCCTGAAGGCTCCTGGCCGCGCGCGTTGAGGTACGCCAGCAGCTCTCCCATGATCCAGTTCGCGAGGGGCTTCGGCTTGGCGCCTTGCGCGACCGCCTCCTCGAACAGCTCGGCCAGACGGCGATGCTGGGTAAGCACCTGCGCATCGTACGCCGAAAGGCCGTAGGTGTCCACTAGGCGCATGCGGCGCTGCGCGGGCAACGGCGGCAATTGCGTGGCGATCGCCTCCCGCACGCGCGGCTGAATCGTGAAAGGGACCAGATCCGGCTCCGGGAAGTAGCGGTAATCGGAGGCTTCTTCTTTCGAGCGCATCGTTTCGGTCTGCTCGGACTTGGCGTTCCAGAGCCGGGTTTCTTGCGCGATGCGCTCGCCGGCGTCCAACTGCTTGGCCTGGCGCATGATCTCATAGACCAGCGACGCCTTGACGGCCTTGAAGGAGTTGAGGTTCTTGATCTCCACTCTCGCGCCGAGGGCCTCGCCGGGCTTGCGCAGCGAGATGTTCGTATCGCAGCGCAGGCTGCCCTTTTCCATGTCACACGTGGAGACGTCCAGGTACTCCAAGACCGCTTTCAACTCGAGCAGATACTCATACGCCTCATCGGGTGAGCGCAGGTCCGGCTCGCTGACGATCTCCAGAAGCGGGACGCCTGCCCGGTTAAAATCGACATAGCTCCATGGCGCCTGGGGATCGTGCAAGAGCTTGCCCGCATCCTCTTCCAAATGGATGCGCGTGATGCCGATGCGCCTGGCCTGGCCCGCCACGTCGATGTCCAGACACCCGGCTTGCGCCAGCGGCTGATCGTACTGCGAGATCTGGTAGCCCTTGGGCAGATCCGGATAGAAGTACTGCTTGCGATCGAACTTCATCACCTGCGCGAGCGTGCAGTCCAACGCCAGCGCCGTCTTGATGCCCCACTCAAACGCCCGATGGTTGAAGACCGGCAGCACCCCTGGCAGCCCCAGGCACACCGGGCAGGTCTGGTGGTTCGGCGCAGCTCCGAACGTCGTGGAGCAGCCGCAAAACAACTTGGAGTCCGTGTTGAGCTGCAGGTGGACTTCCAATCCGATCACTGGTTCGTACGTCATGCTCAGAGGACAGAGGTCAGACTTCAGACATCAGACGTCAGACATCAGTAACACCCCCGACTTCTTTTCCTGTCCTGAAGTCTGAGGTCTGAGGTCTGAGGTCCGGTTTACGGCGATGCCACTCGGTCGCCTGCTCGTACGCGTAGGCCGCCTGCAGCAGGGTCTCCTCGCGAAACGGCCCGGCCATGAGCTGCATGCCGATCGGCAGCCCCTTCGTCGTCAAGCCGCACGGCATCGACAGCGCGGGAATCCCGGCGAGGTTGGCGGAAATCGTGAAGATATCCGAGAGATACATCTGGAGCGGGTCATTCAGCTTCTCCCCGATCCGAAAGGCGGCGGTCGGCGACGTCGGGCAGATCAGGACGTCGCAGTGCGTGAGGGCCTCGTCGAAATCCCGCTTGATCAGCGTGCGCACCTTGAGCCCTTTGAGGTAATAGGCGTCGTAGTACCCGCGCGAGAGCACGTACGTGCCGAGGATGATCCGGCGCTTGGCCTCCGTGCCGAACCCGTCCGCCCGCGTGCGCTGATACATGTCCAGCAGCGAGCCGCCGTCCGTCGCCGCCCGAGCGCCGTAGCGCACGCCGTCGTAGCGGGCCAGATTGGAGCTCGCCTCGGCCGTCGCCACGACATAGTAGGTCGCCACCGCAGACGAGGTATGCGGCAGGCTGACGGACACGCGCTGCATCCCCAACTGTTCCAGCGCGCGGCAGGATTCTTCAAGGGCGGCTTTCACGTCCGGCTCGATCCCTGCCTCGATGAGGTACTCGTTCGGCACCCCGAAACGCAAGCCCTGCACCGGCTGCTGCATGGCCGCGACGTAATCCGGCACCTCGACCGGCGCGCAGGTGGAATCTTTCGGATCATACCCCGCGAGGACGGACAACAGCAGCGCGCAGTCGTGCACGTCCTTCGTGATCGGCCCGATACAATCGAGCGAGGAGGCGAACGCGATCAACCCGTAGCGGGAGACGCGGCCGTACGTGGGTTTGAGACCCACGACCCCGCAGAAGGCGGCCGGTTGGCGGATCGAACCGCCGGTGTCCGTGCCCAGCGCCGCAATGGCCGCATCGGCCGCCACCGCGCAGGCTGAGCCGCCACTTGAGCCGCCCGGCACGCGCTCCAGATCCCACGGATTCCTGGTGACGCCGTACGCGGAGCTTTCCGTCGAGGACCCGAAGGCGAACTCATCCATGTTCGCTCGGGGCACGATGATCGCGCCCGCCTGACAGAGGCGCTCGACGGCGCTGGCGGTGTAGGGCGGGCGGAAGTTGCGCAGGATGCGCGAGGCGCAGGTCGTCTCCTCACCCTGGACGCAGAGATTGTCTTTGACCGTGATCGGAATGCCGAAGAGCTTCCCCCGAGGGCCCTGCCGCAGACGCTGTTCCAATCGCTGCCTCAGCCGCTCGGCATCCACCGTGATGTAGGCGTGCAGCGTCGGGTTGAGACGCTCGATCTGCTCCAGCAACTCCTCAAGCAGCGCTTGAGGATCGCACGCCCCCTGGTCCATGAGCGAGCGCAATTCGTGAATCGTGCGCGTGCACAGACGATCCATCTGAAAAGAGGCTAGTCAATCACTTTGGGAACCTTGACCAGATGCCCGTGTCGGGCTGGAGCCAGCGTCAAGGCCTCTTCGGGAGGTAAGCTGGGCAGGCGCTGATCCGGACGCGTGATGTCGGCCAACGGCAGCGCGTGGCTGGTCGGGTCCACTCCGTCGGTCGAGACGGCTTGCAACTGGCGCACATACTCGAGGATCTCATCAAGCTGCGCGGCGAGCTTTTTCAGCTCGTCGTCGCCCAGCGCCAGGCGCGCCAGCAGGGCCACGTGTCGAACGTCTTGAGTCGTGACAATCGCCATCGTCGTCGGGTAGGCGTCGAATGTATCACACGGCTTCTTCAAAGTCAACGCAACAGCTTGCCCCGACACCAATTGTGATGTCGGTCCGACCATACGAATCAGCGCCTCACTTGCCGAAGCGCTCCTCCCACGCACCATCGTGACGAAGTGACAATTGGTGTCGGGGCTTGTGGCGCAGATGGTTGGTCACGCGCGCAAACGCCTCAAGCGAGAGCGTTTCTCCTCGAACACCGGCTGCCAAGCCGGCCTCTTGGATCAGCCTCAGGGCCTGTGAGCGCGTCAGCCGCGGCGCGCGGAGCTGGATGAGACAGTTGGCCAGGGTTTTGCGCCGCTGGGAAAACGCCGCTCGCACCACGTCGAACAACAGCACCTCATCATCCACGGTCACCGGCGGGCTCGGATGCGCGACCAGCCGCACCCAGGCCGAATCGACCGCCGGCTGCGGGAAGAAAGCGCTGCGTGGAATCCGCGCAAGACGGCTCACCGCGAACCGGTATTGCACCAGCACCGTCAGCCGCCCATAGGCCTTTGAGCCGGGGGCGGCGCAGAGGCGCTGGGCCACCTCGTGCTGAATCCCCAGCCACGCCATGGGAATCTCCGTCGCTTGCTCACAGAGGCTGACGAGGATCGGCGAGGTGATATGGTACGGAATCGCCCCGACCACTTTGCTGCCTCGGTACAAAGCCCAGGGAAACTCCAGGATATCCTGGCAGAGCACCTCGACGGTGGACAGAGGCGCCAGGCGACGCCTGAGGCTCTCGCTGACCGCCCGGTCTACCTCGACGGCCACCACCCGCTTGGCTCGCTCGGCCAGCAGATCCGTGAGCGCGCCGAGGCCGGCGCCGATTTCCACGACCGTGTCCTCAGGCGTGATCTCGCAGAGACTCACCAGTCGCTGGCAGATGCGAGAGTCGATGAGGTAATGCTGGCCGAGCCGCTTGGTGAGCCGGATGCCATGCGCGCGCAGCAACTCAAGCAACTCAGTTTTGGTGTGCATTGGAAAGCAGTCCATAGTCCATAGCCAAAGATGGTTTATCTATGGACCATGGACTATCGACTATGGACTGCGCGAGTCAGCTTGACTGCGAGCGCAATGGCGTAGCGCATGGAGCCGGGATGAGCGCGTCCCTGCCCGGCGATATCCAGGGCGCTGCCGTGATCCGGTGAGGTGCGCACCACCGGCAGGCCCACGGTCAGTTGACAGCCGCGA
>OBEQ011630677.1_pt1 | contig 14353 bp, 6 predicted proteins | sample 1670901 | NCBI WGS metagenome assembly OBEQ01 (sample SAMEA104232315, study PRJEB22302) | groundwater metagenome | biome: forest; feature: aquifer; material: groundwater | place: USA | collected 2011-08-07 | depth 5.4 m
CTTGTCAAGTAGATAGATTTTGGTTAAAATATAGTTTCTTCGTGAAAGTGCGGGATTAGTTCACCGGTAGAACGTCTGCTTTCCAAGCAGAATGTAAGGGGTTCAATTCCCCTATCCCGCTCCCTTGAGACTTTGTAAGAAATGTCATCTGATGAATTCTGCGCGTGTGGGGTCACGCAGATTGTTGAAAAGCCCTGATTATAATTTACAGAGAGCTGCCGATTCAATAAATTGAAGTTCGAGCCGACAGTTTTTGCCATAATTGCTAAATCATGGCATGTATTTTTTGCATGCGCGATTTTTGCGCACGAAAGTGCGCTACCTACAAACTCCCTGAAAGGTCCGAGCCAACTTGAGCCATTGGTTTGTAATTTAGTAATTTGTTCATTTTTAGTGAGTTTTTCCTCAAACAATTCATTCTTTTTATTCTTATATGTTTGAGCATCAATTACATTATCTAAGTAACTATCAAAGAGTAAATTTAGTTTTTGATCTAATGTTTTTATTTCTTCATTTAATCTTTGTAAATTATTATCTTTATTCTGTTTCTCTAATATCTCTTCTTCCTCAAGTCTTTTATACCAATTATCTGCCCAATCCTCTGGGATTGAAGCATCAGTAATTATTTTAGTTAACTGTTCCTCTAGGTTTTGCAGCGGCATAAACCTTTGATGACATGGACCTAGTTTTTTAGTACATCTGTAGTAAATATATTCAGCTTTTCTATTTGTTCTTTGATAGAATTTAAACTTTTGTTCAGCAGTAATTGATGCTCCGCACTCTCCGCATTTAATTAGTCCTAAATATGCAAAGTTGTGTTTATTATTAGGTTTTGATCGCTCTGTTAGTCTTACCTGTTTTTGAACAGAATCAAATAGCTGTTTGGAGATAAATTGCTCATGTTTACCATCATAATATTCACCATTATATGTAATTATTCCAATGTAGAATTTATTGGATAAAACCTCCTTCATTCTATGAATTTTTAAAGGTTTTCCACTTCTTCCTTTAATTTCATGCTTAAACAAAAACCTTGAGATATCAGCAAATGTTTTTCCTCCATCAGAAAACATTTGAAAAGCTTTTTTAACAATCTTAGATTCCACAGGATCAACCTCAATTGTGCCTAATTTTTCATTATTAATATATCCTTGGGGAGCTTTACCAGGATATACTCCATTTCTAAGTTTTTGTCTTAAACCTCTTTTAACATTCTCGCTTAAGTTGTCTACATAATATTTACTTTGACCAAAAGCTATATTTAGCATAAATTTTCCCTGAGGTGAGTTTTCAAACCAATGAGATGGAAATTTTAAGTCTAAAAGCCTCCCAGTATCTAAAAGGTAAATAATCTTCCCTCCATCGATACTATTTCTTGCTAGTCTATCTGGATGCCATGATAATATTCCTTGAGCATGTCCTTTTTCTATTACCTTTAATAAACTGTCAAACTTTTCTCTACCAGGCACTTTAGCAGTCTTACTCTCTTCTATAAATTCCAAAATCTCTAAACCCTCACGATTAGCAAATTCAGTTAATTCAGCAATCTGTGCCTCAATAGACAATATCTGTCTATCAGCTTCATCTGTTGATTTTCTACAATATGCTATATATTTCATGTTTAAAAGAAAAGTTCTTTTTTAGTGTAACTTAAATTTTTGCGTAACTCCTTTAAAATCGCAGCTCTCTGTAAATTATAATCAGGGCTTTGCAGCAATCTGCGTGACCCCACACGCGCAGAATTCATCAGATGACATTTCTTACAAAGTCTCAAGGGAGCTATGTTTCGAAAAAGTTCGGACTCTTTTCCGTGGATATTAAGGGCTGATGTCGCATAGGTAGGATGCTCATGGATTTAAATTAAATAATCTCACCATTCGCATCCTTCCTTATCCGCTCTACTTTAGCCTCGCTCGTAAAACTGGAGGCTCGAACATTAAAACGCAAAAATTTTAAAGAACTTTTCAAAAAATATGCACTTACTTAAAAGGCGCAACCGTTGGACTCAACAAGAATTGTGTTCTGTTGTCCGATTGCGCCATTAAAAAACACAATTCATAAATTGTTGAGTCCAAAATTAATATACAAATATTCTAAAGAATAATGCAAGTAGCAAATTAGACGAGGGCTGGCAAATCATATCTTTTAAGTAACTCTTGCAAAGCAGAAATATTTCTAACCATAAGTCTTAGATTGAGTGGTATAACCATGCTTTGATCAGATAATTCCTTCAGTAAGGTTTGGAGAAGTGCAAATTTATTAACTCCCCCAGATGTTAGCTGACTTGTAAACTCTTTTGCCACATTTGCAAAAACTCTTGCTGTCACCTTTAATCTTTCAATCCTTCTAACTTTATTAATATCTAGTACTCTGTCGATAAATGAGTATACGAAATCATTAGGGTTGCCATTACCAAATAATTTCTCTAACGCTTTGACATCACCTTCTTCTAATTTTAGATACATACTTCTATCAATTACTCCAACTTGGATGGGTTTGCCACTTTCTACATCAACCATATAGTTACCAACATGTGGATCAGAGTGAACTAAAAAGTATCTTTTACCTTCGCTGTTAGTAAACGAGTTATCCCGCATTTGATAAAGGAAAAATTCTCTCAATTGAGATACAATTTCTCTTTTTGTTCCAAGATCTACACTGTCATCTTTCAAGATTTGATTAACAGTTCTGCCTGGTGCTAAATCCTCGGATTTGACCTCTGATTGGGTCAAAACTCTTTCAGGAACATATACAACTTGTCTACCATACTCTTGATTATACTTAGCAACAGTTTGTCTGAATAAGTCATCATCTTCTGTATATGTTTTATCATTTACATCGGCAATACACCACTCTTGTGCCAAATCCAAAAGCAACATACCAGTTTTGGCATGAATCTGTGATGATCTGTCTCCTTCCCTGCTAACAGTATCTAATACTTGATGGCTTATTCTGTAAGTTTCTCTTAGTAAAGCTACAACATTGGGGTTTTTCCTTTTAATAATTATTGGTTTTTCTTTACCATCATCCATAGTTAAAGTGGCGGCATAGCTAGTTTGTAGACTACCTCCTCCTTTGTATTCACCTAACCTCATTCTTTGTAAAAAATCCTCTAATTCAATGTTATCTGGATTATCAGTGGTTAATTTATTTAAATTTTCCCAAAATACAAATCTATTCATACCAGGGTTTGAATCAAAAGTTTCAGATAATCTTTTATCCAATTCAGGAGAAAAAGTATAAAATTGGCTTGCAAATTGCAAGGTTCTATAACCTAAAGCTCCACCTGACTCAACCCCTTTTATAATTGCTTCTGTACCAGGATCAATGTCTTCGATAGGTTGTATTTCTGTTTGAGAAGAAACTTCTACTCCAATCAAACCACGTAATTTTTCCACAGTTTCATAATATAGATGGTCACTTTCCTCTGTTATTGCTGCTGCTTTGGAACTTGGATCTTCCCTCCCATATGAACCAAACAAAGTAATATCTCTAGTGGTGGAATTAAATATTCTGGGTAAATCTTCTCTTGAAAACTCCGGTTCTTCGTATTCATCAACATATCTATCAAATACCTTAGAAGTATCTATAGTATCTAAGTCTAATGCTCTAAAAAGTAAGGGAGTAAGCATATTTGAAGCTGGAAATCCAATATACCCGGCATCTCCCTGTTTTACAGCTGCTGATAATACCTCAGTTACAAAACCTTTTTTCAATCCAAGAGCTGAGACAAGTAGATCTGCTAATTTCTGCCTATTTTCAGAAGAAGTTAAAGCACCATTAGTATCAAGTAATGCTTTATGAACAAGAGCAAATCTTCGAAAACGAGATAATTCATCAAGCATAGAAAATGAATCTGCCAAACTCTTGAATGTTTCCCTCGCACCTTCTGCTACTATGTATTTACCTGATTCTTTATCATAGCCAGAATAGCTATCATCAGGTTCACGAGCTCCTTCTAACCAAAGGTAAGCTAATTCATTAGAAGTTCTTTTTTTAGATTCTGGGTCTGCTTTTGCTGTCTCAAGAAGTGTTTCAAAACGATAAGCAAGTCCAGCACCAATAAAATCTACAGAAGCCAATTTGAAACCAGCAATTGGATCGTTAAGGTAGCTTTCTAATTTACCAATCATCTTTCTTCTAAAATTACGGTATGTGTCAATATTATGTATTTCTGCAACAACAGTTAGGATTCCTTCGTAGCCGATTTGATCTAAATATTTAAGTAAATATTCTGTTTTTTGATCTAAGGAAACATTTTCGGATTTAAGAAACCGATTCTGTAGACCTCTTAAGAATTCGTCTTTTTGTACTCCATCTGGAAAATATAGATTTACAAATTCATAAACTTTATCAAGCTCATTTGAAGGAATGCCTTGATCTAAAATTTGATTAAATTGTTTAACTATTGCTCTACCTAAAATTAAACTCTGGGCATCATCACTAAAAAAGCTATATTTATCATTACCCGAGAGGTCGATATGTAACCTGGTGAGATAATTATTTGTATAATCTAATAAATCTTGCATCGTTGATACTTGAATGTCTTCCTCCATATCTACTATCCTTTGAAATAAGGGAAGTTTGAATAAGTAAGAGTAATCATATATTTTAAAGATATCTAAAACGTCTTGTGACCCTTCAAATCTCTGAATATGATGAATTGAATTTACCCCATAAAATTCCGGTGACTCATCAAAGCCGAAGAAAAAAGGCTGACATAAATTGATCAGTTGAACTTTGGATAATCGCTCTAAATTTATACCTAAATCCCCCATTGTTTGGATAAGTTCGAGCATAACTTTTTCTGAATAATTTAAAAAATTGGTCTCCTCTCCTTTATTTCCATAAGAAGAAAAGCTAGTCATCGCCATAATAATTTTCATATTGAATTTACGTATGGCTTTATTTATTTGTTGTTCCTCGGGAGTAGGATTTTTATCCCTCCAATTTTCTGGATCACCACCTTCTCCATTTAAATAATCTAGAAGAGGGATTCTGGAGTCTAGGGATAGTTGATTGATCTTGTAGTCGATATAGTCTATAAACCCAGATCTTGGAGTGCGGGAAAATTGTCTAGTTTGTTTATACATTTCTTTTAGAAAATCTAAGAATAAATCTTCGCGAGATTCTTCTGAAGTTCTTTCAAATTTTTCAAAAAATTGATCAATCTCTTCTATGCCAAATTCTCCACTTTTTATTGGAACATCAAATATTTCAGAATATATTCTTAAAATAGAAGTATTAGCTGTTGCGGATATGCCCGTTGAAATCCTTATTTGGAATATTTTGATAAACTGCTCTGATGAAAAATTTATACCTCTGCTTTTTAATTCAATGAAGAAATCTCTTAACCTTGTTTCGTCAACCTCACGTTCATTGTCAGTATTTAGAGATGTAAAAGCTTTTTTAATATAATCTGAAACTACAATTGCAATCTGCATTTCCGGCTTGTAATCTCTATGATTGGTTTGAAAGTTTGTATTATTAACTGTTGCCAATATATCTAAAACAGTCTCCTGAGTTACAGGGATTCCCTTCCCCTCCGGGGAAACCTGACTGTCATACATATTTTCACCCAGCAAAGACAAAAATCCGCTTGTAGGATGAATTCTATATTTTGGATCCACAGAAAAAATAGATTCATACATTTCTCTATATAGTCCATGATTCTCAAAATAATTTAGCCTTTGTACAACATCATTCAATGATTCGGGTGTATCTAATAAGTCAGCAATAATTTTGACCGGTGAGAACCTATAAGGATCATTTGGTAATGATATAAGTGTCAATATTGCATCAGCTCTTGAGTAACCAGCTTCTTCCAGTCTTTCTATAATGATTTCATTTAATACCTTAAGCTGATTAGATGAATCATCTTGACGACTGGTTATATCAGCATCCTTGCAGGCTGACCAAATTGGAGAATATATATTAGCTAAATCACGCGGATGAAGTTTTTCAGCAATTCCTCTTAATACCTCTGGTGTGATACTGCGTATTGAACCGCGGATCATCTCTAGGTTGTCTCTTTTAAATTCATCGTGCAATATATTAGGTATTGGTGTTCGCTCGGTATCACTCGTTCTACTATCTACAAAAAAATGGCTACCGACATTGGTAGAAGCTCTGGAAAAACCGCTTTGATGCTCTACATCCCTTTCCATTCCTTGGACCTTTTCTATCATTGAACCAAAGGCTAAACTGTTAAACCCAGCTTTTTCCGGTAATCTTCTTCCTTCTAAGTCACATGCTTCTTCGTGAACCCAAGCAATTCCCGTTGCTCCTACACCTGGATGAGCTGCTTTCCTAAATGTTGTCCCATGAATTAAGTGACCTAGTTCATGTCCTAATGCAGCAGCGACTTCATCTAATGTGTCGAGTTTGTTAAGTAATGATTGAGAAACAAAAATAGTTCCGTCTGGATAAACAAATGCATTTGGGGCACTCCCTTTATTCATTATTACTACTTGAGTTGTCATATCGTCATCTCTCGTCATTTTATCTACTAAATCTTGTAGGATAGCTGTTCTATCTGTATTAAATTCTAATACTCTTGTTCGAGAATAATATTCAAAGTCTTGCCTCAAATCCCTGTTTAACTGGGGAAGCCCGCCTTCATAGGTAGAATAGTTAATTTTTGTAGGATCTAAGGATAGTGGTCTTAAAATTCTCACATCTCGATTATTAAATTCATCATCAAGAAGATCAGGAATTAATCCATTAGATTCTTGTCTCGAAGGTTCAGCTAATTGAGGTTTATCTAATAATTCAATGGGCATAATTAAATTCTACACCTTTAATGATAAGTTGCCTAGAATTAGTAGAGCAAGCGAGCAGTTGTTTTTCCTCGGGTTTTGTGCTAGATTTGGCTAAATTATTATCTGCCCTATTACTCCTGCCCCTTAAAGGGCAACATGACTTACACAGATCAAACACATGAGCTAATTGTTAAATTACAGACTCATGACATGTCCCAGGCACAAACTCTCCTTTTAATAGTTATTATGTCTTTACCAATGCCAGTTGAGTGGAGAATAAATTTGTATCTATTTTTAACTCATCCTCATCTGCCATTTATTTCCAGCCTTCATATTAATTTTCCTCATTTATCATCTTTCCAGTATGGCTTACTTATGCTTATTATTATCCTTTTAGCTCCTCTTTGGATTTTTTTGCTTCTGTTATTTTCACTGATCATAATTAATTTAATATTTAAAGGTTTAGGACTGCCTCTATTAAAAATAACCTTAGGTAGATTCATCCCTAAAAGTAAACAGGAAAATGTATTTTTAGAAATAACATTTCCTACTAAAACATCTCAATCAGCATATTCTACGCAGCAGCTATTTACTCATATACATTCTCTAGCAAGAAGGAATTTAGGATTTGTAAAAGGATTTTTAGGAGTTAAGAAAACTTATTCACTTGAGATTGCCTCATCCAGAGATGATGGGATTAAGTTTTATCTTTCTGCTCCAGCAAAAGATGCAGAGATCTTAAGAGGAGGACTATTATCCTTTCTTCCAGGAATCAAAATTAAAGTAGTTGATGATTATTTAACAAAAGGCATGGGTAGTGAAAGTAACAATAACAGTAAACATTCCCATAATGATAATTCTAAAAGTAATGACTATGGAGATTACGATATTTCCCTATTTGATTTAAAGTTATCCAATTGCTATCTTTATCCTTTAAACAAACAAAAGATCTTAGAAGAACATGATCCAATAGCTTACTTAACAGGAGCAATGACTAAGCTATCTCCAGGTGAGCTTATATCTTTTCAGATTATTACCACCCCTGTTTTACAATCAACTCATAGAAAAGTATTTAAAAAGATTAAAGATATTAATGAAGCAATCAGAAAAGGTAAACCAATCAGCCTAATTTTAAATGATAATATTTTACAAAATCTCTTTTCTTTGCCAGGTGTAAACATATTACTGTTTTTTGGTCAGATCTTAGCCTCCATTTTTGGATTTGTATTAAAGTTTCTAATCTCCATCCCTATGGCTATGGCAGATAGCTCTGGTAAGAGTGTGCCATTTTTAATGCCAGATGAAATTAAGGTTAATATGCAAGAGATTTTAAATCCTTATGAGAAAAACCTTCAAACAATTGTTAAAGAAAAGATAGATCAGCAGTTATTTGAGGTAAGCTTTAGAATTTTAGTATTAGTTAAAGATAAATATGAACTTGAAAAAAGAGTGGATGGAATTACCTCCTCCTTTGGTTCACTTGACTCAACTTATCAGTCAATAGTTCCTAAAGGTAATCCCTTACCTGCTATTAACTTCTTATTTATGCCTATCATTAATTTGCTTTCTCAAATCCCCCTTTTATCATCACTATCAACTAAAAATATTAGAAATCATCTTTTAGGATTTAAACAAAGGTCTCTATCATCAAATGGAATATTCTATCAAAACCCAATTTTATCAGCTTCAGAAATATCTGATATTTATCATCTCCCCTTTACATATACGACCAAGACAGAAGGCTTGGTAAAAGATAAGTCTAAAGAATTAGCTCTCCCACTTTCTCAAAAGAAATCCAGTACTAGATTTGATGTAGTTCTTGGAACTAATAGCTATGGAGGGGAAAATTTACCAGTTGGATTATCTTCTAATGAAAGAAATCAACACACATATATTGTAGGTAAATCAGGGATGGGTAAAACAAACTTAATTGAGCAGATGTCTTATCAGGATATATTATCTGGTAAAGGGGTTTGTGTCATTGATCCTCATGGAGATATGATCAAGCATCTATTAACCATTATCCCTAAAAAAAGATTAAAAGATGTAGTTCTAGTAGATCCAGCAGATAAGGATTATCCAGTTGGATTAAATATGCTACTACCTAATACCAAATTTAAAGATACTGATGATGAGATAGATAACATTACTAAATCCATTATGGCTGTATTCCAAAAGATTACTCCTAAAGAGCATTGGGGACAAAGAATGGAGCATATCTTAAGAAATGCCATTTTAACCTCTCTACAGACAGATATTAATATTAAATCCAACCTCACCCCTTACAGATCATTTTTAATGATTCAAAAGCTTTTAACTGATGAAAATTATTTAGAACAGATTACTCAAAATCTATCTGACCCAATATTAAAACAGTTCTGGGTAAAAGAGTTTTCTCTATATGGAAATATGCAACAAGCCTCAGCCATACAACCATTAACTAACAAAATTGGTGAATTTATCACCAATAAACAAACAAGAAATATAGTCCTGCAAGAGAATTCAACCATTAATATCCAAAGAATAATGGATGAGGGTAAGATACTTTTAGTTAATTTATCCAAAGGAAGTTTAGGTGAGGAAAGAAGCTCATTTTATGGAACATTGATTATTTCTTTAATCCAGCTTGCTATCTATCAAAGAGCAGAAATCGCAGAGAGTAAAAGAAGAGATTTTTATGTATATATTGATGAGTTCCAAAACTTTGCTACTGAGCATTTTACCTCCCTTTTTTCAGAGAGTAGAAAATACAAAGTCTTTTTTATAGCAGCTCATCAAAATATTGCTCAAATAGATGATCCAAAACTAACAACTACAGTATTATCTAACTCAGGTAATATCATAGCTTTTAAAAATGGCCCTAATGATGAACATATTCTCCTACCATTTTTAGAACCGGAAGTAGAAAAAGGAGAGATAGTAAATCTCCCTCCCCATCATTTCTTTATTAAAGTAACTAATAATGATAATGAGGATGCCTTCTCAGGTGAAACAGAGTTATTAGATATTAAAGGAAAAGAGAAAACAGCTAAAGAAATAATTTCCTATTCAAGAAAACATTATGCTACCAAAAAGACAGAAGTTGAAAAACAAATAGCCAGGTTACTTGAAGAATCAACATCAGTAGCTAATAACAAAAGAACTAAAAGAAAAAGAATTTAATGAATCCTAATAACATTGTCTAATTGTATTTAAAGCGTTTCTTAAAGATATCCTAAGTTCATTAGGTTTTTATCATAACGAGTATTTAAGAATAGGCTTGAGCAGATGCAACATTTCGTCTAAAACGCTCTATAATTTGGGAAGTTCTTTTCGCTTTATCGTCTGCTCCCGGATCTGCAATTTGATTAACCTCTGTAACATGGGTTACTACAAAGTCTCCAGTATCTTCATTTTTTACAGCTAATTCTTTGCAAACTCCGCCCAAAAGACAAAAAGATTCATCAGTTATGGTTGCTGCAACTGAACCATCAGGATTTCTTATGATTCCCATTCTGTGTTTTGGATCATAATATTGTCTATACTTTTCTTCAAGATCTTCATAGGTGCCAGGGGTAGCCTCGGATAGATTTCCCCTGATTTTTCTAACAGTAAGTGCATCCATGGCTGCAATTTCTGCCCCTATCAGTACAGGTCTCAAAGCCAAGGGTAGAGGATTTGATAAAGCTAAGCTTGCTAAAGGAAGCCCAGCAAGACTAACTATATCAGTAATAAAAGAGGTCATTAGAAGGTTTATTCTAAGTTGATCAGATTGTTTTCGCTCCTCTTCCGGAATACACCAAAACCCTCGATTTATATAAGCAGCATAATTAATGAAGCCTGGAAATGCTAAACCTAAAGCAGATATACCAAGATTACTTGCATTTACTTTTAGAGATTGTACTAAGGATGGAGGTTTTCCACTCCAAGCATTTTTAAATCGGGTATCTTCTCTTATCATTTTAAAAATCTCAAATCCTGTAGCTCTAGCGGCCAAATTGACAGCATAATTTTTTATATCTTTTACTCGCCCAAGTTCAAGTGACATTTCGGAATTATACATTATAGTATCTTCCTTTACAAACTTTGGAGTATTTAAAATTAATGCTCTCTTATTCCTAATAACAAAATTTTCATGCTGTATAGAAAATTATCCAACATAAGTGTTGTGATAATCCTTTGGTATATGCTAAACTGCCCTCAGCATTAGGGCAAAAATTAATGAAAAACAAAGCTAAATTAATTAAAACTTTCTTTCCTTACCCTACTATATAGGGAGTAGAGTTGGGATTGGCAAATATAGTAGTTAAGTAAAAAAATTAATAACAAACAGACTAACTAAATACATCAATTAAATAACCTATGCAACTTCCTCACTCAACTAATAAACAAAAACAGATAATACAACTAATATTACAATTCAGATACTTAAACTCTAAACAAATACAAAAACTGCTAAATCATAAAGACCCAAAAACAATAAACACCTGGCTAAAAGACTTAACTAATAATAAATATCTTGGTAGAGACTATACTAAAACATTTGGATTAAATCATATCCCAGCTATATATTACCTAACAGTTAATGGAATTAGATATTTAAAGAAAGAAGGATTAATAAATAGTGAATATGCTAAAAGATTATATGGAGATAAAGATAAATCAGATACTTTTAAAAACCACCACATTTTTCTAGCTAATATTTTCCTTCAACTTAATCTTTCTATATATACCTACGTTTCACAATCTCAACTTTGGGAATATGAAGAGCTAAAGAATTTAAAGATAGATGCATACATTAAAAAATCTACTAAGGGATTAACTAAAAGATATTTTCTTAATCTGTTTGATAAATACTCATCAAATTATTTAATGGAATATGTACTTAAACAATATATTAAACTCCACCATTCAAATAAATGGAAAGAAGTAATTAATTCTAAATACTTCCCAGAAGTATTATTTATCCTGCCCAATACTCAAAAGCTATCCATTACTAGATCTCTTATTAAAAAGCTACACCCATCATTTAAGATTAGTTTAACTACAGAAAAACAATTAGAAACAAAAGGTTTTACTTCTGATATTTGGGATGGTTGTTAATACCAATATAAGTGACCAGATTTAAGTGAGAATATCTTTCAAAAACCTTCTCAACCTCACCTTTCTAGTTATATATATAATATTGAGAGCTAAGGTTAACTCACCTTTATTAGTATTCGTCCATGATTCAACCTCTCCTACTGGAACTATAAAAACGCCGTGAATTTTAAGATTTTCTAAAAGATTTGCTAGTCTATTGTACAAAACTGTATTAGTAGTTTTAAAGTAATCAACCCCATTCTTTTTAAATTGTTCTCTTAATCTACGGTTTCCCAAATGAGCTGCTAAAAGTCTTTTAACCTGTGTGAACTCAGTTTTTATACTTGGAACAGTAATCGTTGTAGGTAATATTCCATCAAGAGCAAAATCAATATCAACCACCAGACGTGCATTTAAATCTATTTTTTTCAAATGCTCAAAAGTCTTTTTAGCTTGGCCATGTCCGTTAAGACCAATAAAATTAGCGTTTTGAAACAGATTCCAAAAATATGTAGCACTTGCATTTTCATAAAAGACTCTATCACTCTCATCCTCACAAAGTATTGTGGTTTTATAGAAAAATGAATTTAACAATTTTTCTGCAAGAAGTTGTGAAGACTGTTGAATTATAGAATTTACTCGCTGCCGTTCAATTACTCTAAGATCAAAATTGTCATTTTCCCTTATTAAATTAAAGATTCTTACATCATTTAATGTTGTATTCAAAATTCCTCTTAGTATCTCGGGATCATGAGTCGAAATAAAGACTTGCTTATTACCTTGTTTAACTAATTCTGATATTAATGATCCTAAAGCACGTCTTTGAGGTGGATGCAAAAAAGTTTCTGGTTCATCTATAAAAATTATATGTTTAGAAGGTTGTATTAAACTCAATGCCAGCCTGATATATGCTTTTATTCCATCTCCTTGCCCTTCAATCGGTTTTGATTGTTGTTCCCAAGCTGATGCGGCTTCTACAGAATCTGGTGCAAGTGTTATCCTCTGATTAGGTAAGATTCTTAAATGTTTTTCTCCCTGTATAAGATTATCGAATCCAATTTTAATGCCAAATGTTTCGTATATATTTTTAGAAACTAATAATAAGATATCTTTATCCCTAAACAGGTGTCCTATTGGATCTTCTGGTATTGCGGTGAGTTGGTCAACTTTAGTGGAAAATTTTAATTGCAGTCTGTTACTACAACTTTCTAGTGTTCCCACTAGCAAAGCTGTAAAAAATTGAATAGCTCTATCAGTATTATCTTGAGTTTCAATTTTAAAATTTCTTTTTCTATTATCACTCATTTTAATAAGATTAAAAATTTGCTCATCCCATGGAAGTCCAGAAACCGTAGCTATTTTTGTTGTAACCCTGCCTAAACTTGGGATTTGTTGTAAGGATGTGTTCTGAAAAAAGTTAGGAATGAGACTCTCGACGATTCTCTTAGTGTTTTTTAAACTCATTTCTATTTCAGTAATACGAATTTGTTGATCAACTTTACGATTTACTAAAGAATTAAAGAGTTGGTTTAAAAATGTAGTTTTACCAGAATTATTAGCTCCGATGATAAGATTTACTTTAGAACAAGGATATACAGTACCATTTACAGTTATAGATTCTGTGCGTAACATGGTTTGATTATAGCACTTAATATTAACTATTCTGTTTTGAATTTTGGCGGCTTTCCAGCCCCCGCTTTGCCCAGGTATATAGTCCCGTTATAAGAGGACAGCACTAACCGAGATAAAAGATAAGAAAATTTAATCTTAACTAAATTAGGTGCTGTCCGATAATCGCGAACACCGCTAACTTGACCTTCATGATTTATCCTAGCGGTGTGAGCCCTAGGAACTTTGATAGTGGCATGGAAGCAGAATAAGGGTATAAATATTGCGGCGGGGGCGATAAGGAATTACCCCCGCAACGGCAGGAGGAGATAGAACAGAAAAAAGGGAGGCAAGGAGCGCCGAAGGCACTCTTAATAAACCCCACAAAAGCTAAATGATAGAGACGAAGGTTGATAAACCAAGGCTCCGCAGCCGAGGTAGAGACTGTAAAGAGTAAATAAAAGGCCTGCTATATCGGAAAGGCTCCCCCTAGGGAGCCCTCTCGCCCAAAAGCGGGGGTGCCGCCACAACTATTCTGGGTGTGGGTGGGATAACTTAGGAATATAAGTACAGACTACATATAAGATACAGAGTAAGATGAGGGACTATATAAACTATTCTTGTATTTTGTATTTAATTTTATGCTCCTTGTTTTATGTTTCCAGATAAAGTGAGCGAGTCTTTTCAGCGGAGAGTAAGGGCTGAAGCTTAACTTGTGTTTAGTTCTTTTGTTTTAATGACTTTTGGGGTTACTATAAATAATAAAAATCGCGCGTCATACTTTTACTTTAAAAGTATTTTGCAAAAATACTAAAGCTATGCTAAAGCAGAGCGGATAAGGAAGGATGCGAATGGTGAGATTATTTAATTTAAATCCATGAGCATCCTACCTATGCGACATCAGCCCTTAATATCCACGGAAA
>OBEQ011561993.1_pt1 | contig 14351 bp, 15 predicted proteins | sample 1670901 | NCBI WGS metagenome assembly OBEQ01 (sample SAMEA104232315, study PRJEB22302) | groundwater metagenome | biome: forest; feature: aquifer; material: groundwater | place: USA | collected 2011-08-07 | depth 5.4 m
GCATCCGGAAGAAAACGCGCGGAAACAATCATAAAACTTTCCGGAACAAAATTTATTATCCAGAGCAATTACAAATTCGAAAAACTTACGAAAGAGAGTTCAGAATTTACAGTAATGATAGAGGACCTCCGATTTCTGTTAAAGCCTATTAAGCCAATCGAAAAATTGTTTATCGCTAAGCCCGGCGATATGGTTGAAATTGTTTATACATCCGGCACAACAGGAGATCCAAAAGGAGTGGTTCTAACTCACAAAAACATTGTCACAAATATTCTGCAGGCATCTAACCATATCTCAAATGCGCTACTTCCTCATTTTCTCTCTGTTTTACCTTTATCGCACATGATGGAGCAAACAGTTGGATTTTTAGTTCCGCTTTATCGGGGAAATAAAATAATTTATCTTCGGACAATAAAACCAACAGCCATTATGCAAGCTCTAAAAGAGGAAGATGTCTCGGTAATGCTTGTTGTTCCGAGATTTTTGTCGCTTCTTAAAAATACAATCGAAAGAGAACTTTCTTCCAAGGGTTTGTCCGGCCTCACACGTTTCAAAATTGCAAGAAAAATTATTGCAAAATCTATCCGTAAGAAATTTGGGGAGGATTTCCAGATGTTTTTTACAGGAGGAGCAGGTTTGCCCGGAGAAGTTTTTGCATTTTGGCAAGAAATGGGATTTAGAGTTGTTGAAGGATATGGGTTAACAGAATGTTCCCCGATACTTTCTGCAAACACATTTGATGAGCAAGTTAAAGGATCTGTTGGGAAGCCCCTAAAAGGCATAAAAATTAAATTAGAGAACAAAGAAATTTTGGTAAAAGGAGAAAATATTTTCAAAGGTTACTATCAGAATCCTCAGGCGACAGAAAAAGCATTTAAAGACGGATGGTTTAGGACAGGGGATTATGGAGAGATAGATAAAGATGGTTTTATTTTTATAAAAGGGCGGAAAAAAGATGTGATTGTAAATGCGTCAGGAATTAATATCTATCCGGATGAAATCGAGGCTATTCTCAACAAAATAGAATTTGTAAAAGAGTCATGCGTTATTGGTCTTGAAAAAACGGAAGGCGAAGAAGTCCATGCCGTACTTCTTCTTAAGAATAAAGATGCGGATCCCCACAAGATTATAAAATCTGCAAATGATGCACTGGATCCTTTAGCGCAAATTACCGGTTTTTCGCTATGGAGTGAATTTGATTTTCCCAGAACCACTACTTTAAAAATTCAAAAGTTTAAAGTAAAAGAAAAGATTATGAACGTTTCTAAAAAAGAGACCGGAATTTCAGAGGATACTCTCCTAAATCTTCTTGCGAATGTTAGTAAAAAGCCAGAATCAGAAATCAAAGAAAGTTCTCTTTTAACTTCTGACTTAGGGTTAAATTCTTTGTCCAGACTTGAGTTGATAAATTATCTTGAGCAGGAATATAGGGTTGATTTGGAAGATACAATCATAAATCAGAATACGACTGTTTCGGATTTAAGAAAGCTTCTTGAAAAAAGAGAAAAAATAAAAAAACAGAGAGGACTTTGGCTATGGTTAAACAGTCCATTTGGCCGGGCAATCCGTGAAACTATAGATACTATTTTTCACAAACCTCTTTCTCATTTATTTTTTGATTTGGAAGTTCAAGGACTTGCTAATGTAAAAAACCTAAAAGGTCCGGTTGTTTTTATTGCAAATCACGTAAGTTATCTTGATCAGCCGGCGATTATGTATTCTTTGCCACGTCACATAAGGTACAAGACAGCGAGTGCAACAAGAGAAGAGTTTTTCTTTAGCGAGGAGGGAACTCCGCTATTTAACAAAATACTTTTTCCCTATTCTATGATTGCATTTAATGAATTTTTGCTGCCGCAAAAAAGCGGATTTAGAAAAAGCTTGTCTTTTATGGGCAAGTTAATTGATAGGGGAGTTAATATTTTAGTTTTTCCGGAAGGAACAAGAACTAAAAATGGAGAATTAGGACCCTTTATGCAAGGATTAGGTCTTTTGGGAAAAGAGCTACAGGTTCCAATTGTGCCAATTAAAATTGTGGGAATGGAAAAAATCTATCCTCGCGGCACAAAATTTCCAAAAAAAGGGAAGTGCACTGTGATTTTTGGAAAACCAATAGAATTCACCACCGAATCCCCAAGTGAAATTATCCAAAAATCCCGCAAAGCAGTTTTGGCTCTTTAGACTTTATTTATTAACTTTCGCTAATTCTTGTCTAACTTTTTTTAACGCAAAATCTACGCCAGTGAATCGTGAGATAACTACGAATGGACTGGCCACAGTAGCTACCGCTTCTTTTCCTATAGTTTTTGAATCAAAAACCAAGGACTCATCTCTTCCGGTTTTGAATCCTAGTAATTTCATTAGTAATTGTTCTCGATAATGAGAGTGTCTCTCTAAATAATCCCAAGCAGTTAGATAAACAAGCGCTTTTTCTGGTTTCATTTAGGAGATAATATCATAGATGCCAAAACAAATCAACTTGATTCTGCCGCAAAGACATTATTGACAAAACATTAAAAGTATTTGTATAATGCAGTATATACATGAAGGTTGATAGAAGTCGTGAGGAATTTGATTGGGATGAAGGCAATAGAGATAAACCAGAAAAGCATGGTGTTACTATTGACGAAGCAGAAGAGGTTTTTTTTGACGATAACAAGGTAGTTTTTGGCGACTGGGGACATTCAACAAAAGAAAAAAGATTTACTCTGTTAGGTAAAACACGAAAGGAACGGTTACTCAATATTACATATACTATTCGGAAGAAAAAAATTAGAATTATTACGGCAAGAGATATTAACAGAAGGGAGGTGAAGCTTTATGAAGAAACAACTTAAAATACCAAGGTTTAAAAATGAAGATGCGGAAGCAGAATTTTGGGCAAATTTAGATCTCTCAGAATATTTGGAACCGTCAGATTTTGAAAGGGTTAGTTTTCCTAACTTAAAGCCCACTTCTCGCTCTATTTCGATTAGAATTCCGGAATATCTTATCAATAGGGTTAAGGAAAAGGCAAACGAAATCAACATTCCCTACCAATCTCTTATAAAACAGTATATTAAAAAGGGTGTTTTTTCTTCTAACTAACGGTTCAATTTGCGCTTGACGGCAAATGGAAAAAGTGCAAAAATAAATTAGTATCCGCCTTCGCTAAAGCTTCGGCGGGCAAAGGAGGTGAGTGATAGATGAAAGATACAGAAATGAATTGCAGTTGCGGCCATGGTCATGGCAACAAGAAATATATGCTTTTTGGAGTTTTGGCAATAGTTTATGGAGCGATAAACTACATGACAGTTGTCATGGGTTGGCAACCATACATGGCCTGGATTGCAGGCGGAGCTATTCTTCTTTTAGTTTCCTGGACAAAAGGAGGAATGAAAAGTTAACTTTTTTAGGGTGTTGTAGGTGTTGGGTTGGGGTGCGGACAGGTTACGCAATAAGTTTGTCCTGTAGCATCAGTTATAACCACATGATCTATCTCGTCAATATTATCTGTTTTGCCGGGAGCTGCCAAATCCTGTGTCGCTTTATCTATCTTAACTTTTTGCAGCCCGGGATCAATTCTTGTCGGTTCCGTACCTTTTATAAAATACTCAAATCTGGTTTCGCATCGATTAGGTGTACCATCAGCAGGAGGAATAAGACCGGAAACAGAACAAATTTTTTTCTGAATCACGCTTGGAGGACGGGAGATTGGATGTGAGGGGAGATCTTTTAAAAGGCCCGCCATAATATCATGCCAGATGGGCGCTGCTCCTGTGATTCCTGAGGCAAGATTAGTCATGGGAGTATTGTCATTATTTCCAACCCAGCTGGCTACTACATAGTCGGGTGTATACCCAATAGTCCAGTTATCCCGAAAATCATTGGTGGTACCTGTTTTAACTGATACTGTTTGGTTTAATATTTTCAAAGCGGAGCTGGGGCCAAATTCAAGAAGTCTGGCATTATTGTCGGCAAGTATGTCGGAAATGATAAAAGAAACTCCTTCAGGCAGAATTTTTTTGCCAAAGATCGCAGAAGAAGGAGGCTTATATTCATCCAAAACCTTGCCATGATTATCCACGATTTTGAGGATTGGGTGAAGATTAATTTTGTATCCTCCGTTGGCAAAAACTCCAAAAGCTTGGGCCATTTCAAGCATTGTGACCTCGCCTCCGCCCAAAGTTAATGAAAGCCCGTATTTTTCAGGTTCTGTAAAGGTTGTTATCCCCATCGCAGATGCTGTCGCAATCATAGCTTGAACCGTATTCACTTTTAACATTTTTATAGCAGGAATATTGATAGAATTTCCCAATGCATAGCGCATTTGCATTACGCCATTAAATTTACCGTCGTAATTAACCGGACAATACTTTTTTCCCGCATTGGTTGGAAAACAAATTGGCTGATCAACAAAAGTTGTGGCCCCAGTGTAACCTCTTATCAGTCCCACAGCATAATTAATAGGTTTTATAGAAGAACCTGGCTGTCTTAAGGCAAGTGCGATATTAACATTTCCGTCAATTTCCGTATCAAAATAATCTTTACTTCCAACCATACTCAAAATTTCCCCAGTGCCAGGGTTAGTTACCAGGCTAGCGCCATTCGTAACGTGGTATCCCGTTAATTTATCAACATTTTCCAAAACAATATTTTGAGAAGCTTCCTGAATTTTGGAATCTAGACTTGTCGTAACCTGAAGACCTCCTTCTTCGACCATTTTCTCCCCATATTTTTTGATTAAGAGATCTTTTACATACAAGACAAAATGTGGTGCAAAAATATTGTTTGAAAAATTCTGAAATTTCAGAGGTTCCTTTATGCTGGCATCTCTTTGCTTTTTAGATATATAGTTTTGCTCATACATTTTATTAATTATTGCCTCTTGTCTTTTTTTTGCAAATTCCGGATGAGAACCAAATGGAGAATTGGTGGTTGGAGCCTCCGGAAGTCCGGCTAGAAGAGCCGACTCAGCAAGAGTTAAATCTTTAGCCTTTTTACCGAAAAAGGCTTGGGAAGCAGCTTCGATCCCGTAAGTTGTTCCTCCATATGGAATTTGGTTAAGGTACATTTCCAATATTTTATCTTTTGGATAAATCGCTTCTGTTGCAAAAGCAAGAATTACTTCTTTGATTTTTCTCAAAATTGTCCTTTCCGGAGTTAAAAGACTATTTTTTACAAGCTGTTGAGTTAGAGTTGATCCTCCTTGAAGCTCTTTATGTATGACAATTGAAACCAAAGATCTGAAAATTCCTCTAAAGTCCAATGCCCCGTGTTTGTAAAAATCTTTGTCTTCAATCGCAATTGTCGCTTCCCGCATGTGTTTTGGAATAGCTGAAAGAGGAATAAACGTCTGATTTTTATTGGAATAAATGGAGTAAAGCAGTTTTTGGTCTCTATCAAAAATTTGGGTTGCTTGAGGAGTACTGGAGCTGTTTAATTTGGTCGGAAGGGGGAGGTCTTTTAGTATGAAAAAATATATCGAAGTTAGAAGTGCAAAAACAACTACAAAAAAGAACAGCAAAATCCATGCATGTTTCTTTTTAAATTTTGTAAATTTAAATCTTAAAATGCTTGAAACTTTCATTCTAGTATAATAACATGATAGCAATAATATGTTAAGTCTCACAGTCTATGTCATCCCGAATTTATTTCGGGATCTAATTTTTAATAACGAGATGCTGAAACAAGTTCAGCATGACAAAGGGAAATGATTATGTCGAGCCTTAATTGGATTGATTATTTAATACTACTTGTACTTGCTTTTTATGCTTATGGAGGGTATGCCAGCGGGTTTATCCGTGCTCTTTTAGATTTAATAAATTTTATACTTTCTTTTCTGATTGGTCTTAAGTTTTATGGATTAATTGGAGGAGTCTTAATTAACAAGTTTCTCATTCCTCAAGGTTTTGCCGATGCAGTAGGATTCTTTATTGCTACTTTTATTGCGGAAATTGCCATTGGTTTTTTGATTAGAAAATATTTTGCTTTTGATTTTCCTATCTTAAGGAAAGTAAATAAAATACTTGGAATTTTGCCTGGAATTTTGTCCGGGGCAATTTTAGTCTCATTTGTACTAGTTTTAGTCGTTGCTTTGCCAGTAACTTCTGCGATCAAGCATGTCGTGTCTGCTTCAAAAGTGGGCAATCTGCTGTTATCTAATGCGCAAGGATTGGAAAAGAGTCTCAATAAAGTATTTGGAGGGGCAATTAGTGAGACCATTAATTTTTTAACAGTTGAGCCAAAAGGGAATGAAATTGTTTCGTTAAATTTTAAAACTAAAGATATTTCCCCGGATTTTAATGCAGAGCAGTATATGTTTAAGCTGGTTAATAAAGAAAGAGCCTCTGCGAGGTTAAAAGAGGTTGTTTTCGATCCGGAGCTTGCTGATGTTGGCAGAAAGCATTGTAAAGACATGTTTGAGAGGGGGTATTTTTCTCACTATGCACCCGAAGGATTTTCTCCTTTTGATAGAATGGATGAGGCGGGGATTATATACAACTTTGGCGGAGAAAATTTAGCTTTGTCTCCAAATACAGACATAGCAATGCAAGGGCTTATGGATAGCCCGGGACACAAAGCAAATATTTTGTCTGTCAATTTTGGAAGGATTGGAATTGGAGTAATAGACGGGGGAATATACGGAGAAATGTTTTGTCAGGAGTTTACGGATTAATTGTAGAATATTTGTATGCATTTATTAAAAAGCGCAGACGTAAAAGGGAAAAATGTTTTTTTGAGGGCGGATTTGGACGTGCCCCTGTCCGAAATCCGAAACATCGAAGATGACGCCAGATTAAGGGCTTGTTTACCAACGATTGAATATCTTTTGAAACAAAATGCAAAAGTTATTATTGCAGGGCATTTGGGAAGGCCCAAGCCTCAGAGTTCAGAATTTAGAATTCAGAGTTCAGAATTGAGTTTGGGACCAATCGCTCTTTGGTTTGCCAAAAAATTAAATCATAATTCACAATTCGTAATTCATAATTCAAATCTCGGCGGGTTTGGGGGATGGAAGATTGGGCCAAAGATTTTTCTTTTGGAGAACTTAAGGTTTTATGAGGGAGAGGAGAAAAATGATGAGGAGTTTGCAAAAAAATTGGCTAGTCTTGCAGAGATTTATGTAAACGATGCTTTTGCAATGTGCCATCGCAGTCACGCCTCGATTGTCGGAATCACTAAATTTTTGCCTCATTTTGCAGGATTTCATTTGGAAAAAGAAATAGATAATTTGACACGGGCAATGGAAAACCCAAAGCATCCTTTGGTTGTAATTGTTGGCGGGAAAAAAATAGAAACAAAACTGCCATTGGTTGAAAAAATGCTGAGAGTTGCAGATTATGTTTTGGTTGGAGGAAAAATTGCACAGGAATCCCAAGCTTTTTTGAAAGTAAGACACGAAAAAATACCAGGGGGGAAATCTGCTTTATTAGTTGCCGATTTAACTCCTGATGGATTATCTATTACGGAAAAAAGCCTTTATAATTTCTTGGATATAATTCCATTTGCAAAAACCATTATTTGGAATGGAGCAATGGGACTTATTGCGGAGAATGAAGATGAGTTTCAGGCAACTCGGAAAATCGCCAAGGCAATTATAAAAAGCGAAGCTTACTCGGTTGTTGGAGGAGGGGACACGGTTGAGTTTTTAAATAGAATTGGACTTCTTGATAAATTTTCTTTTGCTTCAACCGGCGGCGGGGCAATGCTCGCCTACCTTTCCGGGGAAAAACTTCCGGGTTTGGAATCCCTAAAAAGTTGACATTCACTCTAACATGTGGTATACATTAGACATATGATGATACGAACGCAGGTATATTTACCAAGGGAGTTATATCAAGAAGTGAAGTTAGTAGCCGAGAAAGAAAGTAAGAAATCTGCTCAAGTGGTGCGTGAATTACTACATGAGGGGTTAATAAGGCGTAAGAAAAAAGGGACAATTGGAGAATCCTTGCTTGATCTAGCTAGCGTAGCTGTAAAAGGCGGACCTCCTGATTTATCCACTAATCACGATAAATATTTATATGGAGATTAATCAATCAGTTATTGCAGATACAAGCGGTCTTATTTCTCTTGTTTCAAAAGATGATAGTAATTATAAGGAAGCAATTGCGATTGGCAAAAGTCTGTCAGAAGTGGAGGGAAGAATATATATCCCAACAGAGATTTTTGCTGAAACGATGAATGTTCTTGGTAGGAAGATCAATCATGCATCAGCAATAAGAGCAGCTAGAAAGATAGAGCGTTCGCCATTTTTTTTAATTGTGGATACTACGCACGAGATTAGAAGAAGCGCATTGGATCAATTTGAAAAAATTTCAGAATCGGTAAGTTTTACCGACTGTCTTGTTATGGCGCTTGCTGATTCTTATGATACAAAAGAAATTTTTGGATTTGACGATGCATTTCGCAAGAACGGATATATCAGAATTGGAATAGATAAAAATCCTCTTGCTCCTTAGGTTTTAACCTTATATACTAAATAATATGATTCGTGTTGTGATTAATGGGTACGGGAGAATCGGAAGAGTAGCACATCGGGTAATTTTGCAAAAACATGCATCAAGAATTGAAGTAGTTGCGATAAATGCCGGTTCCTCAACAGATATAAAAGGCTGGATGTATTTATTAAAGTATGACACCTCTTACGGCCCACTTAGTTCAGAATTCAGAATTCAGAATTCAGAATTGACAGAAGGAGAGAAAACAGGGTTTTTGAAGGATTGCATTGGATACTTAATTATTAATGATAAAAAGATTCCGGTTTTTTCCCAGAAAGATCCGACCTTACTCCCTTGGAAAGATTTTCAGATTGATGTTGTTATAGAATCAACAGGCCATTTTTTAACAGAGGAAAAATTAAAAACACATTTAACAGCCGGTGCCAAAAAAGTAGTTTTGTCAGCCCCCGCAAAAAGCGGAGGAATATCAACGTATGTTTTATCAGTTAATGACAAAAATTATAAAAATGAGGCTTTAATAAATAACGCATCTTGTACGACTAACTGTATAACTCCGGTTGCAAGAATTATGGTTGATAATTTTGGAGTAGAAAAAGCAATGATGACTACGATTCATGGATATACTTCAGATCAAAGAGTTCAAGACGGTGGACACAAAGATTACAGAAGAGCAAGAGCTGCAGCGCAAAATATTGTTCCAACCTCAACAGGCGCTGCAATTGCGGCAGCACAAGTTATTCCGGAACTTGAGGGAATATTTGATGGATTGGCAATCAGGGTTCCGGTTGCAGTTGGGTCTTTATCCGACTTTACTTTTTTGTTAAAAAGACCAACAACAAAAGAAGAAGTCAACGAGATATTTAAAAAAGAAGCCCAAAACCCTATATATAATGGTATATTGGAAATAACAGAAGATCCAATCGTGTCCAGTGATATAATCGGAAATTCGCATTCCGCGATTGTTGATTTATCCCTCACTCAAGTTGTTTCGGGGAATATGGTTAAAGTAATTGCCTGGTATGACAACGAATTCGGTTATGCAAATAGGTTGGTTGAGGAAGTTTTGATGATTGGAAATAGCAAATTGTAAATAGTAAACACACATTTTAAATTTAAAATTCTATGACTACTCCCATTCAGATGCCTAATATTCGAAATATTACTGTTTCAGGAAAAATTGGGGCAGGAGCAACGTCTTTAGCTAAGAATTTATCTAAAACTTTAGGTTGGGATTTTTTGGAGGGCGGAGATTTATTTGAGAAAATTCATAAAGAGTTAAAACTTAGCCAGGCAATGGTTAATAGTAGGCCGGACCATTTTGATATTGAATATGAAGAAAAAGTTAAGAAAATGCTTAAGAATGAAAATCACCATATTATCCAAAGTCATCTTGCAGGATTTGATGCCCAAGGCATTTTGGGAGTATTCAAAATACTTGTTATATGTGAAGATAGTCAGGGAAACGATAAGGAAGAGATTCGTATAGACCGCTTAATTAATCGGGATAAAATTTCAATTGAGCAAGCAAAAGAAGAGGTTTTAGAAAGAGAGAAACAGCATTTGGAAAAGTGGAGAAGACTATATGTAAATAATGATCAGAGTTGGGTTTACTGGGATAAAAAATATTACGATTTAATTGTCAATACTTATTCTCACAATCAAGACGAAACCCTAAAAATTGCCCTTCAGAAAATAGGTATTGACAAGTAATTGATATTGTTATACAATTGATATTGTTATGCTTACAACAATATCGATAACCAACAAATGGCAAATTCATATACCAAAGTCTCTTCGGGGCACTCTTGGTTTTGTTAAACCTGGAAAAGTGGCAATAACAGCAGAAAGGGGAAAAATCATTATTACTCCAGCAAAAAGCGCAATCATGCAATATGGCGGAAAGTTGTATGAAAGATACAATAAGAAAAAAATCAATATAGATCAAGTTCGCGATCTAATCGACTACTCCAATCTATGAAAAAACTCTTTTTGGATACGAATATTTTCCTACGGTTTTTTCTAAGAGATAATGAAAACCAGTATCAAAATGTTTTCAGATTATTGGCAAAGATAGAAGAGGGAACATTTAAGCCATATACATCTTCGATGGTTTTTCTGGAATTAAATTATGTTGTAAGAAATATATATAAACTCCCGATTGACGAAATCCTTGATTATATTGACGCAATCAAGAAAATGCGCGGTATGACAGTCATTGAGAAAACAAATAGCGATAATGCAATCAGCTTATACAAAAAGTATAAAATTAAACTTGGCGATTGTCTTATTGCGACACAACTTCCAAAAGAAGCAGTACTTCTCAGTTATGACGCAGACTTCAAGAAAGTAAAAGAGATTAAGTCCCAAACGCCTGATGAAATCCTCCAAGATTTAGCCCCATAACCAAGACGAAACCCTAAAAGTAGCTCTCACGAAAATAGGATACGAAGAAGATCTTTAAGCTGTAGCTGGTAATCTTGGTTTGGAACAAATTATAACAGGTAATTCTCTAACAATAGGTCCTCCTTCAGGATTGAAATACTTATAGTCCGGCGGAGGATTGATTCCCTTAGCGAATGTTCTGCTAATATCTTCGAAATGTCTGTCCACTAAATTTCCTTGCTTTTCATTCAGCCTTCCGTCATATCCAGTATGAAATCCAAAAAAGGCGAAAACTCCATCCGGATTAAGCAATTTAACTAAGGTATCAAGGTCCAATAAATCATTTACACTACTTTCGTCTTCTGATAAGGGAAAAGTATCGGATATGATAATGTCAAATTTTCTTCCTGATGCTGCTAGTTTTTCAGTTTCTTTCACCGCATCTCCTTCTACGATAGCCATTGATATTTGAGGACTTGGATTTGGCGTCATTGGGCTACCCATATTTGCAATCAGTTCTTTATAATTATTTTTCCATTCTCTAACATATTCGGCTACTTGCCTATTAAGTTCAATAACAGTATAGGTACCGCCACGAGGAATTAAATTTTCAACTATCGCTGAAGCTACTATTCCCATTCCAAATCCACGTTCCAGAACATTTACATTTTTTTTCTTCTCTTTTCTTTCTAGCAACTCAAAAGCTTTATCAACTGTAGCCCGTGCCCATGGGATTTGACAGGAATCCATTACTTCCTTATCCAATATTACAAGTCTGGTACCTTTTGAGTATTCATATAAAACATTTCCTTCAGAATCTTTAACTACACCAGCCTTATATTTAACAAGTTTTTCTGGCGCATTTCTCCATTCCTCAACAAGCACCTCTCTTGAAATAGGGATTTCTTTTCCATTTTTTCCATTAATCCTATGGTCATTTCCTGTTTTTCTTTCTAACATAGTCATAAAAAATATTGCTCAAGACTTAAGAGCGTTGGGATATTATATGTCTATAGGCTTGATAAGTCAAGTGTTAGTCTTATAATATCTGTAATCTCTCTACTTGATATTATTTTTTCTTTATGCTAAAAGTAGACATATGAAAGTCTCTGATGTAATGCAGAAAAACGTGGATTTTGTTTATCCAGACATGCCGCTTCTGGGTGTTGCGAAACTCATTTTTGGAAATAAAATTAATGGCGTTCCTGTTTGTAAAGATAGAAAAGTCATAGGATTTGTTGCAGAAACAGACATTCTTGCCAAATTCCATCCTACAATGCAGGAATTCACAGAAGATCCTTTTGCTTCTTCTAATTTTGAAAACATGGAAGAAAAAGCCAAAGAAGTTCTTGAACTTACCGCAAAAGATATTATGAGCAAAAAGCCAATAACTATAAATGAGGATGATCCATTATTGCGAGCAGATTCATTAATGCGATTAAGGGATGTAGGTAGACTTCCTGTGGTAGATAAGAAAGGAAATCTTGTAGGTATTATTTCGATGGGAGATATATTTAAATCTCTTGTTGGAGAAAAACTTCCCTTCGAAGAAGACGAGCAATTTCACGACTGGTTATCTCAAAGATACGATATTATTATTGATCAAAAAGAAAGACTTTCCAAAGAAATTCCGGATCTTGTGAAAATGTTTAAGGATTTAAATGTAAAAAAAGTTCTTGATATAGGGTGCGGTACAGGACCACACGCTATTGATCTTTCTCAGAAGGGCTTTGAGGTGTTAGGAATGGATAGAAGCAGTAGCATGATTGATGTGGCTCAAGGAAAAATAAAGTCTTTGTCTAAGGAAGCACAGCAACGGGTAAAATTTATGAGTAAAGATTATAGAGATCTAGACACGCTCCTGGGCAAAAAATATGACGCTGCAATATTTATGGGATCTGCGCTTGCTCATGTAGAAAATCCTCATCAGGTGTTGCAGGAAGTAAGTAAGGTTCTCAATGATAAAGCAGTAATTATATGTCAAATTGTAAATTACGACAAAGTTATAAATGTCAATAAACGTCTCTACGATGTTAATATTAGAAAATCATCATATCCGGAAGAAAGAGAACAAGCTTTTTTAAGATTCTATGATGAAAAAGAAGAAGGTTTACTAACTCAAAATTTAAGTGTCTTCGTAAGAAGTCCAAAGAGATGGAGATTTAAAGGTTTACGTTCTATGCGAGTCTATCCTTTGACGAAAGAAAACACAACAGCATTTCTTGAAAAGATAAAGTTTTCCAACATCAAATACTATGGCGGAGAAAAAGGATTTTTTTACGACTATTTATTTAGAAAACCTTTTAGTCAATCAAAAAGTGACGTGCTTACGGTTGTAGCAAGAAGATAAAATGAAAAAAATTTATCTTTTGGTATTTTTTCTCCTGATTTTTTCATTAAGTTCCAATACCTCTTTTGCCAAAGAGATATCACCAACTCCTACTCCGCAGATAAATTATGAACTTCCATATCCGGGGCTTTTGCCGGATAGTCCTTTATATTTTCTCAGAGTCATAAGAGATAAGACTGTTGATTTTCTAATTTCAGATCCTTTAAAAAAAGCAGAATTTGATCTTCTTCAGGCTGACAAAAGACTAAATGCAGGCATATCCCTTTTTAGTAAGGGAAAAATTTCTTTGGCTCTGTCTACAATTTCAAAAGCTGAGAATTATTTTAAGCAATCAATTGAGAAAGTATTAGAAGCACAAAAGCAGGGAATGGATATAAAAGATATAGAGAGAAGGTTAATAAATGCGGTCGTAAAACATCAGGTCGAATTGGATAAACTTTTCAAAAAAGTAGATAAAGATTTTAAGGCAAATTTTGCAAAAGAGCAAAAAAGAGTCGCAGATTTTCAAGAGAGGCTTAATAAATAACATTAAAATAATAGAACAAATATAATTAATACCCCTTCGCTTTCAAAATATAAAAAGTATAATGCCCAACCCTCCTTCGCTAAAGCTACGGAAGGGCACAGCGAAACATTTGACTGCGTGCCTCCGAAGCTCTTCTGAGCGAAGGGGCAAAGCTACGGTAGGTATTTGCAACTATAAAATCAAAGTGAAGTGGCATAATTGAAGACATTTTCTCTTCAAGAAAATCTCCCAATTTATACTTGTAAGAAAAATAAGCAAAACTGAAGCTAAAAAAAAACTGCACTACTTTGATATAGAAATTTCTAGTTGACACAGCAGATATAGCGTTTTATGATAGGTATCAACACTATTAGTAGTGTTTGAACTTTACAAACAATTAGATTATGAAGTGTCCATATTGCGGGTCGACAGATTCAGAAGTGGTTGAAACAAGAGCTTCGGAAGACGTAGATACCATTCGAAGAAGAAGAGAATGCTTAAAATGTGAGAAAAGATTTACCACCTACGAGAGAATCGAAAATGTTAATCTGGTTGTTATAAAAAAAGACGGTAAAAGAGAGCAGTTTGACCGGGACAAATTAAAAAACGGAATTAGCAGGTCTTGTGAGAAAACAACAGTCTCAATGGATGCGATTGAGAAAATAGTAAC
>OBEQ011703951.1_pt1 | contig 14351 bp, 15 predicted proteins | sample 1670901 | NCBI WGS metagenome assembly OBEQ01 (sample SAMEA104232315, study PRJEB22302) | groundwater metagenome | biome: forest; feature: aquifer; material: groundwater | place: USA | collected 2011-08-07 | depth 5.4 m
ATCCCGATATTAATTTTCTGTACGTGATCCAACCGCAAAAGAAATGTCCTCCTACGTTGCCTGCGGCGATGTGAAGTAAAGTCCGTTGCGCCAGCAAGCGTTGGCTGGTAGAATATCCCTTGTTGAAGCAGAGAGAGCTTCCTTTTCGCCAGCCGGCGAATCGCGAAGCTTTTTATTTTTCGGACGAGCCCTGATTTTTCCCGAGGAAAAATCAGTTGGCACGCCCGAACCCCGCTTGAATCGCAGCACGAGCCGCGCTTCGAATGAAGGTAAGGCGAGTGCTAAGATTAGGCGGGTCAATATGTGTATAAATTAATTTATTTAATTTTTAATGTGCTTTTTAGACCAAAAACCCTCGCCAAGCGAGGGATTTAAACATCCTTTTTCCTCTTCGGCGATTTCAGGTTTTCATATCTTGCCACTCTCCGCGAAATCGCGGAAGTATAGCCAACCAAATTATAAGGCAAGCCCGAACCTCTGTCAATAGACCTATAGGATATTTAACTTAAAGAATCGCCCTAGGTAACAAAATACCCAAAAAAGCCAAAACCAAGCCTCCTCCAACCAGTAGCAAAGTTGTATCTCCCCCACCTGTTGGAGGCAAAACTCCCGGCGTAGTTTGAGTCACTGGTGACGTTGGAGACGATGGCGCTGCCGTAACCCCCGTTACCGTATAAACACAATCAACTACATCGGTCAAAACATTAGACGGTGTAGCTGAACCTTTAAGCCCCCATACTTTAGCTACCCCCGCCGTCGTATTATCATATTCTTGAAAAAAGACAAAGTTGACATTGGCATTACCTGGCTGTCTTGCCGTAAATGTAATCCTTCCTATTGATCCGCTTGATGTATAAGCACTTTGGCTTGATCCATAATCTAATTCTATCTTTCCAAGTGTTGTATCCACCAGCTTATTAATAGGGTTTGTCCAATTAGTATTTGTAGTTACGGGAACAACACTTGCGCTATCTGTATCGAGTATTCCTGTCGTATATGTCAGTATCGCATCAGCACCAAGTATCTGAAATGACCGTGTATTTAATACGATATCTGAAGTTATCGTGCCTCCGACAGCTACGGTTGATGTCGTCGGACTGCACGCCAGTTGCGCCTGAGTAGCCAAAACAGTCTTGGGTAATAGAAATAAACCCCCAGTGGCAATAAAAATAATTAGGGCAACCTTTTTCATCGATAATATGGCAAAACACTAGGTGTTATCCTCAAAAATGGTGTTGGCGAAATCATCCCACTCTCTTTTGCATTGGATTGGGTTTGGGTAACCGAACTACTGTTTCCCAATTGATATGCCGCCGTCAGTATACTAAGTGCTAATACGAACATTCCTATATATAAAGGTATTTTAGCCACATTAGTCCTCATACTTTTACCATAGCATAAAAAATCTTATCTGGCAATTGGGTTTTATGGAGCAATTGTAGTCGCAAACTGGTGAATTTTATCAATAAGTATACTAAATATATTGGGCCCGGAATTTTCGATCGGCGGACCGACCGAAGGATTAATTTGCTTTTCGTGAGATGAAGGCATTAATGTAAACAAAAATGAAGACAGGAAATTCTTCAAAGTATCAAGCGGCGAACTATAATTATTATTCGCCGTACCAGAAGTATTAGTAGTGGTGGGAATCAAATTATGGTTGTTATAATTAGGCGGTTGCGTTGGATTAGGCAAAGGTGTGGTTGTAATATATATTATAACCTCTGTCGGATTAGGTGATTCCGAAGGAAACGGAGTCACTGTAACCGGTATGTAATAAGGTGTTGCGCTCGGAAAGAAAACGATAGGAGTTGCTGTCGGATTTATTGCGGGAGCAGGAGTATTTGTTGGATTTCTTGGCTTAGTCGGCTGGGGTGGATTCGTCGGTTGCGAAGGTACTCCTCCATATCCCGGGCAGCCGTTTTGTATGCACAAATTACACCAGCCATGTCTTGGCCCGCCGCAGCGCTGTCGATTCACTCCCGCCGGGATGGCATTACACTGATCATCGGTACAGTAACCTCTATCCGGCCAGCCGCAGGCAAATGGATCCCCGCTTTGTTTAAGCGCGGTACAGCAACTTGGAGTATAACCAGGTGGATTACCGCACCTATCTTGTCCTATGCATTTATCGTAACAAAATCCCACATCATACGCACTGCTTCTTATATCCTGATTTTGCCCCACCGACAGCCCCACAGCCGTCATGGCCGATAAAATTATTCCCACTACCAAAAGTATAGACAGTTTATTGCTGTAAAATTGAGAAGACTTATAGGATTTCATCTCGACTTAGATTTAATTTTCAATTTTTAGTTTAAAATTTTCAATCAATTTTAAATTTTTAATTTTTAAAACGTTACTGAACTTTTCCTGCAATCGTGGAAAAGATCATTGTGAATTCCTGTGCTTCTTTCCATAATACTCTACATTCTTCTTTAAATTCAACTGAAGAATTAGCAAGTAATCGGAGCCAATATTTCGTCTTTTCGCCTCCTTTTTACAAACAAATATCTTGTTCTTAAAATCTTTCCTGCTGCTTGCACCATTCGCTTCACAATAGTTAGCGCCTATGCTTGTGGCAGATCTTATCAATTGATCTATAAGAGGAAGTGTAATTGTAGTTTTTGTAGCTTTCTGACAGAGCCCGAGTATTTCTTCGGAAAACCGAGCAGTTCTCTCTTCTAGGTCATACTTATTTCCTAATTTTGTCATTCATCTTTATTTGAAAATTGTGATTTTATTGAAAATTGAAAATTTCAAATTGAAAATTAGTTTACGGTGCCACTTCCTGCCACTGAACTTGAGTCTTACCCAGGAATGGAGCCAGGGGTAGATAATATTTCGGTTGAAGGATATATTGCACTATCGGATTAGTACCGGGGCTAGCAACAGTACGCGCTTCATTAAGCTGCTGGGTATAAACCATACCATTTATAATTAATGTAGAAGAAGTGCCTCCTCCTGCTGGATTAAACGTACTTGTTGGACCATTAGCTATAAATATTCCATTCAAAGTATTGACTCGATAATCAACTAATATATTACCATTGACTATAAAAACAGGAGTGACCCCAGAAGATGCCGCAGTGATATCGTTATTTATAGCCAGGTTTCCATCAATTATATAGATCGCTACGGAGTTGGAAGGTGTAGATGATACACTAAATCCGCCCCCACCTACGTTTCCTGTTTTATACGTTGCTCCAGCTACATGGTACCAAATGATAGAGTTTGAAGGACTGTTAGATATAGTGATCGGCGAAGATCCAGTTGGCACATCCTGAACTTTACTCATATCTTTTGTCAATTGACCTTGCAAAGTAATAAAATCCAGGAAATAACTTGAGAAATTTTGACTCGCATTCCATGTGGTTTGTGATGTGCTACCATTCAAATAAATTCCAGCTGCATTATAAAGAACTCCTACTGTTTTATCAGCCGATCCTGATATCCAATCCAAATAAAATTTACCAGAAGGTATCGTCATTGGAGTATTCCCAGGTCCTGGAATATTAACCTCATAAGTACTTCCTCCCAAAAGTTGTCTCCAAGGACCAGCTATCGGTGTAGGAATGGGAGTAGTAGATATAAGCGGAAAATCAACATACACATCGCTACCATTAACAGGTATTATATTTCCGGCTACTGGTGTGCTACCGCCTATTACCCATTGTCGAAGATTGTAGTTTCCAACTGCATCTAGACAAAAGAAATATCGCCCCTGAGGGGGTGCCGCGTTTGAAACCGCACTACATGGCTGGAAAACTTTAAATCCCGCAGGCTGTGGATTAGGCATCAGATAATTACCATTAGGAAGAGGAATAAATGAGTAGTTATATCCTCCCGAATCAAAAGGATCTGATACAGTTATATTTGTGGTACTTGTGCTAGTATTTACTATATTCATCGTAACATTTGAAGTGAAATTTTCTCCTGCATTAAATACAGCATCTGTTCCATTTTCTTCATATATATAACCCCGAACAAAAGCCCCTGTTGGTGTTGCCGCAGGCGTAAGAGTAGGCGAAGGAGTAAATGTAGGAGTAGGTGGAGCAACCACAAAAAAGTCTTGGTGGACAGTATTTCCCTGAACAAGAACTGATGCGGGATATGTACAAGCACTAGAGGGAGAGCCGGTCCCTGGAGCAGGAGTGATCCAGAGATTATAAGTACCATTGTTTACATTCATGTTATATATACCCGCTGAGTTGGTTGTCGCATGCCTAGTGCTAGAATTCCAGATAGTATTGTTTGCTCCACCATAGAGATCTCCGCTACTTAGAGTACAATTAGGAGCACCACCTTCTATATAAACATGACCGGTAATATTACCGGTACAGGCGATCGTCTGGCGGAAAGTATAATTAGTTACTCGAAACTGACAACTCCCACCAGAAATAGAATTAGCCACAAGAAGATTACGGCTGCTGAAATATCCCAAATTTGAATAATCATCAGCCATGGTTACTGTTTTTGCAGTAGGACTACAGTTTCCGAAAGTCCAGCCAGGCGCCCCATGAAGAACCCAGCCGGAACCATTCCAAATATAAACAAAAAAACTAACCCCACAAGATAATCCCTGTGTGCAGTCTACAACCCAATGTGCACCGCTGTAGTTCCCTGCTGTGTTGGCAGTAAATTGTGTCGATTGACCTGCGCTGGTATAAGTGACTGATGCAGGAGAAGCTGAATTGTCTCTATAACACGATGTACCGCAAGCGCCCACACCTCCTCCACATACAGGAGTATTATTTACGCAATTCCAGTCTATATTGCCTCCCTGACAGCATTGTGAGCAAGCACTACAGACACAATTGTAATATGATGCCCCTACGCTCCCGCCACCACTGCCACACCCACCACAGCAACCTCCATTACATCCTCCTGAACAACAATCTCCTGATGTAGAACAAGAATCTCCGTGCTGACCCTTACTGCATCCTGCAACCGGACCAGGTGGAGGTGGTGGAGGTGGTGGAGGGTTGGGTCCAGGAGGAGGAGGAGGAGGAGGAGGAGGAGGACAAGCATTGCAACATTCTTCACCGCTTACACATCTTCCACCACAACCACATCCTACGGGGGGACAAGAATTCCCATCAAGTTGACAAGCCATAACATTAGTTCTAATTACATACAAGCCAGAAATTAAAAAACTTAAAATCAGTATAAACTTAAAATATCTTGCCATTTTCTTCCTCAATTTGTTTCAAACCTTCATTTCTTCTAATTATAATCATTCTAGCATATGGATATCCATTTGTATCCAGAAGCGGTAAATTATTAAATTTATCATCCACATTAAACATGGTATAAACAACTATCGCATCACCCTTTTTCATAAGCTTAGCAATAAGCTGCTGGTTAAGATCTATAAACAGCTTTTTTGTCTGCTCCACTTTCCCCGTGGACAGATTTTCAACATCTAACTCTGTTGCATTATCTCTCCCATCCAAAACTGGATTCGATTCAAATGCCACCCGCGTTTTGGTATATGCTTGATGACTGCTGGGATCCTCTAAAATCAAATATTGATCTTTGGTGTTGGGAATAGCTTCCCATCCTGATAAACTGCCTATCACCCGTGATAATCTTTTTTCTTTGCTTGTCGGGTCAAACACTTCACCAATACCCCAGTTTGGATAAGTTTTATAGTTAAAGCGATCAACACTATAAAATACAGTTCTCCCGCCACTATCTTTTTGGTCCTGAGAAATAATTTTATATTTAGGATTTATTAGCCTGGAAGCAGCTTCTGTAGGAAATACACGAGTTGATGAGGAATTATTTGATAAATTGTTGGGATTATTACTAGAAAATTTAGAAAGAAGGAGAGAGGAGCCAGCCACGGCTATTATAAGCACGCCCAATACGACTACCCATTTGGAAGAAAAGTTTCTCGGCAGCATTTAATTATATTTAACAAAGAATGAGATACAAAGTCAATAGAACATAATGCCTTTATAAAATTACTCAGTTACAACAACTGAACCGGTAAAATCAGGAAACAGATGATCATGGAACCGCCAAATTCCCACTTTCTGAAAAATAAATTCCCAATTCTCACCTGGTTTAATAGGATTTTTCGGATCAAATTCAGGATAAATCAGATGAGTGGGATGGATATTAGAAGCTGGCCAATGAGCCTCTTTTCCTTTATTTTCAAAAACCACCCTCTCACCTTTTTTAATTGTCATGCTGTCTGGCATAAATCCGTTATCATCCATAATTATAACAACAGAGGATTTGCTTCGATTACCACCGATTATCTTTTGATGACTTATAAATAACAGCAATGCCACTGCTAGTATACCGATAAGTAATATTAAAAAAGACTTTCGGATATTGATTTTATTCATATTTTAACTTTTTGATGGATTACAAGATACTTGTGAAGAAACTGGTACTTTATTGCAAAATGTATTTAATGCCTTATTGTCTAAAACCTGTCCTGCCCTTTCGATAATAGTATCGTAGCAGGCCTTTACCTCGGCATTATCAGTGAGCTTTTCGCAAAAAGACAGCGCCTCCTTTTGACCGCTTGGATCCCAGAACGTGTCTTGGACAGCACCAATTAAACAATTAGTCCTAGCATCTCCATATGGTGCGTACTGACATTTTTGTATGGCAACAATTACATCGTTGTTACTGCTACCATCCACTTCCCTCCCCAAACTCTGAAAACAACTTCTTTGATTCACAACTGGTGCTTTAAGGCATTCATTTGCTACTCTTTCAAAATCATAATTGAATAGTTGCAACATTCTTGTTGGTTGTAAAAAATAACAGCCGTCTCTATATTTTTCCTCAACTATATTGCAAGGAAATTGAGGATCATCATTTAAAAAGCTTGTATAATGTAAATTTGGATCAGTTACCCTATTAACGGATTTTTGGCCTGAATTAACCTCATTTTTTGCTAATGCCCCAACTACATTCTCCATAAATACTCCGCTCCAACATGAAGCCCGGTGTGCATCCGTATCCAACACATCACAAGATCTTAATGCCACAAAGAGCTGGTAATCAGACCACGCCATCAAACCGTGTCCTACCCCATGAAGACATTGATGTGTAAAAAATCCGTTCTTTTCATTTGCACACAAAAGTTGTAAATTCATTTGCAAATTGGCAGTACCTTTATCCCGAAAAAATGCTTCTATAGATCCATGAAAGCACCCAGAATGGCAAAGACTACTACAAAGTTCAAATGCACTACTTCCAAAAACCCCATAAGTAACTCTCCCTACCTTGTGTGCTTCTAAATGACAATTAAAGTTTCTTTGAGTTGATAGCATGTTAATTTTATCCATTACTTGCGCTGGGCCATATTTCTTGATCGTTTTTAACAAAAATGAATCATTACTTAAAAGTTGGGCTTCTTCTTTGGTGGTTAATTTTAATATCGGAAAATTAATTTGATTCGGGACCATACGATTAGGAAAAAGTCTTATAATACTAAACAAACAAATTAAAAAAAGGGTAAATAGAAATAAAAGAATAATTCTTCTTCGATTATATATTTTCTTCATATAAATTATAAATCCATAGGCTTTATTCCTAGTTTACATTGTTCACGTGGATTACCCTCCGATAATTTATCACAGAGGGATTCAGCTTGACCATTCGTTGAAACTTGTACCTCAACCGACCGACCTATCTCTTTATAGCACTCGTTCTGGTAAACTACATCAACAATCTTACAAAATGATGATGCCCTAGTTAAATCTGTTTGATCAAAGTTAAGGATATTTCCTACAGCACCAATTATACAATCTTTACGGGCTTGATTTGGCATCTCTCTACATAATTGCCAAGTGACCTCCACATTCTTTTTCTTATCTTTTTCAGTATCTACATTTAATATACCTCGCTGCCAGATAGGATTACTTGCCATAAGTCCAAGACTCTGTATACAAGGAACTTTGCCTTCATCAGACGCAGTAAGACACATCTCTGCTGATTTTCTTATATCATTGGATGTCACTTTCATCAAATATCCAGAGTGATTAATATAACATTCCCACCTATATTTACTTTCCACTCGATCACAGGGAGAAAGAGGATCTAGATTATCAAAACCAGCTACAAGTACATTACTACTCATTACCTGATTAGTCCCCTCCATAAAAACCCCTTGCCAACAGCCGTCTTGTGCCTGCTTATTAGGCAGTTCATTACACACATCAAGTGACTCATTAAGTTTATACGCCTTGGCCATCATCACACCATGTCCTACCCCATGATAGCAGTAAAAATACATCTTTGTTGGATACTTTTCTCTAAGGTTTTCACATATTCGAGTAGCTGCTTCCTTATACGAATTACTTTGAGAAAGACTATATTCAAAAAACCCATGTTGACATCCGTAATTATAATCTGAGGGACAAGAAAGAAATGATTTAACATTTATTCCTTTATACTCGGCTGTTGCTCTACCGATCTCATGGGCATATTGATGCTCATCATATGTAGCATCAATAATGTTGCTTTGCTGAAGAAGAAAAAATACTTTTGTAGCGGATAGAGCATCATATTCCTTTGCGATATTTCTAAGAGCTTTTTTATAACAAATATCTTTTTGTCTGTATATATCTTTTCCTTTACACTTTTCTTTAATATTCATAACATCAATCTGAGGATCAAAAGGTGTTTCGGGAGATTTCTTCCGATATTTGTTCAAAAACAGTCCTAATATAATAGTGATAAAAAGACCGCCGACTAGTAAATATTTCATTGTAATTTAACTTTAACATTAAAGTATTGATGGATACAATTATAAAATAGGAAATATTAACGATAAATTTTGCACCTATGGCAATCGATAAAAATATCTAACCATCTGAAAAATGAAGAAAGTTAAAAACAAGATAGAGGAGTTAAAATCAATTAGTCTAAATTAGTCTAATTCAAAGAGGAATTATATGTATCTAGAGAATAAGTAAAAAATACGTTACCAAGCGACTCCTAATGTTAAAATACCAGGATCCTGTGCATAACGAGAAAGGTCTATACCATTAGGTAAACCTAAATATTGTGTTTGCCCATTTTTCAAATTTGATATATCAGGATCGTTTAAAGGTAAATTCATAGCTTTTCGAAATTTTTCCACTCCCAGCCAACCAAGTACTCCCCCTAATTGCCAGCTATTTGGATTCTTTACTCCCTGCTGTGAAATGTTTGGCATTCCATCTGGTTTTATACTTCCAGTAACTCCTTGAAATAAATTTGAAGTTTGAGAATTTGAATATGCTAATTCCCACCCAATTTCATGCCAAGCACTCTGTACAAAGAGTTCATTCATTTGTTGCTCAGTAAAGCCCCATCCATTAGGATTATCCGCTGATCTTGGTAAAAGGAACTTTCCCGCATCAGGAATAATAAAAATGAATTTATTGTTTAGTGTCTTTCCAGTGCAAGTAATTCCTAAACAATCTCCCGCAAATTCCCACCTCATTAGATTATTTACCTGTCCCTTACCAAAATAATCATAATTATGCATTAATCTTAATAAGTCTTTATCTATACTTTGCAGAAATGATTTACGTCTTGTTAACGCATCAATCTCGCTCTGACTCCATTGAGCTCCTATAATTCCTATTTTCTTCCCAGAATTATCTTCAAATACATACCCTTGGGGTGTAAATCGATCCGGATTAATTCTTGCATCAGTAGGAGTTTCCGTGGCTTTTCCAGAATCAATAGTAGGTGACGTAGGTTTCTCCTGGACACCAGCTGTAGCTATTCGAGACAACTTTGATTGTGCTTGAGCTGTCCGCAAGTCTTTTTTCTCCAAATCTGGATTATCACCATTATTTCCATTTCCATTTGGAGCTTGAACAAGAGGCACCCCTGTTGCTGTCGGGGCAACATATGCAGCAGGTTTTGCCAAAGCCATAATTCCACTTTGCACATCAACTGCATCAAGTCTAAACTCGCTTTGAGTATCTGAGTCTCTTGTTCTCCGCACTACAGCCCAAGTTCCATCTTCCATTTTCACTTCCACAATTGATACATAATACCCATCCTGCTGAATACGGGTAACCCTTTCCGCCATTTGACCGTTTACAAAGTAATCAACTTCTATCGCATCACCCTTATTATTTTTTAATACTGTTGCCGTAATCTGCCCGCCGATCGTCCCCCAGTCATTAACTCTATTCATCACAGCTTTATTCTCTGTTTCGCCCAAAGGCACAGGTGTAGCTGTTTTTTCTCTCGTTGGACTCGCGGTTGGAGATAACCTAGAATTTTGAGGTGCTGCAAATACACCTCCACATGCAACCAATTCAACCTCAGCAAAAACTAAAGAACCAACCAGGCCTGCTTTCTGCCATAGAGGCTTCCTATCCCACCCATCCCTCATCATCTGCAATTGAATATTTAACCATCTAGCGTTTAAACGAAGATTTCTGATAACCTGGCTAGTTGTCTGACCTGTAAATGAGGCAAGATCCTTTACTATTGACGGATGTTCATCTAGATACTTTAGTATCTCGCCTACGGGTAAAGCACCGCTATTTTCGTCTCTGATTGACTCTAAAGCATTACCAAGGACACTTTTCATTTTTGCTCTGGTTTCCTGAGTACCAATAGAATCATAAACTTCCTGTACTTTCTGTCGAGTTCCTTCAAAAAAAGATGAAGCATTTTCCAGAAGTTTTTGTATTTGTACTTGTAAGTTTCTTGGAGTTTGTCTGATAGCTTCTGCAGTTTCTCGTGCTGAATGTCCTACCTGCGATGCCGCAATAACTCCAGCAGCTTTTACCTCTGTATTCAATTCTCTTGTTGCCAGCCTTGCTCTAGCGGTTTGCCGTTCTAGTCCATTTGATAAATCCACAAGTGTTGGCCTATGGCCTACCTCACGGGGAATCTGAGGCAGTCGACCGGTAGTATTAATTGCCTCGAAAAAACTAGATGGGCCATACTCATGCTTATTTGCTACAGGTACATCAGCAATAGGGGAAACTGGTTCCAGTTGTGAAGATGCTACTCTAATAACTCGAGGTTGTCTTTCCCTTAAAACTTTGTTTGCATTGCTAATAGAAATATCTCTCCAATCGCTTCGTCCTTTTCCACCTCTAGGACCATCGCCAAAGCGCTGTTGGCCTCTTGGCGGTAGTGGTGGACTAAATTGTCCTGATTCAATTCCTCTTCCTGACATATTTACAGTTTAAAAAAGCGTCAAGGTTAGCTTGACGCTTAAGAAATTATCGCCTTCTTGAAGGCAAAATTATAAAAAGTTTAAAGAGTAAAAGATTTTCTCGGATCATAATAAATTTTTCGTATTAAATGTATCATATATTTCCTACTTTGTCAATACTATAGGTTTGTTTTTGTCTATGAGGCGTGCTTCTTTACCAGCTTACTCACAGAAAGTATTGTATACCCTACGACTTCTCCTCCTCGCTCACGGCGAAGAACGTGGTCATCTACAAGTATAGTCTCAGTTGCGTCCTGAGGATGACGGAAACTCACATACAAAACATCAGCTTCCTTATCATAATCAAACCATGTTTTATTCATATTTATTTCTTTCCCAATCCTTCGTCGTGAAGACCAACAGTCAATACCAGAATCTCGTCACTTTCTATAATATATGTGAATCTATAATGATAGTCAATTCTTGCTTCAAATCTATCCAATCCCAAAGTTTTTTTGTTCGGAGCGATGGATGAGATGGATTACTTAAAAGAAAAGAAGTTTGTTTATAAAGTTTCTTCAGAATTGGTTGCGATAGTTTTTTTATTCCTCGAGTGGCATTAGGAGAAAAAACTAACTTCATATTCTCAAGAATTTCTTGAGTTCTTTGTTATTTTTAATTGTTACACCTTTACCCTCTTTTAATTGTTTAACCGCCTCCCTATCAGATTTTTCCCACCACAAATCACTACCATATTTGGCTGGAAATACTTTTAGAATTCTCTCTTTTACCTTTCTTGCCGACTGAGAAAGAGCCTCTAAGTCATTAAGAAGCGAAACAGCGCTCTTCTCATCTATTAATTGTGCTTGATCTACCATATAAGCTTATTATACCAGATTTATTCCATAAGAACCCGCATTGGCTTAAGTTTCCTTTGAAATGGATCTAAAACCAGCCCGAGGGCTTCCAGAGTAAATACTCCAAGAAGCGCGCTGTCCCCCCTTTTTCCCAAAAACAACTGGCGCCGCGCCCCGTATTCCTTCATATTCAAATATCCCGTCTCCCACTTCTCTGACTACGACTGTACCATCAGCCAGGTGAAATTCCTGTTTTCGATGGGGTCTTATCCCTATATTTTTAAGTTCTACACCGGGAACTACAGTATATGCCGCACCGCTATCGACTAGAAATTTGCCTATGAAAGATTTATTTGGATTCTGAGGATTAAAAATTTTTGCTTTAACAAAGGTAATTCCCATGCCCTTATTATACTACTTCATCACCTGATTTGACACTGTCCCATTCTCACAACTTCCCCCTATTATTCCTCCTCCCCAATCGACAGCCGTAAATCCACTTCTCTGGGCTGGTTGAGGTAGAACCAAGGGCTTAACCGATATTGGTGCATCAAGCCCTTCGAATTCAAATCTCACCCTAATCAAAGTGTCCGGATTCTGAGAGAAAACCAACTTTTCTTTCTCATTAATAATTGTAGGATCTAATAGAGTAATAAAGTAGTAGGGCTTATCAGTTAATTTCTGAACCCAGTAATCTTTAAAATCTCCTGCTTCTTTGACATTTAACCCGACTTTTGGCAAAATATCATTAAAGAAGTTAGTTAAATCTTCTCTGGCTACCACAAATCCATCTTTGGGTACCCCCACATTTTGAATATTCGCTTCATAATATAAATATGGATATATTCCCAATTCCTGCCCCTTGATTCCTGATTCAATTCTCCCATCAGGATATGCTCTCACATTCCACCCTCCATTATAATCCGGCACAGATTTGGTAAGTTTCCCATCAGGTACGACTTGTACCGATAAATCTGTGGGTTTAGCCGGATAAAGGTATATAGCCGGCTTGCAGGTCGGTATATAAGGATTCCATTCGTAGGTCACTTTAAACTGTAAAACTCCCAGTTGCAAAGAGGGATTCCTAACCAGCGATGATGATGGCGCATCTTCGCTGGGATCATATACATAAGAAGAATTATCTGCTTGGTCCTTTAGATAAAATGAGCCAGCATGAAAATAGACATTATAAACATGCGTGATCCCGTTTGCCGTCCTCGTCACTGTTCCAATATCACCATTTGGATCGGCTCCTGGTGGTAAATCTTCCTGATCCACTTTTATCAAATAATTCATATATGGAGGAAAAAGTTCATATGTTGGTGGCAAAGTAGGACCGATAGTACCGGGAGCTTGAGGCGTCACACTTATCGCTATGGCAAAACGATTATAATTAGACTTCTCTAGGGCTGATTGCGATAATTCTGTAAATGCCACCACCTGCGGAGGCAATAAATTTGAGTTATTCTCCACCACCGGTACTATCCCTCCCTTAGTCTGACAATCAAGTATAAATTGATAACCAGCTTGGGCAGGATTAGCTAAAATGCTATCTCTAGCATAAGCGTCAAAATAATAAAATTTCTTATCCGGAGGGGCTGACTCCACGAAGACGAAATCAAACATCTTTTGTCCTTTTCTGTTGGTATTTTCCCAAAATAGTCTGTGTTTTGTACGAGTGTTATCAGTCACGTTCCCCACCCACCTCATCGCTGATGCACTATCTCTGGCACAGCCTCCTATAAATGGCACGCTCTCCAGATCAATTTTATAGTTTAAAAGTATCACATTTTGGCGCACCCGTGTATATTTGCCAATCAGTCCATCTCCTCCTCCGTAGGGAGTAAATGGCGCTCCCCCATGGCAGACCGGTCGCGACTGATATAAAGGGCTGCTGTTATGCACACTATCCAAATCACCGGCCGACACATCAAGTGTCACCCCGGCCTCAGGAGTCCAACAAGAAGCCGAAGTTGAGTAATTTTGCTGATAATTTGGATTAACATTTGGTGGTTGTACCAAATTGGTCGCCCCTGCCAGAGCAAAAATAGGCGATAACAAAAATAGCAAAAAATTTAACATATCTTATAAATTTTTAATTTGAAAATTATTCTAATTCTATACTAACTCTTTTTCTCCTCCTTTGGCAAGCCATCATTTTTCATTATATTCTCCCCATTATCCATTGCTTGTCCTGAGCTCGCCGAAGGATCCATTGCTTCCTTCATTTTCTCTTCGATAACTTTTCCCTCTTCTTCCTTTTTCTCCTCTTTCACTTCGACAAGTGTTTCCTCTTCTTCTTTTTCTTCTTTTTTCAACTCTTCCTTGGCCTTGGCGGCCGCTTCAAGTTC
>OBEQ010376134.1_pt1 | contig 14348 bp, 24 predicted proteins | sample 1670901 | NCBI WGS metagenome assembly OBEQ01 (sample SAMEA104232315, study PRJEB22302) | groundwater metagenome | biome: forest; feature: aquifer; material: groundwater | place: USA | collected 2011-08-07 | depth 5.4 m
CTCGAAGCCTGGTGCAAATCACGCTTCGTGTGACAGCAGGAAACCTGCTCTCGATCCTATTAGCGATTCGTTACCAGTATACTGTTCGGGTAACGTCACCCGTTTGTGTTTGTCATAAATGGGTATGGAATTTAGAACGGTCTTGAGCCAGCCGAGGTTTTAACTTATGAGTGACAGCGAATTTGAGCAGTGGTTATCCGCTAGAATCAAAGATCGTCAAGCCTGGGGCATCGACAATATAAGCCTTCCAATAGCTTTTTGGAACGATGCTGGTAAGCAACTCGAAGTCTATCTGATCAATGAAGAATCTTATTCAGAGTGGATCGACAGACATCTAACTATCCAGCGAGCCACAAAGGACGATAGGTTGTCAGGTGTGGTGTTTGAGCACCTAGATGAAATCGATGCCGCTGTTCAGAAGCTTTCACCAGACACGCCCGAGTACAAGTCGTTTTTGATCTATCGTCAGGTGATCTCAACCTACAGAAGTTTTGTGCGCGGTCAAGTAGATTTGGCTAGTCTAATATCGCTTCTGTACTTAGTTTTCGATCCGAAGCCTTCAGAAGTATACGACGAAATCGAGCAAGTAGGCCGAGAAGTCGGATTGGTTCCGATAGATAGTAGCAAACAGGAATTGTTGGGACATTTCACAGGAATACTGTAGAAAGTAGGTAATCGATGTTCGAGTCACTATCAGCAAGTGTCCGAGATATTATGGGTCTAGCGCGTATTGAGGCTATAAAATATAATCAGGCGTACATCGGCACAGAGCATATTTTACTTGGATTAGCGCGTAGTACCACTTTGCTTGAAGACGTTGGTTTGCAAAGCGATAAGGTTATACGTGAGGTTGATAGGTTGGTTCAGGCCGGGCCTCCGAGTATAATTGTAGGACAGTTACCTTATACACCCAGAGCCAAGAGAGTTTTGGAGTTAGCCTTCGATGAGCGATCCAGAGAACGCGCCGATGTCGTGAATGTAGAGCACTTACTTTTTGGATTGATCCGTGAAACCGACGGAGTAGCTGCCCAGGTATTGATAAACTTAGGTCTAACTTACGAGGCAGCAAAGGCTAAGCTAAGGATACCAGGTGTCTCCGCTGACACGATTGAAAAGCGATTATTACTGGTAGACGAACTTGAGAACGAAGTCAGTTTTCTAAATGGACAGTTAGCTGATTTGCTCAATAAAAACGCCGAGATCAAAGCTTCGATTCTTGCCGAAGTCGGTGTGTATGTAGGATCAGTTCCATCACGGACTCCAATGTCGGCTTCTGGACATCGTGTTACACGTGCTGGTGCCAAGCGCATAGCAGAGATCATGCTTCGTTATTCCGAAACAGGGATAATGGATTTTTAGATGGCTAACTCACTCAATTCAATATGGCTCACTTCGCGAGAGTATGATTTTCATCAAGATAAAGGTGTAGTTCAGCCCAAAGCTACCAAGGTAGCCGTTAGCGCCATCATTCGCAGCCACGGCCAAATTCTGATAGGCCAGCGAGCTAAAGATCCATATCGAGAGAAATATACATTTCCTGGTGGGAAGATTAATTTCCTTGAGCCGCTGTCTTTTGCACTCGCCCGCGAAATTCACGAAGAAACCGGGCTCAATGTCAATCCCGCCAGTGCTAAGCAACTAGTGACATCGGAATGGATCGATCCAGTAGACGAAATTCACTATATTGATGTGTTGTTCGAGGTCACAGACTTCGACGGTGAGCCCAAGGCAGGAAGCGACATGGTTAGTTTGAAGTTTGTGGACGCAGGTCATTTGGCTGATTATAACCTGGCTCCATATACGTACAAGACAATCAGCGACCTAATCAAGATTGGATACCATTTTTGAGCGACGAAACGACGCTGCGCGATATGACGTCATTATCTTTTTTCTGTTATTTACTCGATGACAAGGGTGTACCGGAGAGGATCAAGGATCTGGCCCGAGTATCAAGGATGTTGTTGACAGTGATACCCAACCCCGAAGATATGACTGATGATTTGCAGGAGTTTAGGCAAGAAGCTGAAGAGTGTTATCAAGTTTCTTGGGATAATTTAGTGACCACGATTGAAAACGAACGCCCTCGACTGTGGAATAAATTTATAAAAAGAATTCCACCAGAAATTCAAGATGGAATAGCCTTGGAAGGTAAGCCATGATACAGACAGATGTGAAGGTCATCAAGGCGGTATGTGATTCGTGTCACAAGACGCTCACGGACAAGAAGTCTATTCCTGGTACGACGTTGGTTCATTATGCCGAGCTAATTCCTCGGTTTGGCTATGGCCACGAGCTAGATGAAATTAACGACGGTGAATTTCATGTTTGTGGTAAGTGTTGGCAGAAAGTATTGGATTTGTTGGGATTGTTCAAAGATTAATGTCCTTCAGCATGTTCCTACCGGACTATCCAAATAGCGGTTTAGCCGCCGATATGAGCGAGTTGTTCGATGTTTGGCCTAGAGTCCACAGGCTAGATTTAGAACAGCAGGCTCTTTATGCGGATGCTGTGTTTCGTTGTCATGTTGATAACAACGAGTTTTTGTTTTTGAGTTTAGTGCGGTGTAGTCAGCCTGCGACGACCACGGCCGTTGGTAATCTAGCCTTCGTGGTTTTGTATGTCAAAGATGAAGCTATTAAAACCAAGGCCCGCGAGATTCTAGGCAATTTCGTTCAGCAAAGAAACCTTCTAGACGAGAAGCGAGGTAGAAAGTGAGCAAGTCTAAGTGTACAGGTGCATGTTGTGAGCACGTGGCTAACATGCTTATTCCAGCGGCGGCCGATTCAAGGTACGAGTACTTGACAAAGCGTATAGACGAAAGTAAGAAACTCGCCGAGCTATATCGTGAGCTTGGCATAATCCACGGACAGTATGCTGAAGACGTGGATCAGCTTCTTTTCGAGGTTAGTGCAGCGTCTATGAGTGCCGGGTTAGTTCCTTTAGGTAAAATGGGTGATGCTGGTAAGATGAAGAGCGCCGTCAAAAAGGCGAGATACGATTTAGCTTGACTTTTGGTTTTCAGTACGGTACACTAGGCAGAACCCCCAGCAAAGGAAATCCTATGACGTTGCCGCAGAAGGTATATCTACAGGCTGATCAGAAGCTAGCTTTAACGAATGATGGGCAGTTGGAGGTGTTTTTCTCGGAGTCGGCTCTGCTTTCGCAAAGACGCTTAATCAGCTAAACTTCTTGATCATCAAGGGACCGCAGCACGTCCTAGTTGATTTTGGTATGACCGGACCGCGAGCGCTCCAAGAAACGGCTCGGCTTGATCCTACGGACATCGAGTTTTTGCTGCCGACACATCTTCATGCTGATCACGTGGGCGGTATCGAAGCCCATGCTTTGTTGAGCCGATACGTAGGCATTCCGTTTAAGAAGAAGCCAAAGCCGAAGGCTATTCTGTCTGAGGAACTTCAGACAAAGCTTTGGGATCGTACACTTCGTGGTGGCATGGAATACAACGAGAGCGTCGAGGAACATCGTTCCGGCCGTAGGTCACTCACCTTCGGTGATTACTATGATGTAATTCGCCCGAAGTGGAAGCAGAACCAGCCGCGAGAAATTCTCGAAGTTAACATTGGTGGCATCCAGCTAGAAATGTTTAGAACTAGACACATTCCTAATGGGGTGGGTTCGTGGGAGGAATCGTTCACCAGCTTTGGTCTGTTTGTAGACGGTCACGTGTTCATTTCGGTAGACACACGGTTTGATGAGGAACTTATCGATCAGTACAAGGATCGCGCAGACGTTTGGTTTCACGACTGCCAGTTGTTCGAGCCTGAGTCCGTACACGCGACGATTGGTTCATTGCGCACGCTTCCCGCTGAGATCAAGCGAAATATGTATCTGATGCACTATGGCGATAACTATAAGACATTTGATGTTGGCGAGTTCGCTGGATTTGCAGAGCAGGGGGTGATTTATCGTTTTGCAAGCTAGTGAGGAGCGATTTTGCCATTCGAGGAATACCTAGACGAAATAAAACAGTATTCGCTGCTTACAAGAAAGCAAGAAAAAGAGCTAGGTACACTGGCATTAAAGGGGGATAGGGAGGCACAGGGCAAATTAGCCCAAGCCAATCTTCGTCTTGTTGTATCGATAGCCAAGAAGTTTACAGTAGGTGGTGTCTCGATTGAAGACATTGTGCAGGAAGGTAATATCGGCCTTCTCAAGGCCGTAGAGAAGTTTGATCCCGCATTTGGTGTGCGCTTTTCCACCTATGCAACCTACTGGATCAAGCAATCTATCCAGCGTGCAATACGCGGTAAGATGGGAGTCATCAAGGTACCCACGAATATAGCTGAGTTGGCAACTAAGGGGCAGGTGAGTGAGATTGCCGATTCCGCCCGTCGTGCCATGGTTCCGTCAACGTCGATTGACGAAGCAGATACCCAATTGACTGATGTCATGATAGGCAACGACCCAAATCCACGGGATGTTACGGACGTGGTTGTTACTAGGGAATACCTTCGCACCGTGATAAACAGACTGCCCAAGCGCACAGCCGATGTGCTGCGACGTAGATTTGGTTTACATGGTAAGCGAGGTAAATGCGCTACGCTGTCAACTTTGTCTAAGCTCCTGAAGATATCGAAGGAGCGCGTTCGTCAGATTGAGGACGAAGGTTTGATATTGTTACGCGAGTTGATTACAGGAAAGCAGGATATGTGCGATTTGGATCACGATGACAGAGAGAAGTTTTGGTAGGTTAATATCCCTGGGCACAGGCCCAGTCGAACGGCACAGCATAATAGCCACAGGCCGTTTTCCAGTTAACAGTGCTAGGATCTTTGCACGTGATAACTTCCCAATATTTCACTGATCTTCGTGTGTTTACTTCTTTTAATGCAAGTTTTTTGGCTTCCGTCCATGTTTCACCAGAACCATAGCTGATTTCTCGCCAGCCGGGGCGAATGATGGCGACTTCGATCAACTCATTTTCCAGTGAGCATAGCATCTTGGTTCATATTGGTCAAATCCTACCTCAACTCGGTTACCGCCTGCCTGCTTCCAGGTAAATCGCGCAGATTTGTTACAGGTTGTGCATCGCGCTTCGAGGCTCACAACTAGATTTGCTACGGATGCAACGTCTGCCGTGGTTTCAAAGGGTTTTCCCAGATAGTCTAGGTTTAGTCCGCCCAAAAGCGTAGGCCGGTGAGTAGACTGTCTTTCCCACAGGGCATCTAGTAAGTTTCGTGACGGCTTGAAGAACTGTAGTTCATCCACTACGGCTAGTCCTGGCGTGTCGAGTAATTTAACGATCAAGTCCTTTGTATTCTCGGACAGCATAGATTCCCAAGTGTCCCCGTTACGACTTTCCCAAGCATTAGTTCTTCCGGCATCGAAGGCATGCCGAATAGCAGTGGGCTTAGTTCCCCACGTGTTAGACAGCATTTTTGCCGCTTTGATGAGAGCACTGGTTTTTCCTGATGCCATACAGCCTGTGACTAGAACTATCTTGTTGGCGCAAAGAGCCTCGGTGATATCTGGCACTAGCCACGCCCCCGAGCCTGTCTAGCTGGATCTCGCAAACCTTTTTCACCCATGAATCCGAAACAAGGCGCATGGGCGCTCATACAGAACATACAAAGTAAGTGGCCGCATTCTAAGCATACCCCAACCTTGTTTTCCATAATTTTTTGGTTGACTTTGAATACTCTAGGTTCTTTGTGGCTCTTTCCAGCACAGCACACTTCAGTGCTTTCTTGGTGCATTTCCCAGATCATCTGGTTGAGTTTATTAGGATTGTTCTCACAGAGAGATCTGGGGAACGAGTAGGGTTTTGCCACGGTTAGTACTCCTTAACAGTTTCTAGTTTTTGTGGAAGTGCTTTCCATTTGATAGCTATCTTGACACCTTCGTCGCCTGATAGAGGGGCAGAAAAATAGGGGAGTTGTCGGCCACACGTGCCTGTAATTTTTTCTATGAATACAGGCGCAGTACCGTTTTGTAGCATAGTAGCCACTGAGTCAAGCACGAAAAATCCAGGCAAATCGCCGTCAAACGATTCTACTGTTTGTCGGGTGGCCAGAAACAGTGGAGACACGGTGCATTGTTTGAATCGCTTGGTTAGTTCGCCTTCAGGTTCAATGTCTTCAAGTAGATTACCCACGGGCTTCCCGTATTGAACATCGAGTCTGTCATGCAGTATTTTTCCGTAGGCCATGGGCGCATCTTTGATGGCTAGCAGCAAATCCTGTAAGGTTGCGTCCAGCAGTTTGATCCCAGGCCATACGATTAGGTAGAAATCAGAAGGATATTTGACAGTCGCATACTGTAACGCTCTTACCTCAGAGGGCTGCCCATAGGACATCATTTTGATGTTGCAGTAGCGGTTATCACTGCGCACGAAGGTAACGCCCGCTGTTTTCAAGTCCTTACTGTGTCCTTTACTGGGCGTACCCGATAGAATAAAGGACTTCGTTAGCAGTGGGTTCCAGCAATCGACTACGACCGTGTTTAGGTCTATGCCTGTTGAATCGACCGAGGCCACGGAGAGTGCTGTGTCTCGTAGGTAGTCTCGTAGCTGGTTTTGTCGCCAGGAACGTTGAGATACAGGTATAAGGATGGTAACTTTAGGCATCGGTTGGCTTCACTGTTTCGCTTTTGGCCTTGGGTGGATGTTCTACGCGGTCCAGTGCTCGGGTTAAGTCTTTCGTGTTGCCTGAAAATTTCCAAAGTAGAAAGATGCCCAGTTGGCGCTTTTTTACCTTGGTAGTTAGCCCAGCGGGGGACTCTAAAAAGCGCTCGAAATCGTCTTGCCAGCCCTGGTCTTGTATTACGGCTGTCAGGGTGTCCTCGGTAGCGATGCTCAGCCTGTAGGTTTCTCCGGCAGTTTGTAGGGTCTGAAACAGTAAGGGTACGTAGTCGCCGCCCTTTGCCTTGTCAATTACTTTTTGCCACGGTCCCATAGACATTATTTCGGGTCTCCATATCGCATGTTTTTAGCTAAGCTTCTTAAGAGCTTAAGCACCCAGCCTTCTTTGTTTACCATTTTGTTTGCAACAAGATAAGGGTAGACGGTGTCTGCCAGTTCGGTAGGATTCATATCGTCGCGGTACTCTTGTAGGATTTCTTTGAGTGGGTCACCTGTGATCCCGGCGCGGATAAGCATGCCTGCGAATCGTAGCTTTTTGGATAAATCTTCAACGTCTGGATCATACTCCCAGGCCATGATTATTCGTCTTCGTACTCATCGGGGTCGTCATCCGGCTCATCGCGTAGTCCAGCATTGAAATCTTTGAGAATGTCCTGTTGTGCAATTACCAGAAGTCCTAGAGTCGTAATAAGATCAGGTGAATAGTATGTGAAAAAGCCTTCTTCGAAAGACTCTTCATTGTTGACCATCTCATGTGATCCGACGATAGCAATATGGTCGAATCTAGTGCCTATTTCGCGGGCAAGATCGGCGGTTGAAACCCAAGCTAAATCCGTTGGATCTTTAGGTGTTTCATCAGGCATGGTCGGTTCCTTAAAGGTTGTTACTAAAGTCTACCACTTCCTAGAAATTGCGTCCCTTTTATTGCTACAACACAGGTATTGCTGGTTAGTTATGCCGGTCTACTCGGATTAGAAGTGCTTAGACGTGGTAGACTGAAGTATGGCCAAACAGCTAGTTAATGGGGTTGATGTTCAAAAAGAATACTCGCATTTTCGTAATCTTAGTGTACTCAGTCAGTATAATTTACCTGAGTGTATTGATATTATACTCAACGAGCACAAGCACACTCGTTGGGTAGCAGGTTCGCAGCAAGGTTCGATAATAACACTGACTGTGCATAAGAAGTCAAAGCCAGAGGCAGTTCGGGAAGTATTGCTTCACGAGGTTTGCCATCTGGCTTTGGATGTTGGTGGTAAAGAAGGACATCACCTGCATGATGTTATTTTCCAGGATTTATTATTGCAAGCAGCCTTTGAAGCTTTCGATGTCAGGGTTAAAGTCCCAAAAGGAGAAGGCTGGCAGTGTATAGCCTATGCGATTGACGAAAAGATCGTGCGTTCGATGTATGCCAAAAAGCGTTATACTTGAACAAATTTAACAGATTGTAAATCGGTTTTCCAGAGATTATCAGACCGAGTTTGCTCAAATATAGTGTATCCAAATACGGGCGGCCTGAAGCCGATTTGGCCATAGTCATGAGCATACTGTAGAGACTTGATGTCTCCGGCGAATCCGCCTTCTACCAATATTTGATGCCCGCCGTGGCCGTAGGAAATGCCCGCGCCATGAACATGGGCCTGAATAATCAGCTTAGGCAGCACAAATCCGAGTTGTTGATGCCAAGTATTAGCCCAGTCGGCTAATGCGGCTACAGAGCGCGTATCGTGTTTTCTGGCCACTTCTGCGTGCCCGATTAAAGCATCCCCGATATGGGCCACGAATACATTATGGAATACTTGTGACATCACCACGCCGGATGGTCTAGAATAGTCGTAGACATTTCGCACCACGGTCGTGTTGGGTATACCCGCAGAGGCCAGGTCTAGCAGGCTATAATTAATCAATGGCAGGAATTGCGGATCAACACGGGTCGAGAAGTACTTCTTAGCTCGCTCGTCGTGGTTGCCCGTAGTTAATAGCTGTTCGTCACAATGCGGATGCATGGATTCAAGCATGGCCCGTACCGAAGCAATTTCATCGGCAATAGGAACGTTGTGATCTTTCGGGTGACGTGAGAAAGCAAAACAGTCAAAGATGTCGCCGTCATAAACAATCGTGTTCGGGTGTTCTTTTGCGACTTCGACAAGCACTCGTTCATCAGGTCGTCCGTGGATATCACAAACCACGACAACTTTGCGTCGATCAACCTTTTTTGCATGTTTTTCTTTGAGGTTGTGGCGGTTAGGATCGCGACCAATAAGTGTGTTATATAGTTCCATGTACTGTTCAAATTCACCAAGTTCCATTACAATTGGTTCAGGGACTCGATCTGAAAAGCCCTTCTTGTTTCTCCATTGGCGTAAGGATCTGCCTAGGCTTTCGTGGTTCGTTATACCCAGTTCATGTGCAAGTTCACGTTGGGTCTCACCGTTATTGTATCTTTCGAGTAATGCGTCTCGTTCTGTAGAGGATAGACTGCCCCAAGATTTTCTTCGTGTAGTCTGTCTTCCCATCAGTTTGCCTCACAATAAAATTGAGCGCCTCAGGCGCAAAACAGTGAACTGCTACCCGAAGTCTAGCACATTTTCACGAGTTGCGTCCGAAATTGGTCTTATTTTGTCTGGGCTATTGACTTCTTTCCGAATACGCGGTACACTATTTTTCGGACGAGCAAAAATAAAAAGTGGTAGACTTAAAGTAGAAAGGTAAACAGTCACTAGGTAAGTTATGAAAACGTTAACAGGCCAACAAACTCTTGAACAGGCTGAAGCACTTAGACTTGCGGACACGATAGTTCGTAGAGCAGCCGAGAAGATATCCGAAAACGAGCCTTGGAACCGAGTTCGTAACGCCTTTTTGTATGTGGCCTCTCAGCGTGAAGATTATGCAGTAAAGACGCTGGCCAAGGCTTTTTCATTATCTACAAGAAATATACGAAAAATTCTCAAGGATATGCAACGGGCCGTAGATATCGTAGTAAAAAACATGGATCATGGTGAAAGCCCAGAGCCAGGTTGGAATATCGCTTCGAGCAGTCCGTTTTCCTGGTTGAGTACTTTCTCGGTTGACGACTTGCTGGTTTTGGCTAAGAAGTATAAACTCGAACCGATGACTAGTAGCTGTGCAGGATGCAAGTTTAAGCAGTTTTTGGACGTGTCGAGTCTGGGCGGTTCGGAAAATCATCCGGGTTGCTTATTGCATAAGACCTTGTTTCATGGTATAGTGGACAAAGAATGCGAGGATAGAGATGGCTCTTCTTAATTTTGTACCTGTAGCTGTGTTTAAAGCCCGACCTGGTACGTCAGTGCGCACACTTCCTGTGTTAGACGGTACAATGGAAGAAATTGAAGATTACGCCGGAGTTTACAGATTAACATGGATCAAAAGTAACTATTTGGATAAGTCAGGTTTAACCGATAGATTTTTGCTTCAGTACGGCGGCTATTGGGTCGATTCTGTAGGCAACGTTTTCATTCCAGAATAACAATGAAACTCCCCGATCATACATTCAAGTGCGACCGCTGTTCTCACGAGCAACGTTATATCAACACTAATCAGTGCATTGTTATCGGAGGTTCGTGGCTTGAGCTGTGTGATGCTTGTTCGGAAAAGTTTAAGAAAATTTGGTATGGCAGTGAGCATAAGATGTTCGAGTCAGGCACTAAAATTAAGCCTACACCATTACGCCATGACATTAAATTAGGTGTTAAAATCGGTGGTACGCTAGTTACTATCTATGATGACGATGTGGTCGAATTAACCCAATGGCTACGCGCTGGACGAACAGTTCCAAAGACCACGCACACTCATTAGCTCCACAACTTCTGTAGTACCAACGAGTACCAAAATCCTGCCTTGAAAATCGGTCTACGCGCATGTAGACTTGAGTAATCCTACCTATTTTTTTAGTCCCAGCAAGTGAGGAAAAATCCTTGATAGTTCCTGCGTCTACAAAGTACATTATTAGAAGAGAAGATAGAAAACCATTTGTGACTCACCGATTTGAGCTAGGATCATCGTCAGTGGCCAGAGTACGGGGCACAGCCTATGAATTTGGTTTCGACGGCTTCGGTGAGGCAGTTTACTACAGAACATACTCAAGGCCAAAAACAGATGGCACCCAAGAAAACTGGCACGATACAGTTATCAGGACTGTAAACGGCGTGATGAGTATACGCAAAGATTGGTATATGAAGAATTATCTGCCTTGGGAAGATGCTTATTGGCAAGAGTTCGCTGAGAAGATGGCCGTCTATTTTGTGCAGATGAAGTGCATGCCACCAGGTCGTGGGCTAGCTGTTATGGGCACCGATTTCGTGTACGAGCGCGGATCTATGGCCCTATTCAACTGCGGCGCTAGCAAGACGGATCACCTGTCTTACGACTGTAATTGGATTATGGATGCTTTGATGTGCGGAGTCGGCGTGGGCTTTGGAGCGACGTCGGAACCTGTGTCCATGTCCGCCCCTAACGGGAAGCCTTATACTTTTGTGATACCTGATAGCCGAGAAGGCTGGGCAGAGTCTGTAGAGCGTCTGATATTAGCATATGAGACAGGCACGAGCCCAGTAAAATTTGACTATTCAGATGTACGCCCGAGTGGATCACAAATAAAGGGGTTTGGTGGAATTGCGTCTGGCTCAGAACCACTGATTAAACTCCATGATAGAGTGACACAGTATCTCGATAAGTTTATCAGCGGTGAGACGTCCAGTCTGAGGATGAAGGCCGACATTATCAATGCATTGGGCTGTTGTGTAGTTGCTGGTAACGTGCGTAGGTCGGCCGAGATTATGTTAGGTTCGGCGGATGACAAAGAATTTTGGGATTTGAAAAATTACGAGCTACATCCAGAGCGCGAAGAAATTGGGTGGATGAGTAATAACTCAGTAGCTTTGAGTAATTCCGATGATTTTTCTAAGATACCAATGATTGCAAAAAGGATTAGGGCTAATGGCGAGCCCGGTTTCGTTAATCTGAAGAATGTGCAGAAATTTGCCCGTTTTGGTAGGCATTCACCAGATAAGGCAGATTGCATAAACCCTTGTGGTGAAATACCTTTAGAGAATAAAGAGCTATGTAATTTGTTCGAAACTTACCCTTCAAGATGTGTTGACGTGCAGGAATTTTTTCAGGCACTCAAATTTGGTACGTTCTATACCCAGACAGTATCGTTGCTGCCTACGCATCGACTTGATACCAATAAGATCATAGCACGTAATAGGCGGGTTGGCATTTCAATTAGTGGAGTAGCTGACTGGAGCGCTACGGTTACGCATGTCAAGATGACAAAAACTTTACGTGAAGGGTACGCACTAGTTAAAGAAGAAAATGAAAATTTGGCACGAGACGCAGGAGTATCACCGTCGATTAGGCTGACTACGATTAAGCCTAGTGGCACAGTATCACAGTTGGCTGGTGTGTCACCCGGTATGCATTTTCCTACATTTAAGTATGCTATACGTCGTATGCGAGTCGCTCAGAACAGTCCGATAGCAAAAGTTTTGAGAGACGCTGGATACAACTTTGAGAAAGATGTAAGTTCAGATAATACGGACGTGTTTGATTTTGTGATAAATCAAGGTCGGGCACGTCCAGCCACAGACGTGAGTATGTGGGAACAAGCTATGATGTTAGTTATGCTTCAACGTGAGTGGGCGGATAATGCAGTATCATGTACGATTTATTTTGATCCAGAGAAGGAGGGCGGTCAATTAGAGCACATGTTGGCTGAGATCGCACCGCTGGTAAAGTCCGTGTCTGTGCTACCACATACTCAACACGGTGTGTATAAACAAGCACCTTATGAGGGGATAACTTACGAAGAGTACTTGGAGCGCAAGAGCAAGTTTTTGCCTATAGATTGGTCAGCGGTTTTGAACGTCATACCCGATTTGGCTGCAACTAAATTTTGTTCAAACGACCTGTGTGAATTGGTGCCTAAGTGATCGAACCAGAAGACAGCGAAGTCAGTTTAGAGCCCAGACCGACAAAACCAATCGAAGTTAAACTGGACGGGTGTAAGGATTTAGATTGGCATCTCGAACTAGATGAGTTGGAATTTTAGTTGCTTGTTTGGTAGAAAAGTGGTAGACTTAGTTAGGGCCTTCGAGATCCTACCATGCCGCACCGCAGTTTAGCTAAGTTCAACTTCCAAGCCGACCGTTCTGAGTCGTGCCGTAGGTCTCGCGCAGGCTTCCGTTTTGTCCCATTCAGCGCCAAGTCTAGCCAGAGATCATCTCGGAAAGGCCATGCCATGCTTACCGAAACCCAAAAAGATACTCTCCGCGAATGTCACACATTAGCTCTGAAATATTTGCATAAGGAGTTTACCTATGAAGAGTTTCAGACCCCTCTTGAGGACATGCAACTTCATATTTTAGAGCTACTCTTGGATCATGATCTGGCTAGCGAAGACGGTAAGACATTGGATTTGGCATACAAACTGGCAAATACGATGGGGCAGCAAGATCCTGCCGATTGCGCTAACAGCGTGCATACGCTGGCTAGCTACCTAGAACGGGCGCTCGGAATCGTGTGAATGATTTCAATCTCGAAGCCGTAGTTAACGACGTCCGAGTCTCAGTCAACTGCCGAGAGTCAAGCCCAGGCTTCAGCCCCACAGTTATTTTCTTGCATGGATGGTTTGATTCACAGAAAACTTGGGATCTTGTTGTATCAAAGATCAACAACTGCAATGCTGTAACTATTGATTTTCCCGGTTTTGGGAAATCAGCGCCACTGCCCACGGCATTGACTACTTTAAGCGCGTACTCTGAGATTTTAATACAGATACTAGAACAACTGCCTAAGCCCAGATACGTTGTAGCCCATTCCATGGGCGGTCTGATACTCATGGAGGCACTACAGAAAGCCTATTTGGCTGATAGGGTGGTATTCGTGGGCACGCCGTTCTATGGTGTCTCGTGGCTGGCCCGAGCATCGAGATTGCCTAAGCTACCAGAAGTTCTTCCATGGTTGTTCAAGAAGTGTGTTCGGCTCACTCGTTGGATATATTTGCCACACAATTTTGCCGGGATACCTCTGAGAGCCTATGGAATACAGGCAGCAAACTCCAGGACAGTCGTAGACCTATGTTCACAGGTTGCTAACTATAGCGGGCCGCTCGCCCCGCTGGGCATTTCTACGCTTATTGCGCGAGGCGAGCACGAATGGCTGCTATCTCAAAAGGATATGATCCAGGCAGCTAGGGAGTTAGACGCCAAGACTTTCGTATTTACAGGTGCCGACCACAATCCACAACTCGAACATTCTGAGATGCTTACATTGATGCTGGAAAATTTCTTGGATTTGTGTTGATTTCTTAGAGTTAAGATAGTATAATTCTGGCGTCGAGACAAAAACCTAGAAGGAGGCGAGTCGTGCGTAAAGATCAGGAACGATTTGTTGAGGTGTTGAGAGACTTTGAGATTCGGATGGACTACTCAGGACGTGGTATGTATGGTAAGACCTGTCCAGGCGTAGTTGTAGAGGACGTGCGAGAGGTTTACGCCACTTTGGCCGATTTCGATTTGGATTGTCCTCCTGAAGACGATGAGCCAACCGCTGGTGATTTGATTCGAAAGTGCCATACAGATAACATGGGCTCTCAACAGTAAATTAGAATCTACCCTTGAAACCCCATCAATACAGTGGTAGACTTAATATATGAAGTTAAATGACTGGGCAAAGCTACAAGGTATTACTTATAAAACAGCACATCGCTGGTTTCAGGCAGGCATTA